>Ga0209826_1003002_pt1 | contig 10818 bp, 9 predicted proteins | sample GOMGulsemesocosm_5_FD_184637 | JGI IMG/M metagenome (GOLD analysis project Ga0209826, IMG submission 184637) | Methane-oxidizing microbial communities from mesocosms in the Gulf of Mexico - GOM15C Gulf of Mexico (SPAdes) (version 2) | ecosystem: Environmental > Aquatic > Marine > Cold seeps...
GATGGCATGGGGCAGGGAAGAGTGATCACGATTACAGCGCCCAATAGTAAAATCATGGGGCTGAAGATTATTAATTCAGGTGAAGACTTGTCACTAGAAGATAGTGGGATTTATATTACAAAATCTGCTGTGGGTAGCCTAGTTAGCGAAAACCGTTTAGAGAATAATCTTATTGGTGTTTATCTAAAAGGCTCTCATAATGTTTTGGTGAAAAACAATACAATTATTGGGCGAGATATTAAGCGGGTAAATGATCGCGGTAATGCCATCCAAATTTGGAATGCGCCGGGATCAGTTGTTGAAGGCAACACCATCAAACAAGGACGGGATGGTATTTTTGTTAATACTAGTCACCATAATATTTTTCGTAATAACAATATTCAAAACCTTCGTTATGCGATTCATTATATGTATACAAATAATAGCGAAGTGTCGGGGAATTATTCCGAAAACAATAAAATTGCTTACGCATTGATGTTTTCAGACCATCTTAATGTGCATGATAACCGTTCAGTTAATGACAAAGATCGAGGTTTATTACTTAACTATGTGAATAACTCTACTGTAGAGCGCAATCATGTATTGAACTGTTTGGGTAAGTGCCTATTTTTTTACAACTCTAACCGAAATATATTCTTGGATAATTATTTTGAAGCGTGTTCAATTGGCATTCATTTTACAGCGGGTTCAGAGAAGAACCAAATATCTGGGAACTCTTTTGTTGATAACAAAACACAAGTGAAGTACGTAGGGACTCGACACTTAGAGTGGTCATACCAACAACGAGGGAATTACTGGAGTGACAATATGGCGTTTGACCTTAATGATGACGGAATAGCCGATCAGGCTTATAAGCCGAATGACATCGTTGATCAAATGCTTTGGTCTTACCCCTTAGCTAAATTATTATTAAACAGCCCTGCACTACAGCTGATACGTTGGGCGCAGTCAGCCTTCCCTGGGTTGCATCCTGGTGGGGTTCAAGACAGTTCTCCCCTAATGAAAATACCGAATGGAATAAAGCAATAACATGTCAGAATCAATTTTAATTTCATTAGATAATGTTACTAAGCGGTATCAATCAAACACTGTTTTAGAGAAAGTTAGCCTCGATATTAGGGGTGGCGAGTGTATTGTTTTACTTGGTCACAATGGTGCGGGTAAAACCACACTTATTAAGCTTATTTTAGGATTGATTTCTCCAAGTGAGGGTAGTGTTTGTGTACTAGGCTTTGACCCATCAAAGGAGCGAGCTAACATACTAAAAAAAGGCTTTGGTTACTTGCCTGAACGAATTTCTTTTTATGAGTCTATGACCGGTATGGAAGTACTTCGTTTTTATGCAAAACTTAAATCGACACCACTTGATACCTGTGATGATTTGCTGGAAAGAGTTGGACTGACTGAAGCAAAAAATCGCCCTATCCAAACGTATTCAAAAGGGATGAAACAGCGCTTAGGATTGGCGCAGGCTTTACTTGGAGATCCGCAATTTTTGATTTTAGATGAACCAACCAGTGGTTTAGACCCAGTGTTAAGGCGGCAAGTGTATGAGTTAGTCAACAGTAAGTGCGCTGAAGGAAAAACGGTTATTATTTCTTCTCACTCACTTAAAGAGGTTGAGGCTCAAGCTGATCGTGTGGTGATCATGGACCAGGGCAGAGTTGTTGCTAATGGGAGTCTGCCGCAATTATATGAACAGGCTCAACTTCAGGTGAATATTGTGGTGACACTTGATGTTCAGTATACAGAGCAGGTGATCAAACAACTTAGTGGTTTACTAGCAACGGTAACAACTTCTAAGGGTGGCTTGAGCATAGATTGTTCGGTGACGAATAAAATGATCGTTCTACAAAAGGTGATGAGTTTAGGTGATATTGTTGATGACATCCAAATTAAGTTGCCTAAGCTAGATGATATTTACCTACACTATATTGGTAGAGCAACTCATCAGGTTGAGACCTTAAATGGTGAACAGTTATGAAAGCAATTTATATATTAGCCGCTAAAGAGTTACAAGATGGCTTACGAAATCGTTGGGTCATTTCCATTATATTAATACTTGGAAGTTTAGCTTTATTGCTATTGCTACTAAGCGCTGCGCCGGGTGGAACGGTTAAAGCTAGTGTGTTGCATATTGGAGTTGTAAACCTTACTAGCTTATCGGTTTACCTCATTCCATTGATTGCGTTAATGCTTTCGTTTGATGCTTTAGTTGGCGAGTTTGAGCGTGGAACCATGTTACTGCTTCTGACATACCCCTTAGCCCGTTGGCAAATCATTATGGGGAAATTTGCAGGTCACCTGCTCATATTGGCAATTACCATTACTCTTGGTTATGGTGGTTCAGCTCTATTTAGCGTGCTATATATTGGTGGTAGTGCCGGTTGGGAACAATATGCATTAATGATGCTCAGTTCTTTCATGCTGGGTGCTATTTTTTTATTGGTGGGCTACCTTATCAGTGTCTTATCTTATGATCGTTCAGTGGCTATTGCTGTTGCTATTGGTGGTTGGTTATTTTTTGTCGTGTTGTACGATTTAGCACTGTTAGGTGTTTTATTAGCAGGCAATGGGCAAATAATAAGTGAGAATGTTTTTACGATATTAATGCTTATAAACCCAACTGACTTGTATAGGGCATTCAATATCAGCTCAGTCACAGGGAGCGAAAGTATTACTCATATTGTCGGAGTAATAAAGGCAAGTGAGCTTAATCTTACCTTGATAATATCGATATTTTTCCTTTGGTTAACAGCTTTGTTGAGCTTGGTGATATGGCGATTTCAGCGTCGAGAAGTGTAGTTTTAAGTTTATAACTGTTCGTGGGAGAGTTTTTAGTTTTCAATGGCGTCTAAATCCACCACTTTAAGCCAAATTTGTTGTTTGTTTTTGGTGGTTTTTCGGTGTTTACTTAGAATGCCTGTTGAAGATTGTGAAGCATGTTCATTAATACCTGATAATTCAATCCATGTATTTAACCTGCCGCGAATAACACTGGATGCACGTGTGAAAGAGGGTGTTGCGTTATCTGTTAATGCTTGCTGAGACCAGGGAGCTATTTCTAAAACAACAGATTCATTGTGTAAGCGTGGAGTAACATAGAAGCCATTTGATGCTTCACGGTATTCTGTGTTGCTTGATACGTGGCTATGTTGGCCATACTGTATGATTTGAATGTTACTGATGGGTTCGCTAATTCCGCTGCTTATATGCGCCGTATGACCGTCCAGCACTTTAATGCTTTGGTTGTTGTTATCGTTTGAACGCTGATGGGTAGAATATATTTTTAGCTTTCCTTGGTAGTTGTGCTGGCTACCTGAGCCGATGGCTACCTTCAGCTCTTGGTTAATGTTATATCCTTTGGTGTGTTGTTTGAATTTACCGTCACGATTGATATAAATAACGAGCCTATGGCTGGGCTTATCAAGCTTATTGATGAGTCGTTTGAGTTCTGAAATATTTTCTTTTTTAAGCCGAAGAATAAGTTCGTTATGTGCAGCACCTACGGTTTCGCCCGACTGTAAGAAGGGCTGGATAGTGGGAATAATGCTTTCAGGTGTTTTATGCTGGAGGGGGTGGAAAATCAACTCAGCGTAGGTAGTGGTACTGAATAAATATAATAAGACTGCACTAATGAGCCCCCGCTTCATAGTAGTACTGATCGTAGTTCTGGATCAGTTTCACTGCGTTCCCAAGCATCTTTAAAGAATGATAAAAACTGTGCGGTACGTCCTGCATCGGAAAAATTGCATATACCTTGGTAGTGTTGGTGGTTTGCTAGTTGGAAATATGCGCTCTTATCAATACAGATAAAATCACCTTCAGGCGGGTTTATATCGACTGCTATTTTTTTAAAAGTAATACTACTTGGAAGCCTATGGGACAAACCCAGTAAACGGTGAGATATTCGAGTAATGGGGCGGCTATCACAGACTAAAATATTAATTTGAGTATGTGGGTTTCTTAAACAAAACTTCTCGCAAGCATGAATCACTTGTTGGGTATCAAAAATAGCTGAGCATAAATTATGGCTAAAGATATTAACGCTATCTCTAGCTTGTTCAATAAGTTTTGTCGCTGCCAAGGTATCCTGTTCATAGGATGAGAGGTTAAAGGTCGTTGTTGTTTCTCTAAAAATGGCATGTTCTAGTTCATAAGTAGACATGAGATAAGCACCTTTAGCGATAGTTAATGATAGCTTCCTTATGCTAAGGCTAAATTTACAATAAAGCAAAAAAAAACCGAATCAAATGATTCGGTTAAGCGTGCAAGGCGTAACGTTTATATAAGGGTGGAGGAGAACAAGAACCCTAAAACCACCTTGCGTTGATAAAGAGTATGGCAGTTCATGCTGAATAAAACATGAACTGCATCACTTTTTTGCAATTAAATTAGTTGTTATTACTTATATCTTTTGCTAACTGTACCGCGCAGCCTGTGTAACTAGCTGGGGTTAGTGTTAATAGCTGTTGTTTAGCATCCTCAGGAATCTCTAAGGTTTGAATAAAGGCTTGCATAGAGCGTTGATCGATACCTTGCCCACGAGTAAGCTCTTTAAGTTTTTCGTAAGGTTTTTCAATGCCATAGCGGCGCATAACTGTTTGAATAGGTTCAGCTAATACTTCCCAGTTTGCATCAAGGTCTTGCAGAAGCTTTTCTTCATTAATTTCAAGCTTTGAAACACCTTTTTGTAGTGATTTAAAGCCAATTAAGCTATGTGCTAAGCAAGTGCCTAGGTTTCTTAATACGGTTGAATCAGTTAAATCTCGTTGCCATCTTGAAATAGGTAGCTTTTCTGAGAAGTGATTCATTAATGCGTTAGCAATACCAAAGTTTCCTTCAGCATTTTCAAAGTCGATAGGGTTGACTTTATGTGGCATGGTTGAAGAGCCGATTTCGCCAGCAATGGTTTTTTGTTTGAAATAACCAACAGAAATATAGCCCCAAACATCACGCGCAAAGTCGATCAGAATGGTGTTGATACGCGCAAGAACGTGGAAGTACTCGGCAATATAATCATGGGGTTCAATTTGAATGGTGTATGGGTTAAAGCTTAAACCTAAAGATTCTACAAAATCTTCAGCAAATGCAGGCCAGTCAATATCAGGGTAAGCAGAGTAGTGCGCATTGTAGTTGCCAACAGCGCCATTAATTTTACCTAGAATATCAATGTCTTCTAATTGTAGTAATTGGCGCTCTAAACGTGCAACAACATTGGCAAACTCTTTGCCCATTGTGCTTGGTGATGCTGTTTGTCCGTGGGTACGTGATAATAAAGGTATCGCTGCATAAGAAATGGCTTTTTCTTTAATGTCGTCGATAACATTAGCAATAGCGGGCCCCATTACTTCATCACGCCCTTCTTTTAACATTAAGGCGTAAGATAGGTTGTTGATGTCTTCAGAGGTGCAGGCAAAGTGAATAAACTCGCTAACCGCAAGTAGTTCAGCATTATCGGCAGTTTTTTCCTTCAAAAAGTACTCTACGGCTTTAACATCGTGGTTGGTGGTGCTTTCAATGTCTTTAATACGTTTTGCGTCATCTAATGAGAATTCGCTGACGATGCTATCAAGCAGCTGGTGTGTTTCATCAGAAAATTGAGGAACTTCAGCAATGTCGTTTTTTTCAGATAAGGCTTGTAACCAGCGAACTTCAACGGTTACACGGGCTTTGATTAAGCCAAATTCAGAAAAAATAGGGCGTAACTCGTCAACTTTGCCGGCATAGCGACCATCGACAGGGGAAAGAGCGTTTAATTTATTTAATGTCATTTAATGAGTCTATTTTATTTAAGTGTTTGAAGAGGTTGAATCTATTATACCGCCACCAAGACAAATATCATGATGATAAAAAACCACTGATTGCCCCGGTGTTACGGCGCGCTGTGGCTGGTCAAATATCACCGAGCAGCCACCATCGTCGTGTAGTTTTATTTGGCAGGGCTGATCTTTTTGTCGATAACGTGTTTTAGCCGTGCAGCGGAAACCATCGCTTACGGCTTCTCCACTCACCCAGCTAAGCTGAGAGGCTTGTAAAACGTCACTTTGCATCATTGGGTGATCGTGGCCTTGGGCGGCAATTAGAATGTTGTTGATGAGGTCTTTTTTAATGACATACCACGGCTCTTCTGAGGCAGTTTTGATACCACCAATGCCGAGGCCTTGTCGTTGTCCTAGTGTGTAATACATTAAGCCCTGATGTTTACCGATAACGACACCTTCAGGTGTTTGAATCTCACCGGGTTGAGCGGGCAGATATTGCTGTAAAAAATCTTTAAATTTACGCTCACCAATAAAGCAAATGCCCGTACTGTCTTTTTTACGACTGTTAATGAAGCCTGCTTTTTGAGCAAGTTCACGTACGGCAGGTTTTTCCATATCCCCAATAGGGAATAAGGAGCGGCTGAGTTGAGGCTGACCTAAAGTGTAGAGAAAGTAACTTTGATCTTTATTACCGTCTAAGCCACGTAATAGTTGGAATTTTTCATCTTGTAGACCGATTTGTGTGTAGTGCCCTGTGGCAATGTAGTCGGCGCCGAGTTCGGTGGCATAATCTAAAAAGGCTTTAAACTTAATTTCACGATTACATAAAATGTCTGGGTTTGGTGTGCGACCTGCAGCATATTCTTTAAGGAAATCTTCGAAGACGTTATCCCAGTATTCAGTGGCAAAATTAACAGTTTTTAACTCAATGCCTAGTTTATCGCAAACTTGTTGAGCATCGTCTAGATCCTCTTTAGCTGTGCAGTATTCACTACCGTCATCTTCATCCCAGTTTTTCATAAATAAACCGGTGACGTGATGTCCTTGTTCAAGCAATTTTAGCGCGGCAACAGAAGAGTCTACACCGCCGGACATGCCGATCATTATTTTTTTATTTGACATTTAAAACAGTAGGTTATGATTGTTATTTAATGTGTTGTTTGACTAGGTCTAAGGGGTAGGTCTTACCCGCTAAAAAATCATCAATACTTTCTAATATAATGGGGCTTCTTAAACGTTTTTGGTTGTCTACGATGTCTTCACGAGTCATCCATAAGGGCCGAATAATTCCTTCATCTAATTGCTTTTCAATGCGTTCATGACAAACGGTTCCTGAAAAAGTTGTGCGAAAGTAGGTCGTCTCATTGTCTTGATTATGCCAAAGGTACGAGCCAATAAATGCACAAGGTGTGAAGTGATACCCTGTTTCTTCTAAGGTTTCTCTTATCGCCGCTTCTTGCATACTTTCATTAGATTCTAAGTGGCCTGCTGGTTGATTAATAACAGGACCCGCTGAAGAATGTTCTTCAACCATAAGAAATTTCCCCGCGTGTTCAATAATCGAGGCAACAGTAACATTAGGTTTCCAGATCATGCTTAGCTTATGGCTTATATTTATAAGTGGTTCATTATAACTTAAATATCAATCTAGGAAATATAGTAGCTAATTTAGTTATATTGAGACAGTTCTTAAAACGAAGATTGGAAAAAACTAGGGTCAATCAGCTCAATAAAGTTTTTAGCAGGTAATGACAGCATGCTTTTTCTTTTCATCGTAACCCCATAATAATAATCAGGAAAATATTTTGATAAAGGCTTTGCGACAAGTTTTTCGTTACCCGTTAGCGAAATACTAGTAACAATAGAAATACCTAAACCCAGCTCTACGTATTTTTTAATAATCTCCCAGCTCCAAGCTTCTAAAGAGCCTTTATAGCGCAGCTGATGTTTCTGAAAAACATCTTCAACAATACGCCAAGTGTTCAAATGCTTTGGCGGAAGAATAAGGTCATATTGAGTAATATGGTGGAGGCTAATATCTTCTACTGCGGTAAGAGGGTGACCAAATGGCATGATTAATACGGGTACAAAACGATAAGCTTGCTTATAGAGTATGTCGGCAGGAACATCGCTTACTGGGCCAACGGCAAAATCGACTTCACCGCTACGAATTGCCTCAATGCCAGATTTACCAGAAACGTTGTGTAGGCGAATATGGATATTTGGGTAGCGTTGTCTGAACTTCTCAACAATTTTTGGCAATAAATATAAAATGCTGGCTTCACCGGCAGCAATATTAATTTCAGTTGATAGCTCGGGTTTGTGGCGAGCAGCAAACCTTGTGGGCAGGCTATCCATTTGTTCAACCAAGGGTTGGGCTAACTCTAATAAGGTTTTACCAGCTTCAGTTAGATTTATTTTAGGGCCGTTTCGGGTAAATAGGCGTGCTTGTAATTCCTTTTCTAGGCTCTGTATTTGTAAGGATACGGAGGGCTGGCTAAGCTGCAATAACTCCGCAGCTCTAGAAAATCCGCCCACTTTAGCCGCCATACAAAATGAGCGCAGTTGCTTGTGTCGATTACTTTTTTTTGTTTGTTTACTCATTTGTGCATTCTATCATTGTTTTTTTTAATGATAGAAATAGTTTTATTGGGATTGTATAGGGATAGATTGTCTTTATAATGCGTTGCACAAACCTTAAACGACATCAATTTTAGGAGATCTGATAATGAAAAAATTGACCTTTACCGGCGAAATGCTTGAAGAATATAAAAGTATTTATTCTGAAGAAGCAAATGCTTTTGTAGCAAGCTTAGCAGAAGAGTTTTCACCCCGTGTTGCAGCCTTACTAGAAACACGCAAAGTAAAGCAAGCTGAAATTGATGCCGGCACACTACCTGATTTTTTACCAGAAACTAAAGCTGTACGTGATGGTGATTGGAAAGTTTTAGGCGTTCCTAAAGATTTACAAGATCGCCGTGTAGAGATTACTGGTCCTGTTGACCGCAAAATGATCATCAATGCATTGAATGCGAATGTAAAAGTGTTCATGGCTGATTTTGAAGATTCACTCTCTCCAACTTGGGACAAAGTGGCACAAGGCCAAATTAACATGCGTGATGCGGTTAATGGCACGATTACCTTAGATGATCCTAAGTCTGGCAAGCACTACGAACTTAATGAAGACCCAGCTGTGTTGATCTGTCGCGCACGTGGGTTGCATTTACCAGAAAAACACATTCAATTAGAAGGTGAAAATATTCCTGGTGGTTTGATCGACTTCGCTTATTACTTCTTCCATAACTATAAAGCGTTATTGGCTAAAGGTTCAGGTCCTTATTTCTATATTCCGAAATTACAATCACACCAAGAAGCTCGCTGGTGGGCAGATGTGATGGATAAGGCTGAAGACTTAGTTGGTCTTGAGCGCGGTACGGTTAAAGCAACGGTTCTTATTGAAACATTGCCGGCGGTATTCGAAATGGATGAAATTCTTCATGAGTTTAAAGATCATATCGTTGCGCTTAACTGTGGTCGTTGGGATTACATCTTTAGCTACATTAAAACATTGAAGAACTTCCCTGATCGCGTACTTCCTGATCGCCAAGCAGTAACGATGAATAAGCCTTTCTTAAGTGCTTACTCACGTTTACTCATTAAAACATGTCATAAACGTGGCGCGTTGGCTATGGGCGGCATGGCAGCGTTTATTCCAGCTAAAGACCCTGAAGAAAATGCAGCGGTATTAAAACGTGTTGTAGGTGATAAAACACTAGAAGCACAAAATGGCCACGATGGCACATGGGTGGCTCATCCAGGACTTGCTGATACTGCAATGGGCGTATTAAACGAATACATTGGTGAAGGCAATGCTAACCAAATGAGCGTAAGCCGTGCGGATGATGCGGAAGTAACAGCCGCTGAACTGCTAGAGCCTTGTGAAGGCGACAGAACAGAAGACGGTATGCGCGCTAACATTCGTATTGCTGTGCAGTACTTAGAAGCATGGATTCAAGGCAACGGTTGCGTACCTATCTACGGCTTGATGGAAGATGCGGCCACGGCTGAAATTTCACGTTCATCTATCTGGCAGTGGATTCACCACGGTAAAGATCTAAGTAACGGCAAGAAAATTACCGTTGAATTGTTCCGTGAGTTCATGAAAGAAGAAATGGAAACAATTAAAGGCGAAGTGGGCGAAGCACGTTTCAATGCCGGTCGTTTTGATGAAGCGGCTAAAATCATGGATCGCTTCACAACATCTGAGGAGCTGGTTGATTTCTTAACCGTTCCTGCATACGAATATTTATAAATTTTTAGTTTTTATTAACCTTAAAGGAGATTTAAATGTCATCTTATACTAACGATATCGCTGCTGTTTCAGCAGTAATTAAAGCTAAAGGTCCATCTTGGGATCCAATTAACGCTGAATCAATTGCACGTATGCGCGCGCAAAACAAGTTCAAGACAGGTCTTGATGTAGCACAATATACAGCTGATATTATGAATGCTGACATGGCTGCATTTGATGCAGACAAAGCTATGTACACACAATCTTTAGGTTGCTGGCATGGTTTTATCGGCCAACAAAAAATGATTTCAATCAAGAAACATTTTGGTGGTAAAACAGACCGTCGTTACCTTTACCTTTCAGGTTGGATGGTTGCAGCGTTACGTTCAGATTTTGGTCCTTTACCTGATCAATCTATGCACGAAAAAACATCTGTTGCAGCATTAGTAGCTGAGTTATACACATTCCTACGTCAAGCTGATGCTCGTGAATTAGGCGGTTTGTTCCGTGATTTAGATGCAGCGCGTGAAGCAGGCGATGCAGCTAAAGAAGCAAAAATTCAAGATGCCATTGATAACCACGTAACTCACGTTGTGCCAATTATTGCGGATATCGATGCTGGTTTTGGTAATGCTGAAGCAACTTACCTAATGGCTAAGCAAATGATCGAAGCGGGTGCTTGTGCACTTCAAATCGAAAACCAAGTAGCTGATGAAAAGCAATGTGGTCACCAAGATGGCAAAGTAACTGTTCCTCATGCTG
>Ga0209826_1003005_pt1 | contig 10809 bp, 9 predicted proteins | sample GOMGulsemesocosm_5_FD_184637 | JGI IMG/M metagenome (GOLD analysis project Ga0209826, IMG submission 184637) | Methane-oxidizing microbial communities from mesocosms in the Gulf of Mexico - GOM15C Gulf of Mexico (SPAdes) (version 2) | ecosystem: Environmental > Aquatic > Marine > Cold seeps...
CTAACCGCACGTGCGGTGATCGGTTTCTTTCCGGCCAATAGTCGGGTGGATGATGTGGTGGTTTATGAGGACGAAACACGCCAAACAGAAAGCGTTGTTTTGCACCAATTACGTCAGCAAAATATTAAACCGCCGGGGCGTAAAAACTATTGTTTAGCTGATACCGTAGCGCCAGAAGGCTCATCGATTAATGATTATATGGGTGGGTTTGCCGTTACCGCCGGCATCGGCATAGAAGAGCATATTAAGCGTTTTGAAGCCGATCACGATGATTATCAATCCATTATGGTGAAAGCACTGGCTGATCGGCTAGCTGAGGCCTTTGCTGAGTGTTTACATAAAAAAGTACGTACCGAATACTGGGGCTATGCGCCAACAGAAACACTGGCTAATGAAGAGTTGATCGATGAAAAATACAGCGGTATTCGGCCTGCGCCAGGTTACCCAGCCTGTCCAGACCATACCGAAAAAGCCTCGTTGTTCTCTTTACTAAATGCCACCGCAGAAACGGGTATTGAATTAACGGATAGCTTTGCGATGTACCCAACCGCAGCGGTGAGTGGTTGGTATTTTGCCCACCCTGAAGCAAAATACTTCAATGTTGGAAAGCTTAAAAAAGACCAAGTTGAAGATTATGCGCAGCGTAAAGGCGAGAGCATCGATTATGTCGAGCGTTGGTTAGCTCCTAGTTTAGCGTACGACCCAGATGACAATTAATTTAAGATTTTATACGACCGAGGGTTGTCATTTATGTGACGAAGCGAAGACTTTGTTACAGCAACTTTTAGCTCAGCAACCTGAGCGATTTCAAGTTGAGGTGATTGATATTGTTGAATCTGATGTTCTTGTTGAGCAGTACGGCACTAGAATTCCTGTTGTGATAAGAGAGGGCATTCAGCACGATTTGGGGTGGCCTTTTGATTACCTTGAATTGCAGTGTTTTGCTGTTGGAACTTAATTTAATATAAATTAAGTAGCCCTGCTAGACTACTCCTTATGTATTTAGAGTATTTTGGTTTAAAAAAACAACCTTTCGGCATTACGCCGGATACATCTTTGTTTTTTAAAGGGGCAGAACGAGGTGACATTCTCGAAGCGATTTTATATGCCTTAAATTCTGGTGAAGGCATTATTAAGGTGGTCGGGGAAGTGGGCAGTGGTAAAACGATGCTGTCGCGTATGCTGACAAAAAAAGCGTCGGATAATACAGTATTTGTCTTCTTATTAAACCCCAATATTCAAGCTGAGCAGGTCCTTTATGCCATTGCCTATGACTTAGGCGTCGATGTGGATGATAGTAAACAATCAATCCAGATTCTTCATCTGCTGCAGAAAAAACTGTTTGAAATATATGAAGAAGGCAAAAGGGTTGTGCTGATTATTGATGAGGCGCAGCAAATGCCATTGGCAACGTTGGAAGAAATACGTTTGTTGAGTAATTTGGAAACCGAAACCGAAAAACTTCTGCAAATTATTATGTTTGGTCAGCCCGAGTTGGATGAACATATTGATACGCCGAGTGTTCGGCAGTTGAGGGAAAGAATTACCTATAGTTTTTATTTAAGTCCGTTAACTCATGCATTGGTTGAAACGTATTTGGCATTCAGGCTGAAGAAAGCGGGCCACCAAGGCCGTGGTATTTTTAAGCAAAGTGCTATTAAGCATTTAACAAAAAGCTCGCATGGAACATTACGTCGGCTTAATGTGTTGGCGGATAAAGCGCTTTTAGCCGCGTTTTTAGATCAAAAGGCAGAAGTGGACGCTCAGCATGTAAAGATCGCGTTGCAGGATGGCGCAAAAGGGCAGAAACAAGGACGCACGGGTGCAGTGGCGGCGGTGTTGAGTGTCATCGCTGTTTTGTTAGGCGTGGGAGTGTTTTATTGGCTGGTTCAGTTTGAACCGAACGCTTCGTCAATGGCGGCAAAGAGAGTTGTTAAGGAAGTGCCGGTTGTATCACCCGTTAGCTCTGAATTGCTAAACAGTAATCATACCTTGGTGAGCCACTAAACTTGATGTCTTTGACGCACCTGAACAATAGATAAAAAGCATACGATGGGTCTGTTGTTGGTTGCTAACGATAAAGCCTTATTAGTTGATAGGTTTCTTAGGGGGCGGGGCGTAACCTAGAAGATATAGAGCGTTTATGCGTTACTCAGGAGTAGTTTGACGGTAAAGAGTACGTTGTTATTACAGTGATTTTTTTCAAAACACACAATGTATTGACGACGTCAGTGAAAAAGCCAATATCGTTTTATTCCGGTAGCATCGGCATGCCAAAATAAAAAATATGTAATAAAAACATTGGTTTAATTTCTTCTTTAGCTGTGATTTGTTTCTGTTTGATAGATGATTTTTCTTTAATTTAGTCTAAACTTTGAAGACATAAGAATTAAAGAAAAATGGATTTTTTATGACGGTTCGTTTTGTTTTACTCCTAACTTGCAGCTTTCTAATGTTAACGGCTTGTACTCCCGCCGCAATAAAACTGTCGGATAAACATATTCAACAGACAGCAAAGCCTAGCGGCCAGCCGCTTTCTGTCTTGCGAACGGCCCCGTTACCCACGCCACCGTCACAATCTCAGCAAGAAGATATGTTTACCGTGGTGGTTAATAATGTGCCGATTAGAGAATTATTATTTGCGATTGCGCGTGATGCGAATGTAGATATTGATATTGCTGAAGGGGTTAATGGGCAGGCAACGTTAAATGCGATTGATAAAACATTCGAGCAAATTTTAGAGCGTATTAGTCAGCAAGCGAATATTCGTTATAGCGTAGAGAGCGGCGTGGTTCGAGTCGTAAAAGATACGCCATTTTTAAAACACTATAATGTCAATTACGTGAACTTGTCGCGTACCAGTCAATCAACGATAGCGATCTCAACTGAAGTGGCCTCAACCGGCGGTTCAGCAGGTAGTTCAGCCGTGGGTAATACGTCGACAACGAGTATCGATAATAAATCGGCTCACCAATTCTGGCAAACGACGGCTGATAATGTTCGTGCTATTTTATTAGAAAATGAAAAAATTGAGGCGGCAATAATCGATGATGCGGCGGCTGTGTTGGATGACGCGGAAGTCGATGGGCGGCAAGCCTCGCGGGTTATTGCTAGCCCGGAAAGTGGCATATTAAGTGTTTTTGCTACGCAAAAGCAGCAGTCTATGGTTGAACAGTATCTTGACTTAGCATTGGCTGGTGTTAAAAGGCAGGTGTTTATTGAAGCGACTATTGTTGAAGTAGACTTGAATGACGATTACCAGGCGGGCGTTGATTGGAGTCGCTTAGTTCAAGTGGGCGAAAATGGTTTTAGTTTCTCGCAGGCCTTATTAGGCGCCAACTTAGCAGCCTCCCCCGTGACCACACTGACGTACTCCGACGTTGGCAGTAAATACAATGTTAATGCGACGGTTAAATTGTTGAATCAATTTGGCAATGCAAAAGTACTGTCTTCACCTAAATTGATGGTGCTCAATAACCAAACCGCGCTGTTAAAAGTGGTCGATAACCGCGTGTACTTTACGGTTACCGTAGAAACAGATACCGCAGACAATGTCGTTAATAAAACATTTGAAACAGAAATCCATACCGTCCCCGTGGGTTTGGTGATGAGCGTGACCCCGTACGTGTCGCCAGAAAATATGATTACGCTTAATGTACGACCAACGATTTCACGTATTCTACAATTTGTTAAAGACCCTAATCCAGAACTGGCGAACAGCGGCGTTGAAAGCCTGATACCTGAAATTTCCGTCAGAGAGATTGAGTCTATGTTGCGGGTTAAAAATGGCGATGTGGCGGTTATTGGCGGTTTAATGCAAGACAGCAGAAAATACAGCACGGACGGCATACCGGGACTATCAAAAATGGCTGTTTTTGGTGATTTTTTTAGCTATAAAGATAATGCAGTTTCGAAGTCAGAGTTAGTCATTTTCTTAAAACCGATTGTTGCAGAGGAGCCTTCCTTGAATGGGCAATTTGCAAAATATAAGACGTTTTTAAATAGACAAGATAACCATGTTAGAAAAGGGCAGTAAGCCATGAGCTTATTGCTGGATGCTCTCAAACAGGCAGAAGCCAATAAAAAGAAAGCGGATAGCCCTGTAGACGCAGTGGCTATGCCGGTCAACCTATCTGAGTTAGCGCTGGAAGAAAATCAAGCGCCGCCGGTTGTCACTATAGATGAGCCCGTTACGTCACAAGATGAATCGCAAGTTGAGATGAAAAAGACGGAGCCATCCGGTGCAGAGCCCCTTGAGCCGGTCGCTGATAAGCCGACCATTGCCGCCAAGAAGCAACCGCCTGTTGATGTGTTTTCTATAGGCAAGAAACCGATGCAAAAGACCGCTTATAAAAAGCTTGGGGTTGTTTTGTTGGTGTTGCTGGTAGTGGCTGTCATCAGTTTGTTTTTGCTGCCTGAAGAGGAGGTGGCAGGCATTTCATATAAAGACCAAGTTGCGGCGCAAAGGCAGGCTGAGGCTGAAAAGCGAGAGATAAATAAAGCGGCTGAAGTAGCACCTGCTGCTGTTGATAGTATTCATGCGACGAATAAACTTAAGCTTGTTGAGCAGATGGTGTTGCCCAGTCGGAAGACTGAAGAGCCCTCGCCGCTTAACGAAACGATTGAAAACCCAGCAGCAATCATAATAAAAAGAAAACGGATGCCATCCACGGTGTTGAGCCAGCTTAATGAAGCTTATGATGCCTTACTTGGGAATGATTTACTTCAAGCAGAGCGTGTTTATAAGCGCGTATTGAAACAGCGCCCTAAGCAGCTTGATGCCTTATTAGGTTTGGCGAATATTGAAAGCCAGCGAGGTTTTAGCTCATCCGCACGAGAGTTGTATGAAAAGGTGCTGCGCATTGATGAAACGAATAGCATCGCGCAAATTGGTTTATTGCAGACCTATGATCAGCAAGACGCGATGTCTCGTCAGCAGGTATTGGCGGAGCTGATTAGCAAATATGAAAGCAACCCTGAGGCGCATTTAGCCTTGGCTCATGCCTTGGCTGAACAATCTAAATGGAAAGCCGCGCAAGCATCCTACTTTAAGGCGTTTTCGCTTAGCCCAAACAATACCGTGTATGCCTATAACTTAGCCGTTAGCTTGGATAGGCTGGAACAGTACCCATCTGCAGTAACTTACTATAAAAAAACGCTCAGTTTGAATAAGCTAGCCGCAAAGCCATTGAGTTTAGCGAGAGTAAGGAACCGGTTAATTGAGTTGGAAAAATCAAATGAGTGATCAGCGGCCTAAGAAAAGAATAGGTGATGAACTTATTGATCGAGGCATTATCAGCTTAGATCAACTGAAAATTGCGTTGCAGGAGCAAAAGTCGACAGGTGTCCAGATTGGTAAAATTCTGATTGACCTAGGCTTTCTGACAGAATCCTTATTGAAAGAAGTGTTGGGTGAATCTCAGGGCGAAGACAGTATTGACCTTAACGAGGTGGTGCCCGATGCGGAAGCCATCTCTTTTATTGATAAAAAGCTCGCTCAGCAATTAAGAGTGCTGCCGTGTGATTATAAGGCAGACACAAAAGTGCTTCAGTTGGCGATGGCCGATACCTTTGATATTCTCGCGCTAGATAGAATTAAGGCGGTTATTCCTGCGGATATTATAGTCTCGCCGGTATTAGCGGGTGTGAAAGAAATTGAGAAGAATATTGATCATTTTTACGGCTATGAACTGTCGATTGATGGGATTCTTCGAGAAATTGAAACGGGTGAGTTTGAAGAAGCTCAGCAACGAATGGATTCTGCGGAATACACCCACCCCTTAGTTCGTTTAGTGGATGCTTTTTTAACCGATGCGGTTAAACGTGGTGCATCGGATATTCACTTCGAGCCTGAAGAAGGCTTTCTAAGGGTTCGTTATCGAATGGATGGCGTATTACATCAAATTAGAAGTTTGCATAATAAATATTGGCCCTCTATCGTTGTGCGCTTAAAAGTGATGTCGAATATGAATTTGGCTGAAACTCGAGCACCTCAAGATGGGCGAATTCACCTTAAAGTAGCCGGCCACCCCATTGATTTTCGTGTGGCATCACAACCGACTATTCACGGTGAAAACTTTGTATTACGGATTCTAGATCGCGATAAGTCGATTGTTCCGCTCGATAGCTTAGACATTGCGGATGATAATCGGCAGTTGTTAAAGCTGTTGATGGCGCGGCCGGAAGGCATTATTTTAGTTACCGGCCCTACAGGGAGCGGTAAAACGACCACGCTTTATTCAATGTTGAATCACCTGAATAATGAGTCTGTCAATATCATGACCTTGGAAGACCCGGTTGAATACCCGATGGGCTTGATCCGCCAAACATCGATTGGCATGTCATCAAAAATGACATTTGCTGACGGTATTCGTTCGTTGATGCGACAAGACCCTGACATTATTCTGGTTGGCGAAATGCGTGATTTAGAAACGACCGAAATGGGTTTTAGAGCAGCAATGACAGGTCACCAAGTTTTTTCAACCTTGCATACAAACTCAGCGATTGGCTCTTTCCCCAGGTTGTTGGACATGGGGGTGATGCCAGACATTGTGTCTGGAAATATTATTGGGATTATTGGTCAACGCTTGATTAGAAAGTTGTGTCCGAAGTGTAAACAAGAAGAAGCCATTACCGACATTGAAAAGCAATTACTCGGGCCGGGTAGTGAGGAATTAACACATTTGGCCACAGCGGTGGGTTGTTCATTCTGTCACCAAACGGGGTTTAAAGGACGTATCGCCTTACTTGAAGTATTAAGAATGGATACCGACCTAGATGAGCTTATTGCACAAAAAGCATCGCAGCGTGAAATCATTAAAATGGCCGAGGGTAAAGGCTTTAGAAGCTTAGCAAAAGACGGGGTTCAACAAATATTGTCGGGGAATACGACCTTGAGTGAACTTTCTCGGGTCGTCGATTTAACGGTAACGCTAAAATAGTATGGCCAATTATAGCTACAAGGCTGTTAGAAGTGATGGTGTGGTTATTAAAGGTGTTATGGAAGCGTTGCATATTTTAGATTTAGAATCACGTTTGGAAAAAACGGGTTGTGAATTAATTTCTGCTAAAACAAAATCTAGAGGGCTGAACTTTTTACAGCAAAAGATCACCCGTAGAGACTTGATTGATTTTTTTGTTTATATGGAGCAAATGATTTTGGCGGGAGTGCCGATTGTTGAGTCACTGGACGACTTTAGGCAGGGGCTTGAGCCATCAGAGCTCAAAGACGTTGTGGGTGATTTAGTTGAAACGATAAACAGTGGTAGTACGCTGTCGCATGCAATGGGACATTCTAATAAGGTGTTCAGTAGCCTATCGGTTGAGCTAGTCAAAGTGGGTGAAAAAAGCGGGTTACTGGCGACTATTTTTGGTGAAATAAAAGATGCGCTGAAATGGCAAGATGAGCTGATTTCGAAAACGAAAAAAATCATGATGTACCCCGCGTTTGTCGGCACGGTGGTGTTTGCCGTGTTGTGTTTTATGATGATTTATCTCGTGCCTAAGATGGTTGGGTTCATTGAAAATATGGGAGGGGAATTACCCTTCCATACGCGATTGTTAATAGTGGTCTCGGATGTTTTTGTGAATTATTGGTATTTGATCGTCTTTCTGCCTATCGTGTTAGCCGTCGGCACAAAAATAATCCTAGAAAAAAGTGAGTCGGCGCGACTGAAGTTCGATGAATATGTGCTTAAAGTCCCGGGGATTGGGTCGGTATTAAAGAAGATTGTTTTGGCGCGCTTTGCATCTAATTTTGCTCTGTTATATCGGTCGGGTATTGGTGTTTTAGAGGGGCTTAGAATCACCCAAGGCGTGGTGGGTAATGCATACGTCAAACAAGAAATCGAATTTATTCACAATCAAGTGACGGAAGGTGCTGGCATCTCGGATGCGTTTGCTAGAACGCAGCTGTTCCCTCAATTAGTGATGCGGATGATTAGAGTGGGTGAGCAAACAGGCGGGCTTGATAAATCGTTAATGAATGTGAGTTATTTCTTCAATAGAGATGTTGAAGACGCCATTGAAAAGCTGCAAAGTATGATCGAGCCAGCGATGACGGTTATTTTAGGCTTGATACTGGGCTGGGTGATGATGTCTGTATTGGGGCCGATTTATGACCTAATCGGCAATATGGAGCTGTAATGCAGACGAAACACGTACTATATTTGTCTGATATCTCCATCATTTTTTGTGATATAGATGGCGATTCTGTAACCCTGTGCTTTACTCATTCATTAACGGAGCCTGACTATATCAAGGCTCTGCATAGTTTCTTGTTAAAGCGTGAGCCTGAATCATTTAGTGTTGTGTTGGATGTGATAGGTGAAGAGTTTAAATACGAGTCAATCCCGCATATTGGAGGTAAAGACAGGGCATTATTGTTAGAGCGGAAGTGTAAAAGTTTATTCCCTACCGCTGATTTAACATGGAGGAAGCACCTTCGTAGGGAAAGGAAAGGCCGTAAAGATGATGTGTATTTATTGGTGGGTGTTTCATTATCAACCGTTGTTGAGGGTGTATTTGATGAGCTTATTCAAACCCAGCAACGCGTGTCGGGTGTCTACTCTATTTCTATTCTTAAGCGGGAAATTCAAACATTCTTTCCGTCCTTAAAGCAAGCATTGCTTATATCTGGGGTGGTAGGGACATCTCGGGGTAAGAAAGCCTATCGGCAAACATTTATAAAAGATGGTGAGCTGGTGATGAGTCGTATGTCATTAATAAGTGGTGATACTGCGGAGCAGGTTTTTCCACAGTTACTCAATGAAATTGAGAGGATTAGGCGTTTTTTGGGTGGTACAAGGTTGATGGATGTTGAGCGAGGGCTTGATGTCGTATCGGTGCTGAATGAAACTGAGTCGGCGCAATTATTACAATACACGGGCGCTAGAGAAAAAATAAAAATATCGGCGACTAGTTTAGAAAATCTTGCGCAGAAGAAAAACTTAGGTAGTGACTACGAATTTTCAAGTTTGGCTGAGTTGTTAGTGGTGGACGCGACACGTAATAATATAAAACCACACTTCCGCCCAGAAGGTTTATGTGGGTCGCATAAGACGATTATCATAAAACGCTGGATTAGCCGGTGCTCAATTGGCTTGCTGAGCTTATCCATTGCAGTAGCAGCGGTTATGGTGTTTTTAGCGAGTACTGAGGAATTTAAGCTAGATGCCTTACAGGCGGAGTTAGTGCAGTTGGAGAATCATAAAAATAACTTAGCAGCGAATGCGCATGTGAGCGATATTGACCCACGTACGATGAAACAGATAGTTGATTTAAATCAGCAAATTAATGCCTATCAGTACGGGCCTGATAAGGTCTTAGGAATCTTGTCACGTGCGTATCGTGGGTTTAATGACATATCGCTGATGGAATTGAGTTGGGCGAAAGCTGAAGCTGAGCCACAGCAGAGCCGCCGTAGCAGTCGGGGGCGAGATAATACGCCTTTTATGAATAAAATTAAGGCAGCAAGGCAATTCCAATTAAAGGTTACTTTGCCAGCCCAGTTAGGTAACCGAGAGGTGTTGAGAAAGGTGGGGGATTTTTCTGCAGCACTCATGGAGCAGCCAGAAATAACAGCAGTGACGCGTGAACAAGCCGCGATTGATACCAGCACGAATGCGCAACTGACAGCGTCATTGAGTGCTGGCGTGACGAACAAGCCCATAGGGTTTACCTTGTTAATCACAATGGAATTGTTATGAAGCCGGCTAAACAGTTAGCTACAAAAGTGTTCAAGCTTGAGTTATTCCAGTTGTTATCAGCGATTGTTTTTACAACGTTAATCCTAACCTTAAGTGGTTTGTATATGGACGATGTTGATCAGAAAATTTTCAGTGTTACGAGCCAGCAAGGTCGCTTAAATGCTGAAATTGATCGGTTAATAGAAGATGAGGCCTTACTGAATAAGATGGGGGGCACATTTGAGACCTTAAAAGACAGAGGCTTTTATGGCGTAGAGGACCGCCTTGCTTGGACCGAAATTTTAAAGCAGGTGTCAGAAAGATTGAAACTGCCTAACTTTAGATATTCAATACAGCCGCAACAGGATATTTCGAATATAGGGCCGGGCTTTCAAGCTAATTTAGGTTTATCAGAAAGCGTGATGAGAATTGAAGCTGACCTTCTGCATGAAGCGGATTTCTCAACGATTGTTCAGCAGTTGAACGACTTTGCACCCGGCTCTTTTCGAGTGGGCGAATGCAAAATAACAAAAGAGGGGGCTATTTCGTTAAGCCGAATTAACAGGAATTTTAGTATTAACTGTAGCTTAGCGTGGTACACCGTTACCCCGCCTATTCAACCTAGGGTGAATCAATGAATGCGATGAATAGGGGCTTTATTGTCGTGATGTTTTGCAGTCTTTCGATGCAAGTTCAAGCCTTTGGTGATTTATTTACCTCGACCCTTCAGCGGCAAGCAATAGACGCCATGCGTGATCGTGGGGGCATTGAGATACCAACAATGAACCGTAAACCCGGTACGTTAACGATTAATGGTTTTTATTATAAAAGTCATGATAAACGTGAGAAAGGCGTTGTTTGGGTGAATGGTCAGCAAGCAAAACAAGGTGATGAGGTTCATGGCGTCATCGTTAAAAAATTAAATGAAAACGACCGGATTGTTCGTGTAACCGTTGGCGGCAGTGAGCGCTCATTGCCTTTTAAAGCGGGTCAAAAAATGTATCTTGATGAGCATAAAGTCGTTGATGCCTATCAATGAATATTGATAGGCATGTTAATGCACCTATAAACGGTCGGTCGAATAAAAAACAGGGCGGTGCGGCCTTGTTGATTTTAATGCTTA
>Ga0209826_1003007_pt1 | contig 10806 bp, 13 predicted proteins | sample GOMGulsemesocosm_5_FD_184637 | JGI IMG/M metagenome (GOLD analysis project Ga0209826, IMG submission 184637) | Methane-oxidizing microbial communities from mesocosms in the Gulf of Mexico - GOM15C Gulf of Mexico (SPAdes) (version 2) | ecosystem: Environmental > Aquatic > Marine > Cold seeps...
CGTTTAATCCAAATTGTGAAACTTTTGATTTAGAGATAGTTGCATTAGCACTATCAAGAGTTAAAAGATTCTTTGGACAAACGAACCTCTCTGTTGCTCAACATTCCGTTATGTTAGCTCAACACTTTTTATCTCGTGGTGAATATGATTTTGCAAAACAAGCTCTTTTACATGAAGTTGGCGAAGCTTTTATGGGTGACTTAGTTACTCCTATTAAAAAAGCGTTTCCAATTTTTAAGGAGATTGAGGAAGTGATTATGAAGAAGGTGTTTCAATGCCATGATTTAAATTACCCTATGTCAAAGGAAGTTCATCTTGCTGATAAGAAAATAATGATTGACGAAGCGTTAGCATTAATGCCAAGAAAAAATCATTGGATAACACTCGGAGAGAAACTTGGAGTTGAGGTAATACCTTGGAGTCAAGAAGAAGCTTTTGAAAAATTCATGGCTATGGCTAATGAATTAAAATTAATTAAATAACTAAAAACTAACTGTTATCCGTAAGGATTAAACTCATTTGAGTAATTATCCTTACAGGATAATACTCTTTTGTTTGAACTAAAAACAAATAGAGAGAACCACTATGAAAATTTCAAAATCAATTACAAAACAAGAACAAATCGAACAATTAGAAGCGTTGTTAGCAGGTAAGTCTAACCCATTAAAAAATGATACCAATTGTGAAGAACTTTCAAAAGCTCTTAGCGCAACTGGTTCTATTATTTTATAGTGGAGGTGTATCATGAAAGATAGTAATAGCTTTTATAAAAGTGCCCACTTTAGAGCACTATTCCACACCATTGGATTACCAATCCTTTTATTTATCGTTGTAGCAATTACTGATAAATCTATGAGCTTAATTGTCCCATCTATTTACATATTAGTAATTGGAATCTTGCAATACATAAGACTGAAATCTACAAACAGGCTTGAACATAAAGTTTATAGTCGTACTTTCTTTACTTATTTAAAAAGCATTGTAACTATAGTTGCATTTCTAGCATTCGTAATCTTTTTAGGGGTTGTATCATGATAGTTGATAATAAAGACTTAATGCAAACCTTATCAAGCTTTAATGTAGCCGTTCTTCCTACTTCACACTTTACAAAAGCGTTGGAGAAAAGAATGTTCCCATTAAATATCGTTGCACTCGCAACTATAAAGGCTCAATCACTTCCTATTGGCGAAACTTTAGAGATTTATTCTTGTGATAAGTTTAAAGCCACTGTGGAATTGAAAAAAGTCTCAGCAAAAGTTGCTCTTCTAATCACTGGTTGGAAAGGCGTAAGAAACAATAATGAAAATAAAACAGGACATAACAATGAAAACAATGAAAACAATCACAACAACAAAAATATTAAAAATTATCTTAGTAGCAGTATCAGCAGCAATTCTAACTTCAGGATGTGCAGTTAAACATAATGACAGTGTTGCAGAAAAAACGCTAAAGCATACGCTTAACTCTCCATTATATTTAATTTTGGGAGCAGGTGCAGTTGCAACTAAAGCAGTTGAGGTAGCAGTCTTAAGCTCTTCTATTGTTGCAGTTAAAACTGGTAAAGCTACAGTAAAAACAATCGAAAAGATTGGTGCTATTAAGTAATAAGTTGCAACGAGAGTTGTTAAAAACAAACTATCAGGAGAACCACCCTTATGAAAAAGACTACTAAAGTTTATGAAATACTAAACACAATTAATGAAGAGTTTTCAAACTCTTTAAAGGATTCAAATCCTTTTGAGTCGTTAGCGACTATTCCTATGAACGGAAACACAATGAAGTACTACACTAAGTTTAATAGATTACATCTATCCTTGCTGCTAAAGAGAAAAGGTTACAAAACGTCAAAGTTTATGACTTTCAATCAAATATGTGCCAAAGGTGGAGCTGTTATTACTGGTCAAAAAAGTACTTCTGTATTTTTTAGCTCTTGGAGTTATAAGTTTGAGTTTCGAGGTAAACCATTTAGCGTAACTGCATTTGGAGAAACCGAAGCAATTGAACTTGCTAACAAAAGAATGAAAACAACATCAATAACCAAAACGAATTTAAAAGATAAATTTTGTTTTACAAAATACTTTAATGTGTTCAATTTAGAACAAACTGATGGTATCGAATATGAAGAAGACAAGCCAATGAGTATTGTAAATGCAGAAGAGTTGATTTATTCAACAGACTTAACAATTGCAGAAACAAATGGGCTTTCTTTATATGATGAAGATACTAACACGTTACACGTTCCTAAAATTGAATCAGATGAGATTGAAGATGAATATCCTGAAGTATTTAAAAGACTTGCTGAACATTATGTTCAAGAAGACTTAGAATATTTTGAGAAGCAGATGATTACACATTTAGTAAGTGCATTTTTGTCACAAGCTTGTGGGTTTACAAAACCATCTATTTCTATAGAAGATCCGGGCTTGATTGAAAAGTGGTTAGAAACTTTAAATGAAAGTTACTATTTCCTATGGAGATGTTCAACGGCAGCTCAAAAGATATATGACACATTAATTGAAAATGTTGAAGATGTTAAATCTGCAGCATAGTTGAAATAAAACTCAACTCCTAATTTAAAACTACGTTATCCGCAAGGATTAAAAACTCAAACGAGTATTTATCCTTGCAGGATAATACTCTTTTGTTTAATCAAAAAAAACATAAAGAGAGAACCACTATGATTTCAAGAACACAATTAGAACTATTGATAAATGATAAAGATTCAGTTGCACTAACAGATTACACAGTTGATAGCAGAGCTAATATAATTTTTCCTTGTGAAGAATACAAGACCGAAATAAATAAGTTTACAACTGCTTTCATTGTTGATTTAGTAGACACATCTGGAACTAAAAGACACACAATTGGGATTTTATACAACGGAACTGAGTTTGCAATAACTTGTGGAGATGGACACTTAGAAGGTAAAAATTCAAAAGTATCAGCAACTCGTAGAGTAGATGATATCATGACTAAGCTTACCAACTTTGACTCATCTCATTTTCCAAAAATTAAAAAAGATTTAATGAATTGTTACAAGTCCTATGAAAAAAACACAGTTTGTGGGTTTTGGAAACACTGGGGAAGTTCAGGCAAAATTTGTAAGCACATGAAACATGTATTTAGCGAAATTCAAGGTACTAATATCCTTAGTGATTTAGTTACTACGTATGAAGCTTATGAAAGTGCAAGTGCTACAGCTACAACCTCAACTAAAAAACCTAAATCTGATCATAAGTTTTTAGAGCGTTACAGCTTTAAGAAACATGTGAAAATTGAAGGACCAAAAGGAAGTGGTAAAACATTTGGTGTTCATGCATACTTAGATGATATTGGTATTCCAGATGAAAGTCGTTTCTTCGTTGGAGGAAATAACTCAATTGAAGCATATCAATTACTAGGAAGCCTAACACCATATGTAAGAGAGATTAAAGAAGAAGTAAAAAGCGTTGGATTAAAAGCCAATAAAAGTTTTGCAACATCTTCTACATCTCAAACCAAACACGTACAAGATTTAATCTGGAAAAATGGCCCACTAACTGCAGCATTTAAAAAAGCAGCAAAAGGTGAAAAAGCCGTTTTAATTATAGATGAGATTTTGAGAATCCCTTCAAGAGAAAGAAATATATTAACAGCAAGTTTAACACCTGATAATAAAGGTTATTACACTTTAAGAACAGAAAAGATGGTTGGTCTTGATGATGATGGCGATGGTATTGAAGAAGTTGTTCGATGCAAAAAAGAGTTCCTATGGGCCTTATCTACTACTAATATTGGAGCAGATTACGATATAGATGATTCTGATGAAGCAGAGGAAGACAGATGGGTAACATTACACTTAGAATCAGACAGAACCAAACTAAAATCAATTCTTTCAGAAAACACAAAAGCTAAAAAATTCAAACCCACAATAGTTTCTTCACTCATGGAATTCTATGACAAGATGACTAAATACAAATCTATGGAACAACTTTCAAGAATAATTAATATCAGACATCTTTGTGAAGCTGTTGAAATTGCAACTAAGCAATCTGAGATTAAGGAAATATTGGAAGATTATATTCTTGTATGGGTTGACAGAGATCATGACGGTAAACCAGAAGCAGCTCAAGTAAAACTTGTAAGCGACACAATTGCTAAAGCATTCAAGTAAGGAGACAGTATGAAAAAGTTTTTCAAACGAGCCAAATTGCTTGGAACTAAAATCTTTAGTGGTAAATCAAACTGGGACTATTACTATTTTAACAATCAAGTATATTCAATAGCTAAAAATAACGGTTGCTCATCTTCCTCTTTTGGAAACATGGATTACTTTTTAATGACTAAGCGGAATTTGTAATGGCTGATTTAGATATAGCAATGACACTTAAAAGACACTCTGGAAAAAAATTAGTAAAACTTAAAAATGGCGATTATGTCATTACTCACAAAAAATCACAAACTAACCTTGGGAAGATTCATTCTCTTGCGCTTAGTGCGTGGTACAAACAATTCAAAAAAACAAAATAACAGGAGAACCACCCTATGAAAAATTTATTAAAAAACGCGAATACCTCAACAATTTGTACTTTACACATGTCTCAAATCAGTTCTAAATTATTAGAATTACTAGATGGCGAATGTGACTACTTACCCTTTTCACCTCAAGATGGTTGTATTTATACACTCAAAACAATCAAAATGTTTTTAGATGAAGAATTTTATACTCCAATAGCTTGTCCAAAAGTTGTTAACGACATTGAATGCTTAATTGCACATATGGAAGACAACGAAATAGCTTATATTTATTTGGACAGGAAGTAACATGGATTACAGAGATTTAAATTCTAGAACATATCAAAAGATTGTTGATATCGCACAAGAAGATAACTATAACTTAGTTCCTTCTGCATTTTGCAATAGAGTCATAACTTCAATCGCCAAAAATGGTGTAATGGAAACTGTAAAGTGTTATGACTTAGATATTAATCTAGTTGCTGAAATAGGTACACAAATGAAGAGGTTTAAAAAATGAAAAAGCGTGATTTAAAAGAACTAATTGATACTCAATGGCAATACATGTTAGTTAATGACTTAACTGATGATAAACCGTATTACATTGGAATTAAAAACAAATTTGACACTGCTTGTTGGTCTTATAACTTGAAAAGAAATAAACACTCTATTTATGTAGGGGATAACATCTTTGAAAAAGTTACACGTATTGGAGCACTTGGAATTGAGCATTATGTAGAGAGTTATTTACATCACGAAGTATCGCATTCATTGCATACTGAAAAAGATATAAAAACTGTATCTGACTGGCTTAAGTCCAATAAAATTCCTTTTAGTTTATTTAACTTACTTGAAGATGCAAGAATCGAATATTTATGGAGAGTAAAGACTGATAGATTGTTCAAGTGGACAGACTATGAGGATATTCCAGAAATAGACGCTGATAGCAATGCAACATCTATGATGTTTGTATATATTCAAAAAGAAGGTAAATGGCGTTCAAGATTAGCAAAAATGAAAAGAGTAAGAGAATATTATGAAGAGATTGTAGATTGCAAAAACACTCATGACCTATATCCAATTCTTTTGAAATGGATGGAGGAATTCCCAGAAACAGAACAAGACTTAGATGACTTGGCTAAAAATGGTTTCATGGGTGATTCTTCTTCTTCTCCTTCAGGTTCGGGTGACTTAGATACTTCTGTTAAATTACAAGAAGATGAAAAGTTAGCTGAAGAGATGGACGAAGATAGTGAAGATGTAATTGGTAAATCCAATTATGCAGATGAAGATAATCCACGAGAACTCGTAGACGCTCCTACTGAAGCAGTACAAGAATACACAAAAGATAGCTATACGGTTTATGAAGAAGATGGTAATTATCATTTTGATAAACAACTTGCAAAATCGTTAATGCCTGCATTGATGAAAATTTTTACAGATAAAGTTAGAAAAGTAGCTTCGGTTACACCTTCTAAAAAACTAAATACTCGTGGCATAGCTGCAGGTAAATGGGATAAACTTTATAAAAAGCAAGAGATTAAAGCTAAAAAGAAAAAGAATGTAAATGTATTCATTGATTGTAGTGGAAGTATGGAAGGACAACCAATTCAAAATGCTAGAGCACTGCTTTATATGATTAATAGTTTAGCCCTTAAAGGTTTTACTGAAGGTCATGTAATTCTAACTGGTGGAAGTGGTTGTGATACTCATACTTATACTATGAAGATGCCCATTAAAGAAAGAGATATTAGCTCAATTATTGCTAATGGAGGTTTCGAGGGTGTTCGTGGTACTTTTACAATATGTAAAAAACTAATGAAAAAAGCGGATTGGAACTTTGTCTTTACAGATGGAAATATTACAGATAGTGGATTTGATACTAAAACAATGACTTCTCAAGGTATTCATACCTTTGGACTTTATGTTGGTAATCCTGAAGCTTGTAATCTATCTCAATGGTTTGACAAATATCTAGCTCGCGAAACACTAAAAGAATTAATGGAAAAATTAATTCAAAAACTAAAATAACTTTGTCCAGTAAGGATTAATTATTAAATTAATCGTCCTTACTTGGGCCTTTTTTTAATCAAACAAATAAAGAGAGAACCACATATGAATTACAATAAAAATAACAATGAAATGTCAACAGTTAATCTAGCAAATTCTTCGGTAGTAAGTTATCCAGATAGAGATAATCGTTTTGGTAATAATAAATACAGAGGAAACTGTTCAGGATTAATGATTAAAGACATAATTAATTTCTTTAAACCAAAACTTTTTGTAGATGCGTGTGAAGGTGGTAAAACCAGTAGAGATGTTTGTAAAGCTCTTGGTATCAATTATGTAGGTTTAGACTTATTTAATGGTAACGATTTTACAAAAGATTCAATACTTGCAGAACTTCCCTATGAAGCAGATGTTTGTTTCTCGCATCCTCCTTATCACAATATGATTGAGTACAGTGGTAGTCAATGGGGAAAAGGTAATGGTAATGTAGAAGGTGATACTTCACATTGTAAAAGCGTTGACGAATTTCTTGCTAAGTCGCAAGTTATGTTAATGAATCAAAGAAATGCAACCAAAGGTGGTGGTATTTATGCAACATTAATTGCGGATCAAAAAGTTAAAGGTGTTTGTCACTCTTATCAAGCTGATTTAATAAAGATGATGCCTAAATCCGAATTGTTAAATGTTGTCATTAAAATGCAGCATAATACATCTAGTGCAAATAAACAATACGGTAATAGAAATTTTATTCCTATTGCTCATGAATACCTAATGTTATGGAAAAAGAAACATCAAAGCATTTACGCTATTGGTATGGAGATTGCAAAAGAGGCACAAAAAGTTGTTGCTAGAACATGGCGTTCTGTTATCAGAATAGTTATGATGAACTTCAACGGACAAGTTACTCTAAGTAATATCTATGCTGAGGTAGAAAAGGTCGCACAAGACTTAATTAACGGCAATGACCACTGGAAAGCAAAAATAAGACAAATGCTTCAACGGCATCATACGTTTGTCGTAAGAGGCACTTGGGAATTATAACCAACTAACAAATTAACGACATCACCCAATAGGGAATTTCACTTCCCTATTTAGGGTAGTGCTTTTCTTTATTTTAAAACAAAATAACAGGAGAACCACAAAATGTCAAAAAATAAACACATTAAAATTCTAAGAGAAGTTAAAGAAGCGAATCAAGATTTCGAATGGTATCCAACCACTAATGAGATATTAGATGCTCTTTATTTTGATGTTATGTCAAATCATAAAGATAGATTTAATTATCAAAATATAGATGTTTTGGATATTGGTGCAGGTGATTGTAAATTACTACATAGATTTAGAAGTAATTCTAAAGAACATGGAGAATTTGACTCTCAAGGACGTGCCAAAGAAGGAACAACAGTAAGCATAAGCAAATATATGGCAATTGAAAAAAGTCAAATCTTAATCAATAACATGCCTCCTGAAGTGTTCATCGTTGGTACTGATTTTCACGAAAACTTCTTAGTAGATAAAAAAACAGATATTGTATTTTGTAACCCACCTTACAGTGAGTATGCAAAGTGGACTGAACGAATTATTAAAGAATCTAATGCAGAATACATCTATTTAGTTATTCCAAAAAGATGGGGAAATAATCCTGCTATTGCAAATGCAATTAAACATAGAAACGCGCAAGTAAAAATTGTGGGTGACTTTGATTTTTTATCTTCTGAAGATAGGAAAGCACGAGCAGTAGTATCTTTAGTAAAAATTTGTCTTAAAAAGAAAAGGATGAACGGTAAAGTTTACGATACAAAAGGAATAGATCCCTTTGAAAGTTGGATTGATGAAACATTTGATTTTCAAAAAGCTTTTGATGAAAAAAGACTATGCGATGATGTAAAAGCAAAAAATAAAAGTGAAGAGATTAAAAATCAACTGGTTAACGCTACTGATTTGGTTTCTAGCTTATTCGAGTTATACAACAAAGACATGGAAAGGCTTGTAAACAATTACAAAAAAGTTTCTGAATTAGATGCAGAGATTTTAGAAGAATTGAATGTGAGTGTTCAAGGCTTAAAAAGTGGATTAAAAGAAAAAATTGTTGGATTAAAGCATTTATACTGGAAGGAAGTCTTTGACAATCTTACAGATATCACAAAACGGTTAACCAATAAAAGCAGAGACAGTCTTGTTTCTTCTTTGAACTCTAACACAAATATTGACTTTACCAGAGGTAATATCAGAAGTGTTGTTATTTGGGTAATTAAAAATGCTAACAAATATTATGATCAGCAAATGCTAGAAGTTTATGATGCTTTTACATCTGAAGAAGGTGCGAAACTTTATAAGTCTAATAAACATTGGACACACGACTCCTGGCGTTATGCACATGCAATAAAAGAACAAGGTATTAAATATGCACTTGATTACAGAATTGTAAGACATGGTTGGCTATCAGAATTTGACGTTGAATATAACAACAGAATTTCAGAGGACCAACAGTCTGCCATAAGAGATGTAATTGTAATTGCAAAAAATTTAGGCTTTTCAATGAATGAAAACAATTCATCTGCTCATGATATAGCTAGAGGAGAGAAGAAATTCTTGTATTTCAATGCACCTAGAGATAGGATTTTGAAGAAGGGAACCAAAGTAATTGGAGGAAAAATTGATGAAGTTTACGTACATACCAATATACCAAACAGTAACGGAGAAAGAGTTCATGATAAAAATGGAGTCTTATACGTATACGATGATAACAATGAAAAAGAAGAAGTTCAATATAAAATTGGAGAGCAGTACTACAACTATCAATGCATAGATGTCTGCAAGGCAACGGATGTTTTTACAACTGTAAAAGGTTTTAAAAATGGAAATGTTCATTTTCAATTTAATAAAGAATTTATCAAAAAACTTAACTTGGAAGTCGGAAGATTAAGAGGTTGGATTAAAAGTCCTCAAGAAGCTGCTGAAGAATTTGACATTAGTGTTGAAGAAGCAAACGCCTATTGGGAAAGTAATTTCGTTTTACTTCCATCTCATGTATCAAACCTACTTCCTCAGACAATCAAAAAAGAAGAACCAGAAGTTGAAGAAGAGTTTACATGCAGTAATTGTGCTAATCCATTGGAATCAAAAGAAGCCAAATGTGATTTATGTGCCAGTAATGATGCATTAACAATTGACGCAGAACCGCTAGTTGCTTCATCTGAAGATACTCTTTATGATGATAGTCAAAAAGAAACGTTTAGCAACGGGACTTTATTTTAATAACTAATTAGACATTCTCCTTTGTGGGAGTTCAACCAAGTAGTATTACTACATGGTACACGAACTCCCTTTGGGGTTCATTATGTGTACCTCAATAAAGGAAAAGATTATGCAAAATAAATTTTTAGTAATTGAAAATGTGATAATAATTAAAGATACGGCACACCTAGCAAGACTTTGCAAAGAGGAGAACAATAGATATTGTGCTTATGATTCGATGCAATGGTTTGATGTTAATCTTACAGAAAAAGGAAATTTTCAAGTTACGTGGGATACCAAACCTGGGTATGTAACATTCGATGCGAACTTGACGGGAGCTGTACATATAATCAAAGCAATAAATGAGGGGAGACTTTCATGCTCTGAGTATATATTTTGTCAATCATTTTCATCTAAATTACCAAACAACACAAAACAAGGAATATTTACAATATATAAATATTTCAAAAAAAATAATTAAGGAACCTATCATGGCAAATAAACAAATAAGCGATTTTAAAATTGTTTATGTAATTAAAGACTTCGGAAATAATACTGAGTTTGAATCCAATAAAGACATTAAAGAAACACTTGCAACAAAATATCGTGGCAAATCTGTAGCTTTACATGACAAAACTGGAACTATGACACATGTCTATTTTCTTGACAGTCTTGCTGAAGGCGGTATCGTTGATACTTACACTGGAAAACCTTTTGACTTCAAACAACTAAAATAATTAATGTTGCTATGTAAATAGCTTATCACCCATTAGGGATTTAACTATCCCTTTGGGGATAGCTATGTTTACGAGGAACATAACATGATACACACATTTAAACACACACCAACTGGGCATTCAATTGTTTGTGGCTATGACCAAGACGAAAATTATGTTTTCATGACTATCTTTGATAGTGAAGCCAACATTGTTTACAGCAATCTTGATGAAGAAAAACCACAAAAAATAAAAGACTTTAGAATCTTTGAAAAAAGAGCATTGGATAAATTCAAGATTATAGTTCCTGAAGATATTTCAATAAAAATTAGAGTCGAAGCCTACAACA
>Ga0209826_1003008_pt1 | contig 10804 bp, 9 predicted proteins | sample GOMGulsemesocosm_5_FD_184637 | JGI IMG/M metagenome (GOLD analysis project Ga0209826, IMG submission 184637) | Methane-oxidizing microbial communities from mesocosms in the Gulf of Mexico - GOM15C Gulf of Mexico (SPAdes) (version 2) | ecosystem: Environmental > Aquatic > Marine > Cold seeps...
ATGCGAAAAAAACTAAATTCCTTGACTGATAGCGATCACTCAAGTTAGATTTTACTAAGGTCTACTGGAAGACAAAAAAGTGATCTTCTTGAATGGTATTAACCGATCGGCATCATGGTATTACGCATTTGTATTGCTAGTGGATTTATTAAAGGTATGATGCTGCAACGCAGGATGTGACTTATAGGTTCTAGACCCTGATAAATATAAAAATTAAGGCATATCACTTACAATACAATTTAAAGCAGTTAACATTTTAGAATTGTAACATATCAATTAAGGCGCTTACGCTTGAGCAACTAATTGTAATTTAAATGCTCTTGGGCCTTTAGGCATAATCTTAACTTCAAAGGTAACTTTATCACCAATCGTCGGTTCAAATTCCAAGTCAGGTAATTCATCGAAAAGAAAAAAAACATCTTTCCCTTTTTCACGTCTTATAAATCCTAATCCACGAAACGGATCATACATATTAATAACGCCTATATCTTCATTGGCCATGCCAGTACTCTCTTATTGTTGGAACATTTTGATAATGAGATTTAAGTTGTTTTCTTAAGTGCTTAGATAAACTTTTATGAGTCCTTCCTAAAATTCCACAACGATATATAAGTTTATTAAATATCTTAATATGACCATGTTTTTGATGGTACTCTCTAGGTACTTTTAGAGCTTTTCTCACTAGTTTTTTAGTCTTAATTATTTCGATATCATTATAGCAGGGTAATATCACACTCAATCTAGCCCTGAGTGTTTTTGCTTGAGAATGTTCTAACCTTTCAAGCTTAGCTACAAGCCCTGATGATTTATTCCAAAGCTCATGGTAATCAGAGGTATCTTTCATTAATTGGTGTTGTAATTCACAGTTATACACTAATTGCCTTGTATATCTACGTTCTACTTTTCTAGCTTTAGGTTTAGCATGACCTACCCATAATCCCGTAACTTCATAAGGAGTATTTTTTCCACTATATTCTTTTTTTGTTTTCTTTGTATTTAATTTTAAATCGTACTTACAGAACATTGATACTACTAGCTTAATATATTTGGAAATATCAGCTTCACTTAATTTTTTTTCCGAAGATATTGATACGTCATCAAGTAAACGTGAATATACAACTTCTTTTCCACGTAGGGCAGAAACGATGGAGTACTCAGTATTAAAAAAAATCAAATTGGCAATGTAACTTGAGGTAACTCCCCCTTGAGGAACAAAACCCCTATAAGTTGTTATCTTTGTTAAAATTCTAGATACATCTTCTGGAAAATGAAAGAGTTGTTTAAATATTTCAAATACATACTTTTCTTTTATGTTTGGATAAAAATTTTTGATATCTAAACTTACTAATGTATTAGATTTTGCATGAATTTTAGCATTCTCGACATAATCACGACTATCAGGAGCTTTAATCCCTCCCTGTAAATATGTAGGATATTGTACTTTTTCAAAGATTCGGGAGTTAATTCTTTTCTGTAGTTTTTTTAACTCGAATTTAGGATCGTAAACAGTTCTGATTTTACCTGTTTTGGGATGTGGATGAAGCTCAAATTCTATATATGAATTATCAATACGGGTAGAGATTGACATCAACATACGAGGTGAAATGCCCAGAGTTCTCGCTAAGAGATCTATAGAGCCGATTGCCTGATGAGGGTAATATGGCTTGTCCATTTTAAAATTCCATTTTAAAGGTTTGGAGTCTGCTATAGGAGAAAATTACTCAGATAATCAACCAAATTAATGATAAGTATTATACGATTAACTATCTTTATAGCTTTAGGAACATTGAAGTCTGAAACCAGTCCTTCATGCCCTAACGGTTCAGGGTTAACTTGCTTCTTCATTTTGGCGCTGCATCCAGCGGTCAAAGTAAAGTTCTTTATTTTATTAGTAAATTTTATGTAAAAATTAAATTTTAACATTTTGTTCTCCGTTATCAAGTAGAGCGAGAAGTCCTCGCGCCAGACCAATAATGGAATAACCAGAAATAATTTAATTAACCCTTCACACAACTCCAACCTAAAAGCCAGACAACTGTCGCCTATAAAAGCGATAACAAAACACCAAAACTTCATGCAAAGATGAAAGTGATGGGGTCGCAGGAACCCGGTCATGATCCTTTCGGATCGCTCAATAAAGAGCATCGATTTTCTGTATTTTATATATTTACTTAAAGAACGTAGCAAATAGGCGAATAGCACCTACGTGATAAATATATGATATATAAGCACTAGTGGCAAGTTTTATTTTTAAAGCATCAACAACAGAAAACTTATTAAGAATGAGGAAATGTATACATGAACCATCCACGGATAAGATCAGCAATGCGCACAAAGTGATCCTAAATGTTGCTGCCTGAGTCTCATTTATTATGTATAGTCACAGGCCTATTTGCTTTGATCTTTAACCAAGTAAAGCATACGCTCTGTGATGCAAGTGCTTCTGTTCAGTGCTGTTGCGCCGACCTTAATGGCTTGTTCCACGACAGTTTTATCACCCATCAGTACTAGTCGCTGTGAAGGACGGGTGGCAGCCGTATAAATTAACGATTGGTCAATCATATGGATTGCTTCTGAAGGTAGCATGACGAAAGCTGTAGGCCACTCTGAACCCTGAGATTTGTGGATGGTGACGGCATATCCCAATTCCAACTTATCCAGCACGTTTTGGTTAATCTGAATTAACTCTCCATTTAGCTCAAGCACGCCAAAAGAGCCATTGTTAGGCGAATCATATACTTGTTTAATAACACCTAAATCGCCATTTCGAATATTTGCATCTATATCGTAATTGTTAGCAATAACCAAAATAGGGTCACCTTCAAGCAATATAGTGTCATTGCGAGTGATCCAAGGGATCCAGCCCCTCTGAGGGTCGCTATAATGCAGCTCAGGTCTGTCTATGCCTACAGCTAATTGAATTTGTACGTTTATGTTTTCAACCCCGATTTCACCCTTTCGCATCGGAGAGAGAATAATGCTAGTTTTGGCTCCACCCGCTTCTCGCCACAGCTCAATTAAGCGTTCTATCTGTGCGTTTGGCTCTAACGAGCAATCGCTACTCTCGGCCAATGTTTGTTGTGTAAACGTGGGCAATTCAAGCTTGGAATCTCTGACCGAGGTTGCAAAGCGATGTATACCGCTCAACTCTGCTTGCCGCTGAACCTGAGTTAGATTGAAGAAAGGGACTGGTGTATCTTTCAGTGCATGAAATATCAGCCCCTTGCCCACTGGCGGAAGCTGGCTTGTGTCACCTACAAACAAGAATCGAGTAGCTTGTGGCAATACCCCCACAAGCTTATACATCGATAACAAATCGACCATTGATGCTTCGTCAATCACAACAAGTAGGTGTATTGGTAAGCTAGACTTCTTTTTTTTCAAATTATCATATACAAACTTAGCGATTGACTTCGCTTCACGCCCGGTGCTTTCAGCCATACGCCGAGCAGCTCGTCCAGCCAATGCCATCTGATAAGACGGCATTTTGCCTGAAATAATATCGTAAACACCTAAAATAGCTTTAAGAATTGTTGTCTTACCTGTACCAGCTCCGCCAGAAATCCCGCTAACAGGAGACATTACACAGCCAATTATCGCCGCTCGCTGTTCATGGGTAAGATTGAATTTTAATGTCGCCTCATATTCACAGAGTGCCTTGGTTACACGTTGCTCCGTGGCATTTAACTCCCACGCGGCTCTCGGTGTACCCTCGCCTGGGGCACGTTTATGAGCAGACATAATACACTGAGCAACAGAGGCTTCCATCAGTGCAGTACCGTATACTTGATAGCCATGCTCAACTTTTACAAGCAGGCCGTGCTTAACAGCAATGTCGCCTGTGTTTTCAGGGGCTACTTGCTGCAAGACACTGAAGCATTTATTTAATAACGTTTGGGTATCTATAACCGTTGATTTAGTCTGTTCACAATGAAGATTTGCTACATGTTGCGCTATGCCTGCTAATACCGGCTCATCGAGCATTGTAAGCCCAAGACTTTGTGCAACCAGCAGCGTTTTCTTAAATGAGACGCCCATTGCCATGAGCAAAAAGGGGTTTGATTTGACCGTATCAATCGTCTCTTCATTGAAGATTGACACCAGCTTATCACCCAGTCCTAATGGTAATTGCTGGGCTTCCAGCCACTCCATCGTTTCATGTAATGAAGCTGTCGGCCATGCCTCGATAAGTTGATCTATTCTGGCTTCAGACATGCCGGGAACAGCCAGCAATGCGCCCCTGTCACGCCGCTTCACTATTTTATCTAGGCCTTTAAGACGGACCAGCCTGTTAGCGATTACACCACCCACTCCCTTAATATTGCTGCTAATGTAGCGAGATAATATACGACCTGATGGGCGAAGGTACTTGATGCTATCGGCCTCGATGCAATATTCAATTACGTCAAAGTCATTAGCACTAAACTGGTTCAGTCGCTCTGTTCCAGTGACTTTCCATAGTGACCCCGGTATGGCAGCATCCATTGTATCCTCGGGGAACTGGACAGTAAGCGTTTTGTCCCGCTTTTTGATTGAGCCGTCTTCGTTGACCATCGCAACAGTAGCATAACCCCAGGCACGATTCTTCTTAACCTGAATAACTTGATTCAAATGAATGACTTTATTCATACCTTAAATCCTGTTGCTCCGCCTTCGACCAGTGCTTGCTGCTGTTCGAATTTTTTCAGCTTGTTGCGCAACTCCTGGTTTACCACTTCCAATTCAGCAACACGATTCTCCAGCGTGCTCTTTTGGGATGCCATTTGATCTGAGCGCGTCATAGCCCTCTCATCAGCCGCTTGTTGTGAAGCGTTATCATTGGACCCCTTCGGTTCTGTCTTGCCGTACCAGAGCGACTCAGCTTCCTCCAGCATATTTTTGATGCGTGGGTTTTGATAACAGGAAGATGCTCCAAAATCCAATTCGGCTGCAATTTTTGTGCGGTTTAACCCGCCTCGGCTTTTATATTCATTGTAATCACGCTGCGCATTACGCTCATTGATCCACGCTTTCACAGCCATTTCTGATTGATTGCCTACCTGCTGACCATTCTGCCCCTTTTTCATTAGCGGTTAATCTCTGGCAATGGTGTATCAAGTCGCTGATTGAGTCTTTCCATATCAACACCTGGCATGGTGTTTAAATTATGCTGCCAGCGTACGAATTGCTGACGATGCAAGTCAATCTCTCTTTTCAATCTATTCACCTCAGCTTCAAGCCTGTTCATTTCTGCTTTGGCAAACTCCAATGTGACATCTTTATCAGCAGTGCTATCGGCTTCCGCTTCACTCTCTTTTAAATCTTTCAGCTCAGCTTTACGGTTGTTGTATGCTTGGACTATTGCTTCGTGGCTCAGCAGTGTATGTCTTGAAATATTCTGCTCGCCGAGAACCGCTGCAAGCACTTTGCGGTATGTGTCCCACGTAAGCTTCCCTTGCCACTTATCTAGCTCATATAGCGCTATAGGCATGGTTTTTTCGCTAATAATTATTTTAGGCATTCATTGCTCCTAGTAAGCCCGTTATAACTGACTTATCAACTAATTCATCTTTTTGAATCTTCGTGCTGTATTGCTGTTGCTCAAGTGCTCGTTTAATGGGACTAGGATCGTGTTCTGGTGGGATCCAAAGGACTGTCCCTTCCGGTACATCCTCACTTTCCATTTGCTGACGTTGGGTGCGTATGTGCGCCAATTTCCAGCCCAAGTGAGTTTCCCAGCGGTCTGCGCCAAAAACCCCTTGCCCCATGTCTTCCCGTGCTTTTTGAAGCTGTGATTCTACCTGTTCTTCAAGACGCTTAATGCGCTCAAGGGTTTTTGGCATGCCTTTAATACAAGCATGCTCTTTACATGTCATGCATTCACCACCTTTGGTGCAAGGTGACATTGCATAATCGTGTGTGCACATGCCAAATTCCGTGACATCGACAATGCCTATGCGATTTAACCCCAAATCTGCATAGGAAACCGGTAAATTCATTTTGATGGCTTCCAGAGCACTAGGCCGAGTTTCAAGCTTCAATACCATTCTCACTTGCTGTTCTCTTTCGTCTTGTGTACGCAAGTCATAGTGTTTGTTATCTTTGATGCGTGCTCGACCCGCCCACTGTGCCAATTTCCACGCATCCATGCCCCCTCGTTCAGCGTTGGTTGATAACCACACCCTAGGTTGATGCGATGTCATCTTAATATCAGAGCCGTCTTCATTGACCAAACCAAAACGCATGAATATAGTTTTAATACTCTTGAGCCTCAGATTCAGCTGGTCATTCAGTTGATTCACCTCAGGGATTGTCCAACTGAAATTCTTAGGGCTAAAACTGTTGTGAAACTCCCTATCCCGGACAAGCACTAATGAGTCCCAGATAGGCCGTTCAATCTTTGCCAGATTAGGCCAATCTTTATTTTTATATTTATTTTTCACATAGACAGCAAGCTCGTGATAAGTAGGATTACCGTCCTTGCGAAGCTTTATGATCCACTTGGCATCACCTAGACAATTCCAAGCTGTGGTGCTGTTACAACCATTTACTAATGATTCGATAGATTCGATTGTCCCTAGCCCAAAGCTCATTGCGTGTGCAAATTGCAACGCATTTAGCGGTTGGTCCTCTGGAAAATGCACAGGCGTGATGCAATCTGGGTGATTGTAAAACATATCTGGATTATCATGTGCAAATCTGGCGGCATCACGAGCAGGCTGGCCAATTTCAATCAAACGCCTGAACAATTCTCTTACCATCTCCTCCATCGCTTTTGGAACCCACTTGATTGTGTGCCCAAATCCCTTTTCGCCATACCATCGAACACCTAACCTACCTTCCTCTTCATGCAAACTGTCAACCGTTAATTGCGATAACTCGCCTCCTCTGGACGGTGCAAACATTAATAAACTAATGATGCTTGACCAATATTTGTCCTTCTTGGTCTGTGCGTTGGCAAAGCAATGTGCAATGGCTAGCATTTCGTGCATCGATGGACACCGTTCATCTTGCCAAGCCTTCGATTTTTCATCTGTGCGTTCGGCTTTTGCTTTTTGGCGTTTCCAAGGATTTTTCCAAATGGGCAATGTTAGCGTGAACGCTTTCTCGACTAGGAACTCATACAGAAGCTTAGCTTGTCCGCCGACTCTGAAAAGGATATCTGAGCCTGGATAGCGTTTGTTAAGTAGCTCTGTGACTTTTGACTGCACCAAGCCATCAGTTTGCAACACATCCGCGACATCGTGCACGGCTAACAACGCATCGTGCAATGCACGTAGCAAAATCATTTTATTGCCTATACTGCTGACTTCCTTATTGCTCTGAGAGTAGCGGATATAAGACTTTGAAAAAGACATAAACGGCTCATCAAATGGCTCGTCTTGATAATTATTTTTGACCGTTGTGTACTTAGCAAAAACCATCGCGTGCTTTTTTCTGCCGTCATCATAACGCCAGGTGTTGACATTAAAGCCACCTTGGTTTTCATACAAGGTTAGGTTGTCACGGCAATGACTAACAAAGTCCTTTAAGTTCTGCTCAGAATCAAACTCAGAGCGTGATTTGAAAAATATTACATTAGTCATTGTTTACACCTCTGCTAGTTTTTGATTTTTCTTCCTTACACATTAAAATTACTTGTTTTACGGCCAACAGCAGTCTATCTGTAGCTTGGATTACATTAGGAGACAAGCCCAATTTTTCTTGACGTTGTCGTTCAGTAATGATCTCTTCCAAAACCTCGTGGTGAGGTGCATCACGCCATGGCTGAAAGCTCACGCAGGTATAACAAGCACGGTATCCAGATGCACAAAACGCATGAGTGCCACAGTTGCCAACGTTGTTCGATGCGTTATTTTTCATGCGACTATGGGGATCATTTGCTCGAATAGCATCCTTTTCAGAAGCAATAAGTTTACCTGCAAATGCCTGAGCCAGCGGTGCTAGCGCCTCAGCCATTACATCGTCAATTTGTTGTGCCGTTTCTACGGTATTTTCGGTATAAACACCAACTTGCTGAGTATCCGATTGATCGAGTGCATATGCTAGCGACACCCCCGAAATGCCTCGGCGTGACAAGTTTGTACCTTTGGTATAGCGAAATCGGCGTGATGTAAAATGGATAAAGTCGCCTGTCCGCTCCGATCTTGCCATATTCAAACGAGAGACCCTAGCAAGCACTCGACTAGATCTACTAGTGCTAATATGCAGGTAGTCAGGGATATTATTCAGTGCATTTAGCACATCATCCTCACTCCCAAACTCAACAACCCTAGCCTCCTCGATGAAAATCGGTATTTGTTGTTTAACCGCAAGAGATAATTCTGTTCCAATTTGCTGCTCGACAAGTTTCTGAGATGCTTTCGCTTGATTTACAAGCAACAAATACAAATCATCGAGCACAGGCAGGGATCTGAATGCTTCACGAAATCCCACACCTTTTTGTTTGACTCGTGGGATATTAACAACGTAATCATTACCGTTTTTATCTTCCTTCGCTACCAAGTCACAAGCACGTAGTGCACGGATTTGACCCATACGACGACCTGTGAACAACAGGCTCAGCAGCAAACAATACTCTGTCAGATTTATCTTACTTTCGGTAAAGGCATTGGAAGCCCAATCAGATAATGAACCTTGCTCCAAAAGCGTTAACGGCCCTGAATGCGGACATGCTCCTTGCACAGCCTTTCCTTTTACATTCCCTTTGAGTGTCAATTCATCGAGATAGTCAACTACATCACTGTCGATACCCGAAAAGCCCCATTCGTGCCATGCGATTAAAAACGATTTTATTCCACCAAGAAAATATTCATTTTCATCAGAAAGAGACGCTTTCCAATTAGTTAAACCTTGTACATCAATAATGCTCTTTTCAGTTTCATCTATATAGAACTTCAAATAAGACAAACACCTTTTTGTTGACGGTCCGGAAAGCTCTTCTGCATATCTAGATAACGCTTTTATGAAGCCTTGTGAGGTTTTATCGTCCAGTAGGCTCATCATCACACTTAAATTAACTGTAATCGAACCATCAAGCCGCCAGATTTCTGAGTTCTCATCAAAGTCATAGCCCATTTTTGATTTACGCCATTTTGGAGCTAAGGATTTACTTTGTTGGGTTGATTGCATTGGTGAACTCATACTGCTTATCCTTTTTTGAAGTTTTTATTTTGTGCGTTCATGTCTTCTCGCATTAACTTGTCAGCAGTTTCTTTTATGTGTCGTAGATTATATGTTTGAGCCGTCGTGTCGCTCTCCCACCCGTTCAGATCTTTGCGGATATGAACTTCTTGCGCTTCGTTAATAACTTCCTTTTCGCCTTCTGGATTGGCTCTTGCTTCTTTGTTGTGCGCATCTATGCTTTTGGATAAGCGGTAGTTAAAATTATGCCGAAATCCATGACGATTGATTTCATCAAACATGTCTGGAAACTGCGCTGTAGCAGGTTTTAAAATACGATTAATGAAAGTGCTGTTGGAAATAGGCCGACCTTGATGCTTTCCCTTTTTATGGGTAACAAACAAGTACGGGTGTTTATTTGCACCCTTAGTTTTTGCTCGTACTTCAAAGATGTATTCATGTAATGCATCCAGCAGCTCTGGAGTAATTGGAATAGGACGGCCCAGTGTCTTCACTGTCGGTTGCCGACTTCTAGGATCATCTGGATTATCTGGTCGTCTAACAATGTTCACACAACCTTTTTGGAAGTCTATATCACCGACTTGGATGGCTAGTATTTCTCCTGCGCGGGTGCCTGTTTCATACATAATGTTAAAAACAAGTGCATTCCTGTTGCGAACACCAGAATTTTTAAAGGGGTTATCATAGGAGTCTTCTTTCACTACCTTCATCAGCGCATCAAAAACCTTAGCAGCAGGAGCTTTGCTGTTCGGATCGCCTGAGTTCCCTTTTGGCGTTGAAATTTTACTTTTTTGAGCAATGATTCTGTCTTTCATTGCATCGATAGCTTTGCACATGTCTGCAAAGCCTTCTCGACGACGCAGCATAGTACGAGCAGTAAAATGAAGATAACTTGCAATATCTACAAGCCGATTTGCGAAATGATCCCTTGAGACAGACGGAATATTTTTCTTGGCTGTTGGATATAATAGCTCCAGAGATGTCACATTTTTTACTTTCTTATCTCTCAGCCTTTTACGTAAACTTTTAGCGTTAAGCTGACAGTGATCTCTTATGCTGTTGATATCATCATCATCAAGGAACTTCCCTTTGCTGAATTCTGACATTAAATCTCGGCCCTCACTTTCCTCCCATAGCTTAAGATGTCGAATATTTTGAATTACATTTTCAATGGTAGAGGCGGCAACGGACACACGAAGTGATTCGGTGACATACAGCGTCACCCAATAATCAGGCATACCTTCTCCATCAAATAGCATCGGATAACGCTCCCCATTTGGAAAAACTAAAACCTTAACTTTGGCATCGCCCATCGTAAACCGCCTTATAATCTACATTATACACCATGTAAACATACTAAGAGGCTTTTGTCAACATTTATTTTTCGTAAGACATAAAAAAACCCTGTAAAAACAGGGTTTTGATATTTTAATCTACAAAAAACTGATTATGTAACCATTAAAACGGTATATCGTCATCAAAATCTATTGATGGCTCTTGAGGGTTTACTTTAGGTGCTTGCTGTTGCTGCCCTTGTTGAGAAAAGCCACTTTGTTGTTGACCTTGAGAAGCATAACCACCTTGTTGTGCTGGCTTATTATAAGATTGCTGCTGCCCTTGTGGAGCGAAACCACTACTTTGCGAAGACGCTTGTTGTTGCCCTTGCTGATTTTGAGGAGAA
>Ga0209826_1003009_pt1 | contig 10804 bp, 10 predicted proteins | sample GOMGulsemesocosm_5_FD_184637 | JGI IMG/M metagenome (GOLD analysis project Ga0209826, IMG submission 184637) | Methane-oxidizing microbial communities from mesocosms in the Gulf of Mexico - GOM15C Gulf of Mexico (SPAdes) (version 2) | ecosystem: Environmental > Aquatic > Marine > Cold seeps...
ATCTTGTACTAGCACAGAAGTTATACGAAAAACCGGAAAGCTACGCAGAAGGATGGAATTTCGGCCCTAAAGATGAAGATGCCAAGCCAGTAGATTGGATTTTAGATAAAATGGTGAATAATTGGCAGGGCGATGCCAATTGGCAGCTCGATGATAAGGCACAGCCGCATGAAGCTGGCTTTTTAAAGCTCGATATATCGAAAGCAAAATCACGGTTAAATTGGCAGCCAACTTGGCATCTGGATAAAACTTTAGAACTAATCACCAACTGGCATCAAGCATGGCTTAATAAAGAAGATATGCAGCGTATATGCCTTAGAGAAATTAACGAATATAGCCGAGATATGAATAATGAAAACAACTGAATCGCTGAGACAAGAAATAGCGCTGTTAGTCTCCGAATATGCTGAGTTAAAGTATCAAGAAAAACCGTTTGAGCCGGGTAAGTCGGTTATCCCCCCTTCAGGGAAGGTGATGGGTGAAGAAGAGCTGCAGCATATGGTAGAAGCATCTTTGGATGGGTGGTTAACAACGGGCCGTTTTAATGATCAATTTGAAGAAGAGTTAGCCGAATTCATCGGTATTAAACATCTAATTACTGTTAACTCAGGTTCGTCAGCAAACCTTGTTGCATTTAATACATTAACATCTCCAAAACTGGGTGAACGAGCGATAAAAAAAGGTGATGAGGTGATTGGCGTGGCCGCGGGGTTTCCAACTACCGTAAACCCTGTTGTTCAGTTCGGAGCAATACCAGTATTCGTAGATGTGGATTTAAAAACACACAATGTAGATGTTGATTTAATAGAAGAGGCTATAACCCCTAAGACCAAAGCAATCATGCTAGCCCATACATTAGGTAATCCATTTAACCTTAAGAGAGTTAAAGCGATTTGTGAAAAATATAACTTATGGTTGATTGAAGATTGCTGTGATGCCTTAGGTGCAAAGTTTGATGGAAAAATGGTTGGCACTTGGGGCGATATTGCAACACTAAGTTTCTACCCAGCGCATCATATTACGATGGGAGAGGGAGGAGCCGTTTTTACTAATAATAGTGAGCTAATAACGATCGCCGAATCATTCCGCGATTGGGGGCGAGACTGTTACTGTAAGCCTGGCTGCGATAATTCCTGTGGTATACGGTTTAATCAGCAATTGGGCTCTTTACCCCAAGGCTATGACCATAAGTACACATACTCGCATTTAGGGTACAACTTGAAAATAAGTGATATGCAAGCAGCATGTGGCGTAGCACAGTTAAAGCGTGCCCCTGAATTTATTAAAAAACGTAATGAAAACTTTGAGTATTTAAAAAATAAATTAGCATCATTAGCGGACTTTATAGAAATTACAGAGCCTACAGAAAATTCAACCCCCTCATGGTTTGGTTTTCCTCTTACGGTGAAAGCATCATCTGGTGTAAACCGTGTGGATTTAACCAAGTATTTAGATCAAAATAAAATTGGCAGCCGCCTTTTATTCGCAGGGAACTTAACTCGCCAACCTTATTTTGAAAACATTGAATACAGAATATCTGGTAATTTAGATAATACAGATACAACCATGAAAAACACATTATGGCTGGGTATCTTTCCTGCTTTAGGAAAGGAGCAGTTAGACTTTATTGCAGAGAAACTAGAAGAGTTCTTTGGTGTGAACTTTTAAGAATGAAAAATAAACAAACGGTTTTATTGACTGGGGCAACAGGTTTTTTAGGTAGCCACTTACTTGAAGCGTTATTAGCTGAAAATTACCAAGTTATTATTCTAAAACGCTCAACCTCTGATACTTGGAGAATTGATCATCTTCTAGATAAAATAATGTACTTTGATTTGGACCAATACACATTAAGTCAGGTTTTTCAGAGGCAGGAAGTTGATGTTATTGTTCACTTGGCAACATGTTACAAAAAACATGAAGAGTCGATTGATATTGCAGAAATGGTGAATACCAATGTTGGCTTCCCTTCCCAGTTGTTGGCTGAGTCAGTCAAGCATGGTGTTAAGGGCTTTATTAATACGGGAACATTTTTTGAGTATGAAAGTTTTTATCAGCCCATAGATGAATCTGCAAATATAAGTCCATTTAATTTCTACGCCAAAACAAAGTTAGCATTTGAAAGTATATTGCAGACCTATAAAGAGCAGCTGTGTATTAACACGTTTAGGTTGTTTTCACCTTTTGGTGAGAGGGATAATCCAAAGCTTTTACCTATGATTATTCAAAAGGCATTGAAAGAAGAAGAAATACACTTATCAGAAGGGCTTCAAAAATTAGATTTAATTTACGTAAAAGATATTGTTAGTGCTTATATGAGCTCGATTCAGAGAATGTTTGCTGGCGATTTCTCGTGCGAATACGAGGTGTTTAATTTAGGGTCGGGTGAGGCTTTAAGTGTCCGCGATATAGTTTCCCTTGTACAAGAGTCGCTTGGGCACCCCGTCAATGTGGTATGGGGTGAGCCTTCCAAAAAAGACATACCAATTGCATATGCAAAAATTGATAAAGTGAAAAACGTATTAGCATGGGCGCCTGATATAGGTGTGAAAAAGGGTATTTCAAATTGTATTAAATATTACAAAGAAGGGGGCAATAAATGAAGATTATTCCAACCGATATAGGCGACCTTTTTGAAATTGAAAATGAGCCTTTTGAAGACTCTCGAGGATCATTTGTCAAAACATTACATGCTAATACATTTGAAAAGAATGGTTTAGCATCAGAGTTTAAAGAAAGTTTTTATTCGATTTCAAAAAAAGGGGTTCTTCGTGGTATGCATTTTCAACTTCCACCAAATGACCATGCGAAGTTAGTCTATGTGCCCGATGGTGAAATATTAGATGTCGCAGTTGATATTAGAAAAGAATCACCAACGTTCGGCAATTTTTTTTCAACGCACCTTTCAAGTGAAAACTGCAAATCTCTTTACCTAGGAAAAGGTTTTGCTCACGGTTTTCTGACTTTGTCAGAACAAGCAACAGTGGTGTATATGATTACTACAGTATATTCACCTGAAAGTGACTCTGGAGTTCGCTGGGATAGTTTTGGGTTTGATTGGGGCGTTCAATCACCTTTAATTTCGGAGCGAGATTCAAAACTTTTAACATTTAATGCTTTGTTGTAAATGAAGCGACACGTTTTTGCGTTGGGAATCTTGTCGCAAGCTTTGCAGTATGGGGCGGCATTAATTGTATTGCCATTTATTCTTTTATATCTGAGTCCAGAGGAGGTGGGCTTATGGTTTGTGTTTTCGGCTTTATTAGCCTTAACAATGCTAGTTGACTTTGGTTTCCAAGCAACATTTGCTAGAAACTTTGCTTTGGCCTATTCAGGCGTTAGCCACCTTTGTGGAGAAGGTATTGTAGAAAGCAAAAAACAACAAAAAAACTACGAACTTATAAGTGCTATTTTACAATCAGCACGAGTGATGTACTTAATTATATCAATACTTGTGTTTATCCTATTAATTACAATTGGAACCATTTATATCAAATCTATCATAAATGAATCTGCAGGAATGGAATTTGATGAATTAAAGTTTGCTTGGTATGGTTTTGTTTTTTCTGTTTCGTTTAATATATATTTTTTATGGTTGTCACCGTTTTTTATCGGATCGGATAATGTACACAAAAACTATATTTACATCATTATCAGCAAAATGTCGTTTTCACTGATGTCCATACTGTTTTTAGTTTTAGGGTTTGGCCTAAATGGAATTGTTTTAAGTTTGTTAATCAGTTTATTTGTAGCAAGGATATTTGCAGTATATTTATATCGTGGTGAACTCGACTTCTTAAGTAAATACAGCCCTAAATATAATAAAGTGTATTCAATTTTAAAAGTAATGTGGCCGAATACAAGCAGGATTGGTATTGTGTCGGTGGCATCATTTTTAATAAATAGATATAACTTATTATTAGTCACATCTTTCTTTGGCTTGGGTGTTGTTGCAAGTTACGGCTTAACTCTCCAAGTTCTTACGGCATTGGGAGCGGCTGGAAAGTTGCTGTTTCAAACGAACTTGCCTCGTATGATTAAAGCTAGGGTTCAGCAGAATAAGAAACTATTGAAGAGCATTTATTTAAAATCCTCCGGCTACTTTTTTGCAATATCCATATTTGGAATATTAATAATTGGATTTTATGGTAATGAGCTGTTGGTTTTACTAGGAAGTAAAGTATTGTTACTTGATAGGCATCTATTTCTTGTGTTGGCGTCCATCCTTTTGCTAGAAGGAAATCACTCGAATGCGGCTTTGGTTATAACTACTGGAAATAGCGTGCCATTTGTGTTGGCTGCAGTGATTTCAGGCTTTTCTGTAGCATTTCTTTCCACAGCAATAGTTATTTCAGGCTATGGGTTGCTTTACATAATGTTGGCGCAGGGAGTTGTGCAGTTGGCCTATAATAATTGGAAGTGGCCTGTTTATTTAATGCAAGAGCTTAGGTGATAATTTAATGATTACAATTTTAATTCCAACTATAGGGAGGAGTGACTTAGTTATGAAGGCGCTTTTAAGTGCGCATAATACTAGTGTTGATCTGGTTAGGCAGATTGTCATATTAGATAACTCGCAATCTAGAGAGTTTAATGATTTGATAACTAAAGCGATAGCAGAATTTAGAGATGATAGATTTTCTATTGCTGTTTACCCATTACGTAAATCAATGGCTCAATCATGGAATGACGGTCTGTTGAAGGTAGCTCAGCCCTGGGTGCTTTACTTGCATGATGATGATGAATTGATTTACGGAGCGATTGATTCAATAAATCATGATTTATTGGATCAATGTGATACTGGTTTCGTTAGTTTTGATTATAGGTTAGTGACAGAAAAGTTTAAAAGAGATATAAAGCGCAACATAGTGTCAGAGGAAGATATGATAATTAGTATAATAGAAAACTGTCCAAAATTCGTATCGACTCTTATTAATACAGCAAAACTGAAAGAAATAGGAGGGTGGAGTGATCCGTATGGTAATTTTCTTGACTTGGTTGCTTTCCTAGAACTGTATGTACTAGCTGGTGCTAAATTTAAGTCGATAGTTATAGGAGTTTACTTGAAGCATGAGGGTAATGAATCTAACTTGTCGAAACGTGAAGCAGGGTATGGGGACAGCATTCCTGTGGTGACAGCTAAGTGTTTTACTATATTGAAGTCTAAACGATACAGACGAGCATTATTAGAAATGTATACTAATTATGTTTATGAGCGAAATGACTATCCTTTGGTATGCACATTTTTGGAACGATTAAATCGATTTATCTATAGGTGTTCTCGTGCGAGATGAGATTATTATGGAAATAATTGCAACACCAGCATTTTCAAACAAAGAATCAAACCCGTATAATTATCTTCTCTATAATGAAATAGAGAAAAAATCTGTTTGCGTGAATGAGAGTTGGGGCATTCAGAGTCTTTTTGCGTCTAAAATATGGCATGTACACTGGCCTGAATCATTTTTAGGTTCTAAAAACTTTCTAGGTTGCTTAGTTAGGCTATGCTTATTAACGCTTAAAATTATTGTGGCGAAAACATTTAGGTTGAAAATAATCTGGACAGTTCATAATGTTCGCCCACATGAAAATAAGTTCCCTATCCTTGCTAATGCTTTTTATAAATACTTTCCTTTTTTTTGTGATGGCTTTATATTTCTTAGCAAGGAAAGCTTCGAGAAATCCGCCTGGATAAGTACGGCCTCAAAAAGAAAAAAAGTGATTTATCACGGCCACTATAAAAGCGTTCTCGTAAATCTTGTTGGGCAGTCAGAAGCAAAGGAAAAATTAAATATTTCACAATATTCTAAAGTGTATTTATTTTTTGGCCTTATTAGAGGGTACAAGGGTGTTCCTCGCCTTATTCGAGAATTTATTAAATTAAATGAAAAAACTTCCTGTTTATGTGTGGTCGGAAGTAGTTTGTTGGATGAAGAATTATCAAAAGAAATGGCACAGCTTGCTGATGGGCATGATAATGTTTTACTAAATGATAAGTTTGTAAATGAACAGGAGTTACAGTTGTGGGTTAGTGCGGCAGATTTAATTGTTTTACCGTACGAAAAGATAACAAATTCCGGGAGCGTGTTATATGCACTATCTGCGAATAAGCAGGTTGTTGCGCCACGCCTAGGTGCATTAGCTGAAATTAAAGATAATGTAGGTGAGTGGTTGCAGCTTTATGAGGGGCGCTTTAATGGGGCGTTATTGCAGCAGGTTTATAGTGAAGGACTTTCAGGGAATGTAAATTTAGCACTGTATGAATGGAAGTTAATAGCAGAGCAAACGATCGAGTTTTATTGTGAAGTGCTTGAATAGTAAAGATTGTCGTATAGCTGAAAGAGCGTATGTTTTATTGTTGATGTTGACTTTATCGTTAAGCTATTATTACATAGAGCAGCAGAGGGTTCTGGGGGGGGATATTGGTCCGTTTAAGTTATGGCTAAGTGGGGCAGAGCTATTCTTCTTGTATTTAGTTAATGTAGCGCTTCTCTTTGCTTTCTATGGGATTTATATGCTATTTCTGCCCATCTACTCTAAAAACAAATTATTTGTTAACTTAAATCTTAAGCGTAAAAGGTTTGGTGGGTTTGTTTTGCTAATACTAGTAAGTAATGCGGCTTTCATCTATGAAACGAATGTGGGCCGTGTGTTAAGCGGTGCTTCATCACTCTATAGTCCTATATTCGCAATGTTAAGCCCAAGCTTTTTAATTCTCGTATATTATTTATTTGCAAGGGAGAGAGCTGGTGTCATTTTTTGGATAAACATAGCGTGTTACTGTTTTATTGAAATTTATAAAGGTTGGACTGGATTTTTGTTATTGTTTTTTTTCTTCGAAGTTCATTTTTTTTATAAAAAGAAGAAGATGAAAGCGTTGATTAAATATATAAATATAGTAGTTATTGTTTTGATAATGGTATTTGCGGGATCGCTATTATACAAGTATTTATTTCCTTTAAAGATGGCGATACGGGGAGCTTCGGCTAGTAGTAGTCCAATAGAATATAATGTTGCTCTAGAGAGGATGGTGAGTAGATTGACCTTTTTTCCTGTAGCTGTAGGGGGTGTGCAAAGAGCTAATGAAGTAGGGGGTGTTTTTAATAACTCTCCGATGGAAATGAAAGAATTGCTTGGTTTTTTAAGACCTGTCGTTCCGAGCGTTACATTTGATAAGACATCTTTTAATTCTTTAAATAATGATGTATTAAGGGCATATAAGCCTGATATAACAACTTCGACAAGTAGTGACTTGGGTTTTTTTTCTTATGTATTTATATTAGCTCAAGCAGACATAATGCAATGCATTATGTTTTTAATACTGACTACGTTAATGACTTTTTTATTTGCAATTGTTACCAGTTCTTTCTTGGGTAAAAAAGGTGAAATATTATTTTTCTTTACTTTAATGAGCATCTATTACACAGTGTCATTAGAAGTTGTTTTTGCAAGTTTCTTAAGTTTCCTATTGTACCTCATGCCCTTAATGTTCCTTCTGAAGATTTATACTGTTAATGTGTGTAGGAGATAAGGTTTGAAAAAAATATTAGTTTTGCTGCCATATTATAAACCTTCAATCAAAGCTGGAGGGCCTGTAAAGTCACTGTGCAACTTAGTCGGCGCATTGGGTAGCGAGTTCGAATTCTTAATTATTACTAGGGATCGAGATATTGGGGATTCTGAGGCATTTGTTAATGTTGAGAGTAATAAGTGGGTTGATGTTGGAGGAGTAAGTGTTTTTTATGCATCACCAGAGCAATTAGTTTTCTTTAGGGTATCTGAAATTATTAAAGGCACTGCACATGATATTTTATATTTAAATAGTTTTTTTTCCTTTGAGTTTTCAATTAAGCCATTGCTTGCGATGAAAATTGGTTTATTACCTAAGGCTAGCGTACTATTAGCACCTAGGGGAGAGTTCTCTTCTGGTGCCTTGAAATTGAAAAGAATTAAAAAAATATTATTTATTTGGTTGGCAAAAAAAGTTGGTTTGCATGAAGGTGTGTTTTGGCATGGGTCAACTGCTTTTGAAAAAAAAGATATTGTTTCTACACTTAATATTGCTCCTTGTTTTGTGCGTATCGCGAAAAACATTCCTGCCTCATGTGATGTAATCGTTAAAAGCGATTCCGTAGCTAACGGAGTTGCTGTAAATGCTATTAAAATAGTCTTTCTATCTAGAATCACACCAAAGAAAAACCTTGATTTCGCGTTAAATGTTTTAGCTGAAGTTAAAGTTCCTGTTAGGTTTGATATTTATGGCCCAAAAGAAGATGAAGGTTACTGGTTTAGGTGTCTAAAACTAATTGCAACTTTGCCAAATTGGATTCGTGTCGAATATAAATCTGAACTCCACCCTGATGAAGTGTCAGGAATGTTCCAGAAATATGATTTGTTTTTGTTTCCAACACTTGGAGAAAATTATGGGCATGTGATTGCGGAATCAATGTCAGTAGGGACGAGGGTTTTAATTAGCAATTTGACGCCTTGGCAAAATTTAGAAAAAGATAATCTTGGATGGAGTTTTTCTTTGGGTAATTTAAATGACTTTGTAACAGTAATAAATGACTTGAAGAAAGTGACTTTCGATGAACGTAAATATATTTCAGAGCGAGGACGTAGCCGAGTTGTCGATCCAGTGGATATTGTTGATAATAGAGAGATGTTTTTGAGTGTTTTGCGAGATGATAAAGAAAAAGCAGGTGTTTCTTGATGTTTAAAAAGAAGGTGTTACTAATCACAGGTGGAACAGGCTCTTTTGGCAATGCAGTATTGCGTCGATTTCTAAATACTGATATTGCTGAAATTCGCATCTTCAGTCGCGATGAGAAAAAACAGGATGATATGAGAAAAGAGTACAGTCATCCAAAACTCATGTTTTACATAGGCGATGTTCGAGATTATCAAAGTGTTTCAAATGCAATGCGGGGTGTTGATTATGTCTATCATGCAGCAGCTTTAAAACAGGTTCCATCGTGTGAGTTTTACCCCTTGGAAGCAGTAAAGACTAATGTTATTGGTACTGAAAATGTTCTTGAAGCGTCGGTGTTTCATGGTGTAGAGCGTGTAGTCTGTTTAAGTACGGATAAAGCCGTGTACCCAATAAATGCTATGGGTATTTCAAAAGCGATGATGGAAAAAGTTATTGTCGCAAAAAGTCGTAACTTGCAAAATACTAATACAATTATTTGCTGCACTCGCTATGGCAACGTTATGGCATCAAGAGGGTCTGTTATACCTTTATTTATTCGTCAGGTAATAAACGGTGAGCCCATTACTATTACCGACCCCATGATGACTCGGTTCATGATGACGCTAGATGATGCGGTTGATCTTGTTTTACATGCCTTTGAACATGGCGAAAACGGTGATATTTTTGTTCAGAAAGCGCCCGCAGCTACTATTGATGTGCTTGTGAAAGCTTTATTGGAGTTATTGGATGCTAAGCAACATACGGTTAATGTAATAGGTACACGCCATGGTGAGAAATTATTTGAAGCATTGTGTAGTCGAGAAGAAATGTTTGTTGCCCAAGAGCAAGGCGAGTATTATCGAATTCCTGCTGATAACCGTGATTTGAATTATTCAAAATTTTTCGAAGATGGAGAGTCTGATTTATCAGTAGTTGAAGATTATAATTCTCACAATACTGAGCGTCTTGATATTGAAGGAATGAAATCCTTATTAAGAAAACTGGATTTTATTCGCGAAATTGAAAGTGGAAATATTGTTGTGCCAGAGGGGGTATAAATGAGAGTTTTGATTTTAGGTGCTACTGGTATGTTAGGTTATAGCCTGTTCTCAAATTTGCGTGAATATGACGAATTTGAAGTGTTAGGTACAGTTAGAAAAATTAAGGGAAAGGAGGACTTTTTTCATGATTGTTTATCGTCTTTAGTGTTTGATGTAGATGTTACTGACTCTGCACAAATTGAGCGTGCAATAGTATCTACAAAACCAAGCGTCGTTATTAACTGTATAGGCCTTATCAAACAGTATGATGTATCAAAACAGCATGTTAATGCGATAGAAATAAATGCATTGTTACCTCACCAAATAGCACAGTTATGCGATTTACATTCAGCTAGATTAGTACATTTTTCAACCGACTGTGTGTTTTCTGGTACAGAGGGTATGTATACAGAGAGTAGTTTACCGGACGCTACTGATTTATACGGTAAGTCTAAGTGTTTAGGTGAGGTGGATTACTCCCCGCATTTAACATTAAGAACGTCGATTATAGGTCATGAATTGAGTTCTTCAGTAAGCTTGGTAAACTGGTTTTTATCTCAGGAAGGTGAAACTAAAGGATTCTCCAAAGCTATTTTTTCAGGCTTGCCTACATGTTACATAGCAAAACTACTTGCAGAGCATATTCTTAACGCACCTGAGCTTTCAGGTTTATACCATTTGTCCGTTGCTGCAATTGATAAATATTCATTGTTAAAGCTAATTGCTGAAATATACAGTAAGGACATTGCCATAAATGAGTCTTCAAAGTTAAAAATTGATCGTTCTTTGAATTCCCAAAAATTAAACGGAAAGCTTGGCATATCGCTGCCAGCATGGCCAGAGCTAATTAACTGTATGCATGAAGATTATGTTAAAAGGTATCAGTCATGAATAAGCTAAAAGTTGTTACCGTTGTAGGTACTAGACCTGAGATCATTCGTTTATCTAGGGTTATTGCTAAACTAGATCAGCACTGTGAGCATATTCTAGTTCATACAGGGCAGAATTATGATTATGAGTTGAATCAAATATTTTTTGATGACTTAGGTATACGAGCTCCTGATGTATTTTT
>Ga0209826_1003012_pt1 | contig 10803 bp, 8 predicted proteins | sample GOMGulsemesocosm_5_FD_184637 | JGI IMG/M metagenome (GOLD analysis project Ga0209826, IMG submission 184637) | Methane-oxidizing microbial communities from mesocosms in the Gulf of Mexico - GOM15C Gulf of Mexico (SPAdes) (version 2) | ecosystem: Environmental > Aquatic > Marine > Cold seeps...
GCTGAGTAAGAATGCGTTCGCTATCGACTAAATTTTTTGGGCAACCTAAGCTTAAAAATCCGATTTTTGCTTTATTTTCAACATGCTCGTTGGTTATAGCTTGCTCTGCAATCATTTTAGATGGAATATCTAAAGTCGTTGTTTGGCTTTCTGCTGAATTACTACTTTTCGTAGGTGATGTTGGATCGAATTGTTCTACGGTCATATTGTGCTCTTGCTCTAACAGGCTAATTAAAGCGCATTAAATAATGATTTAACTACCTTAATTACATCACTAAGACAGTTCTTTAATGGCCGGGATTATACAGGAATGTAGTTTGTTATAATATTAACTTTTAAATATAGTATTTTGTGCTCAAACTTTGTGTTGTGCCGCTTCGCGAATTAAACCAGTTATCTTATTACGCCTCTGATTTTTACACTAATGTATAGCGATGAATAAAACAATACTGGCTATCTCTTTCCTGAACGAAGTGAAGGGCTAAAAACAAGAACTTCTTCCTAGATTCTCTACATTTAAACTTTGATGACATGACAATTACAGATTATTAAACCTTATTGTTTGACTTCAACTCCATATAAAGATTCATAAATTTTGATGCAAAACCTAGTTGAAGACTATCAATATTAGCAACTGTTTATAACTGTTCGAAAGGTCGCTTCCACATGCTGACACTTTTATTAATGAAAAATCGAGCTCAAAACTGTCAGCAAAGATACTAATCAGTTGACCTAAAGAACAACCAGTAGCTAACGTCATAAAGCGCACAAAAAAGACTATTTTCATTGCTCAATTTACTGTTATTTCTTAGTATGTATCTAATCATAAAAAAGGAATAACAATAATGAACAAAGGTGAATTGGTAGCAAAAATTGCTGAAGGTGCAGACATAACAAAAGCTTCAGCGGGTCGTGCGTTAGATAGTTTTATTGACTCGGTAACAGCTGAGTTAGCTGGTGGTGGCGATGTTGCTTTAGTGGGTTTTGGTACTTACAAAGTAAATGACCGTGCTGCTCGTGTTGGTCGCAATCCTCAAACAGGTGCAGAGATCCAAATTGCTGCGGCAAAAGTACCCGCTTTTAAAGCTGGTAAAGCATTGAAAGACGCTGTTAACGGTTAGTCATTTGGTCACAGAAATCCCTTTAATATAAGGTGTTTGTGACCTCCCCTTCTAGAAAGATTAATTCTCTACTCTAACACCCAAAATTAATACTCATCTTCATTAATATTTGTATTCTAAATTGATCACCAGGCTGTACATCAAATTCATCAGGCAAATACATTTTTCGTTCAACTTCTGGAACATCCATATAAGATAGTTCTACCTCACCAAGGTCATTAACTTCATCAATTATTAACCTTATAAGTTAGGAACAAAAATTAATTAATATCGAAATAATAATTTTTTTGCTCAAATTTTGTGTTGTGCCGCTTCGCGAAGTAAACCAGTTTGTTTAATTAACAGCAACACATCCATGAATAAACGTACTGGCCCCTCTTCCTGCGGAGAAGGTTGTGTTGTGATCAAACCGACATCTACCATTTTATTTTTACACCTAACCTTCACTGCTCAACAACAAAAACGTTTAATGACAATCATTTTTATTTATATAAAATTCTATATAACTGATATAATTGAAGTTTTACTTGACATCTGAATTTTAATCACTATAATATTTCATTGTAAGTACACAGACATTTTACATATTTAAAAGACATATACATCACTTAAAGAACTATAAGCCATTCAAAAGACCTATATATTGATCAGTACTTACTTTAATAATTATTTAAATTCAATAATCTAAAGTGAGAAAATATATGCTAAATAATATTTCAAAATGTAAAGTAAGAACAATGCAAGAAGTAACGTTACTTGTCGGGGTTAGCTGCTCAGGGAAATCAACTTACTTAAAAAAACAAGGACCCAGCTTTATAGTATCTTCTGATATTATTGTCGAAGAAATTTGTGCTGAAAATAAAATCACTTATTCTCAGTTTTTTCAACTCCCCATGACTCATCATACTCGCAAAGAACAAAGAAATAGATTTAACAATCTTGTCAATGAATCTAAAAACAAACCTCATGTCACATGGGACTTAACAAACCTAACAGCTTTCGAACGTAAACGAGCAATGTCCCATTACCCTATTGCTAACTTTAAAGCGATAGTGTTTGAATTTAAGAGCTTTGAGTTAAAACTTATTGCGTTAAATGAGCGCCGTAATTCAGTGTCTGGAAAATATGTACCGGAGAGCGTTTTACTTAACATGTTTAGTAAATTTGAGAATATTTCAAAAAATGAAGGCTTCAATGAGATAAAATATGTTAACCAAATCGTGAATATTCCCATAGCATATAAGTTTCCTAAAGTTAAAAATACAAGTAACTCACCCATAATAAACATAAAATCCAAAGAGAAGAATATGATTACTACAAAGGGGATTACCACATCTCCATTCGATTCTAATTATCATTTTGCTCGATGCGAAGGCAGTAATAGGATGGGAAATTTTGTACATCATTGTGCTGATGTCTGGAATGTCATTTCAGTTAATGGTTTTGATTTTTTGGCAATTTATCAGACAAACTTTAATGAAAATTATAGTTATCTTGAACTCAGCCTTGATGGAGGGAGTGATGCGTTTTTAATAGAAATAGATGGCATAACTGAATCAGATTTTGATAATTTCACGAAAGTTGAGGAAAAAAATATTGTTAAAGGACTTCAAGAGTATTATTCGGGCATTAAAAGCATAGATTGTGTTTATATTATTTGGAATACACTAAAAGAAAATATGATTAATGCAGATAATCACTTTGAAGAGATAAAACCGTCCGATGATTTAGAGCACTATATTGAAGATAAAAATACTGGTTTATTAGAGTTAAAATAAAGAATCGAATGATTATTTATTAATAGGTGTGTGACTACTGGAACTCCAGTGGTCCTCGACCATAACGATGACTGCTACTTAACGGTCTCAGTGTATTAAAAAGCAGTATGAGATCTAGTTATTGTTGGTGTATTAAACCTGTATCTGTTCAATTGCATCCAAAAGTGATCCACTTAGACCAATTTATTGCAGTGAATATTGATTGATTACAACTTATAAAGATAATATGTGTTACCCGCTTGTCTCCGACCCAATCCCTTGATGCTTTTAACCTAATTAAGCTGCTTTGTCCCATTCTAAATCTAAATCCGAGTAACCTGAGGCCCTACCTTCATCTAACCAACACGCTGAGTCACTATCCACGTTTTGCATGCAGTCTTGTATATCTACGCCGTCGTAAACCTTTTCATTGTCCGTGTCATGTACAATTTGAGATTGGCTAAGCTCTAGTGGTGTGTAGAAATCCACATAAGAACCACCGAAGATCGCGGCTAATATTTTCATAATCATCTGTATTATCGCTTCCGCCAATATCGACTCGTTACTACCTCTGAAAGCCAGATCGGCATAGTATTGCTCGCGATGTCTACGTACTACAACATTAAGACTTAAGCGTTTAATTGTAGTTGCTTGCGTCTTATTTATTTTAACCTTTACACGTACACCTGAGAGGCCTAGAGATGGGTTATCACGCACAGGGTTGTAGCCTAACCCTTTTCGTTGTGGGTTCAATAAGCTGCCCCAAGAGGCGTGGCTTGACGAGACGCTAGACCCACTATGAGATTTTTCACTGCCTTTGAGTTTATATGATATCCCCATACACTCACCTACTTTACCTTCTCGCGCTTCAATGTTTACGCCGCGTTGTTTTAGTGCGTTGATAAAGTCGGTAATGGTTACTGGCTTATCGTGTTTAAATACTTGCTTTATTTTGCTTCGGATCAGGTTCCGCTCTTCAACGTACGAATAATCTTTATTAAATTTATTGCCCCGTGCTTTATCGAGATTTACAAAATCTATATGATCATTACTTGCATTTTCTGACAGCTCGTCAAAAGAATTTTCCGGCGCTATCAACCCAAACTTTTTGCATATGCGATCTCTAACTTTTTGTGCTTTTTCGTAATGATTATGTTTTGATATCAACTTGCCATCGTTATCAATTCGACAGCTCCCGATGTGCAAGTGTAAGTTCGATTTTTCTTTATGGATCCCCCCGCAATAAAGGCTATTGTCAAATTCGTAGCCCATACCAGTGTGAAACTCTTCCAAAACTTCACCCCACTCTTTATCGGTTAGCGAGTCTTCATAACGTAAAGATAGAGTACTATGATTATAAAATTTACCGTCACGATTTGTACCCACGTATAGTGCAGCTTGTTGCTCAAATTCTGCTACCAACTCGTCCAAATTTACGTCAGCTACTGTGCCATCTTCATTCAAAGAGATCGGGTTATCACTAATTGAGCTTCCTTGAACAAATACTACATTCCCCATTTCGTGGTCGTGTTCATCATTTGCACGTAAAAAATATTCAAGTGTACCTCTAGCGTTCGCACGATCTTTAAAGTCTTTATATATCATGCTGCACCTCTTATTATTTTTATTATGAGGGCTTATATCTCCCTCTGTCTGTGCAAAATGGCCTGCCAACAAATAGACAGGCTCTCCAGGATTAAGCCGCTATACCTACTTGCGATTTAAGCTCATGTAACTTTAATTCAAGAACTGCTATTTCTTCTTGAATTGAGCCCTTTTTAGCCTCTCTAATTGCTTTGAGTTTTCGAGCTGTTGCTAGCAGGTTAATGTTTCCTTCCTTGCTGTCTTTATTTAATTGCTGCCAGAAATCTGGTCCGATCGGTAATGTTATTTGTTTTCGCATAGTTTGTTGGTGTAACTCTTTAGTTAGCTTGCTGTGCTCTGCTAATGTAATTTTTAACTCTTGACGTTCTTTATCCGCATTCTTACCTCGCTCAGCTAGGTAATAAAAATCTCGTTTAAGAGTATTTAAATTAGTTGATGCGTTTTTGTAATCGCGTCTTAGCTCTTCTGCCGGTTCGCCAGGGATTAACAATGTAAACTTTTCTTGAGCCAACAAACTGATAAGCAAGTCGTACATAAATAAACCTCGCTGCTTGTACTTTGCGGCTTTCGCTACACATGTAAATAGATTACGTTGCTCTTTCGTAGTACGTAATGTTATTTGCCCCTCTCTTCTATCTTTTTTTTCTATACTTGGACGTCCTCGATTACTCATTTTTATCTCCTTGGGGCTTATGCCCTCTTATTGTTTTTAATTTTCTATCCAGCGCAGATGACACGTAGTGGCATTGAGCACATAATCCAGCACAAATGACACGTAGTGGCGTTGAGCATGGAAAACTTAACAAGTGGAGGAAAAGAGGCTGCACGTAGTGCAACCGACTTTTCCACACCTGTTAATATAGCTTGCTATTTCTATATTAAAAAAATAATTTATGTCAACTACCCATTTGTTTTAAAACGCTTTTTATATATTTAATTATACCATTTACCAGTGCATAAATTGAGTATTTTTTACACTACAAACAATTTGAGAAATGTCATATAAACTGAAGATATAATATTAAAATTGAATTTTAATTTTGCGGTGTGATTAATTAGTACCATTAGTGCCGTTGGTGGCAATAACAGTGTCACAAACGACAATATCGTTGCCATTTGTGTATTATTCATACAAAAAGTAGGGTTCATATTAAAAGTTAGTGATACTGTCAAAAATCATAGATCCGCACTAGGGTAGAGTGAATTTAAAAAATTTAGCTCTATACCTTTGCTACAGGTATACCAAAACTTTTTGCTACCGCAAACCTCTCTTGCGGCAGTTAAAAGTGAAAAAGCTACAAAATCAAGATCGCAGTCGGTGGTGCGCTTTAATTTTGACAAAAAACTTTTCGCAAGACCTTCATGCGACTTTTTATAAAAACACCTTTAATAATAACTGAAATCAACGTTTTTTATTTCAGTTAATGAGCATGGCTAAGCTGAATTTTCGTTTGAAAATAAACCACGATTTATCATAAACATTTCTTTATATCTAATTCTTTAATTGAGTGAATCAATGCGACCGGACAAGTTAGTTGACGTCTAATACACTGTAATGGAAAGTCAAATAACCAAAACATTAAATACCCAATCAAAACACCAGACTGGCATCTTTCGCAACAATAGTTGCGGCCCAGTTACTGTACAAATTTTTAAATTGAAATCACAAGCTTATTGTTTACAACTGCTTCGCAGTCTCATTTGTAAACTAAAACTTTTGATGGGCCTGACCTACTCGCTTCGGCTCGTGTCAGAAGTAGAGCCAGAATATTTACAGGTGATTGGGTGAATTAACAGTGTGTTTTACATCTCCCTCCATGTTGAGATCTAGGTAAACTTTTTTATTTGATTTCAATATATAGAGGAGGACCCTTTTTTAAAAAGTGACACTAAGAAAGTTAAAATAAATTGAAAAACGTGCTTGTTCGGTTGATTTTCGAACGAATATAAGGAGTGGTTGATAATTAATCTAAGATAGCTATCGTGTCATGAACAAGTTAAATCTGGCCGTTTTCGAACGAAGTTCAGCACATTTTAATCCTAGGCTATCGACTTATTAGTGCACAGTAGACGTTAGCTATTGGATGTTCTTTAGGTCAACTGATAGCCCAGCCTGTGTGAAAACTAATTATTGTAAGTTTTCATTATTGAGGGTTTATATCAGCTCTTTATAAGGCTTCGCGTAGCGAAGCCGATATTTATGAATATCCATGCTTTATATTTTTTATTCGTTCAAAATTGCTGATATTGGCTCCTATTTGGAACATATTTGGGTCTTTTAAGGAAATAGTTACCTCTTACGGCAACATCACTTCCTTCATCAATATTTCTGATCCAAATATACTGAGCATTCTTTTTAAATTATACGCCAATACATGCAGGTTCAATTCTGTACTGACATTTTTAAACCCTCTTGTTAAAAGGTGCGTGGCTCCTGCCCACAACTTAATCGTACCAAAGGGATGTTCAACCGTTTGTTTTCGTTGAAGCATAGCTTCAGGCGTAGCTTTGAGCAAGGCTTCCATTTTTTCCATATCAGCTTCATGAATCCAACGTCTCATTCTTCTTGGGTCTTTTTTAGAACGGGTACATTGGCTTCGAATAGTACAATTTTTACAAGCCATACCATTGAAGTAAATTTTGATATCTAACCCTCCTTCTATCGCATTGAATCGATGTTGAAGCTCATTGCCCGCAGGGCAAATATAAACATCATTATCTTGATTGTATTGAAACAGTGACTTGTTAAAAATTCCCTTCTTTTCTGAGCCTGATGTATCGGTTTTTGGTACAAGAGTCGATACACCTAAATCTTGAGTATCTTTAATATCTTGTCGGCTGTAATAACCTTTATCTGCCAATATTGTTGTAACATTTTTTCCCAACGCTTCAAGTGTCTGCTTGGTCATATTGCACAATTGGCCTCTATCTATCGTATTAGTGACTTCGTGAGCAACAATTAAATGATGTTTCGTATCGACAGCGCTTTGTATGTTATAGCAAACTGCTCGTGTCATACCCTGTGTTTTCATCAAGCGACTATCTGGATCGACCGTTGATATTTGTTTGTCAGGATGATTATTTACGGCTAACTCCATCTCTTTTAGTTCAACGAGATGTTGTTTTAGGAAATCTAACTTAGATTCAATATTAGCAATGTTATTTGGTGAGTTCTCTTGCGAATCTGATTGTTCAAGTTGCTTAAAATAATTATTAATATGTTTTTCTACTCGCTCAATATGTGACTTTATTTTACTCGGTGTGTAGTTTTTATCTTTGTTGTTGGACGCCTTAAATTTACTACCATCAATGGCAACGGTCGCTTCACTAAACATATTGAATTTATGGCACATTTGAACGAACGTTTTACAGGCGTTTTTAATTCCAAGTTGGTTATCTTTTCTAAAGTCAGCAATCGTTTTAAAGTCTGGTGACAAACGTTCTGTGAGCCACATAAGTTCAACATTACGTTGTGTCTCTCGCTCTAGACAGCGTGACGACTGAATTCTGTTTAAATAACCATAGATATAAATCTTGAGTAATATGGCGGGATGATAACCAGGACGTCCAGTTGCTTTAGATTGAACTCCTTTAAAACCAAGGTTTTCTAAATCTAACCCTTCGACAAATACATCAATTACTCTAACGGGATTTTCTTTAGCGACAAAATCTTCAAGCATTTCTGGAAAGAGGGTTGCTTGGGAGCGAGATGAACCTTTAATATGACGTGACATATAGCCAACAAATAATCAATTAACCTAATGAATATTATAGCAAATATAGAGTGATTTAATATCTTGTTTTGAGATTGATTGATCATAAGTATTCGGTGCTTATTCGAAAAAGTGATCAAAACGTTTTCACACAGTCTGAGCCATAAGCTGACGTTAGCTTTTCAGTAAATAACGACAACTTAGAGCTGAAGCAGTCATTAAGTTTTTGTGAATCCATGATCATATTTGGGCAATGTTAGCCAATGTGTGCGTTGATCAATTGAACTCACAGCTCATTGCCGCCAGTGGCGTCTCGCCTCTGAGGGGTCACTGTGTACCACAAAACGGTCGTTTTTTCTGAGCCAAATTCATCCCCGTTAATGGGCGGTTTAGATACGAATATAGTTTCATATTTTTGATAAATTCCAGCGCTACCTTGAAGATGGCAGACTATCCATTAATAACAATCGAGCTGAGCGGGCAATCAAACCGTTTGTGATCGGGCGCAAGGCATGGCTGTTTTCAAATACCTGCAATGGTGCTCATACGAGTGCCATTCTCTATAGTCTGGTTGAAACGACTAAGGCTAATGGCCTAGTCGTGCATGACTGTATATCAAGGTGCATAAGCAGAGTAACCAAACAACCTTGAACCACTGCTATGGGGTTTCATGGAATATTGAGCGGTTCTAGGTGCCGATGCCTATACGCTCACAAATGAACTAGATAAGGGAAGCATTATTACAATAATTACTCCACTACTAAATTAATATAAACATGACTTTATAAATTCATATATGGTGGATACTTTTCTACCTTTATACAAAGGTCATTATCAACATGACATTCACTTATCCTTTAGCTGCTCTGTACATTTCATCAAAAATTTTCAGACCATTCTCGCCTAATAAGGATTTTTTGACAGGTTTCCATAAAGGGTTGTTATGTCCAATAGCATCTGACAAAGTTTTAATCTCTGTTGCTGTTGGCGTGTATACTCGTACGCCTATCTTTTTAAATTCATTTATACAATAGAGTCTCGACTCTTGTTGCAGACGCTGTTGTTCTATTTGTATTGCGCTAAAAGCTTCAAATAATTGTGAACGCGTTTTTGTATCTAAATGCTCTATAAATTCAGAATTACCAATGGCAATCCAAGCATCTTGAACAGAATTAATCTCAGAAATGACTCCTAATTGATATTTCAATTTATCCGGGCCAGAATAAAGGCCAATAATAGAAGGATCTAGTGCTTGATAACGCCCCGCATTTGCGGCCTTTGAAGTAAACGACCAATCTATAGACATAGGGGATGCTCCAGCTATTGTATACATTTTCTTAAGCATTAAAGAGCCAGGCACTCTCACAGTTAAACCTTTAAAATCTTCAGGTTCAATTATTAACTTGCTATACTTTTTAGTTGATGTTGCGGTTCTGCCTCCTGTGACATAAGGGAAAAGCATTTCTAAATTATATTTTCGTAGATTGGACAAAATATATTTATTAAAAACTTCTGACTTCATCAAACGAAGATAATCTTGGTTACTTGCTGCCCAGTACGGAATATTGATAATGTCAATTTCTGGCACTTTAGGAGCCAAATTAGACATGGATAATAATGCCCCTTGAGACATACCAAAAGAAACTAAATTTGCAAGAGAACTGCCTATTCCATTAATTCCTCCATCAAGTATTTTTACGTATACCTTATTGTTAGTATAATGTTCAATGAGTTGCTTAATCTGGTGATGGGCATGAGGTGTTGAATTATGATCAGCTGTAAAATAAGGCGAACTAAAGTTAAATACATATTTAGCCAGCTTTTCTTTTTTTTTCTCCTCTTTGAGCACTTCAATGTCAGATAAATTGTTTGCCAATAATGAAGTCGAGCACAAATAGGATATCCCCATCCCTAAAGAGTACTTCAGGTAATTTCGTCTAGACATGCCTTTCATTTTGTTTCCTACTTTGTAGTGAACAATTTGATTTACTTTAAAACAGTATTATTTTCAGAACTCTCAAACGTACTTGATGCTAGATCATTACTCATTATACTATTCACCATACCACCACCATTCTGCTTGTATTCCTGCACTCCAGCCGAAGGTATCATTTGCATATACATCACCCCCCACTTTACCTTTAAATTCATCATCCCAAGACGCGGCGGTTACAAATAAACGTATTGCAGGCCTAGACCAATAACCAGACTTGGTATTAAGTTGAAGTCCAGCAGTTAATTTAGTTAATCCTGCGTTATAAATTCCATTGTCTACTTGATCATATCCCACTTCAAATACCAAGCTAAAATGATCACTAATTGTATAATGAGGGCGGATTCCTATACTAAAAACATCAGTTTCATTTATACCTAAAGCAGTGATTTCTTCTGTATTTCTATATAAAGCAGTAAAACCGAGCTCCCAAGAACTTCCAACTTTTGTAATTAGGTCTGTCGCAAGTTCTATATATTTTATATCTAAAGTACTACCGTTATTAATTATAGGATTAGGATTAAAATCATTACGACTAACAGCTGCCCCCTCACGGTATGTTAAGTGAACGATATTTCTACCTTGACCGTTAAAAACTTTTTGTTTATGCCAAG
>Ga0209826_1003013_pt1 | contig 10802 bp, 7 predicted proteins | sample GOMGulsemesocosm_5_FD_184637 | JGI IMG/M metagenome (GOLD analysis project Ga0209826, IMG submission 184637) | Methane-oxidizing microbial communities from mesocosms in the Gulf of Mexico - GOM15C Gulf of Mexico (SPAdes) (version 2) | ecosystem: Environmental > Aquatic > Marine > Cold seeps...
TTATCAAGAATTTGATTCCCATTAAGGTCTTTAAACCATCTAATAGCAATTGGTCCGAAATCATTAAATACCCACTTTGGAGGAACTAACCTTACACCATACAAATCTTTATTAAATTTAATGATTTGAAGTCTTCAAATTTTATGGTCTTTTGCAATAGAGCCCCAACTGCCACTTTTTAATTGGTACCAGACATCATTCTTTTTTGGCATATCTCTTAATGGGGTTCCCCATTTAATTCTCGACATTTGCCACGTAGGAGTCCTATAAGCATGTGCTTTATCAATTACATACTTTCCACTCCAAGTTGGTTCTTCTGGCATTCGCGTATCACTACCTATAGTAGAAGGGCCTCCCCAGGCTTCATACCGGCTAATAGAGTGTTTCTTTAACTTAATTGGATCAACTTCAATAACTACTAATAAATGTATGCCTGGATAAAAATGCAATTCCATGAAAAACCCTCCATTATTACTAAATATTTTCATGGTTATTAACAAACCACAGGTTGATTATTGGAAGTGAGGTTTCAGCCTCGTCTAGCTTATGCGAGGCTGAAGCCTCACTTCCAAAGTAAAATATATTTATTTAATCCACTGTTTAACCTGTGGTAAGTTCATAGCCATGAATATTTTTTAATTTTTTAACCGCTTCATCTGCTCTTCATAGGCTTGTGCAAAAGCATCACCATAAAAATCGTCTACAACTGATTCAGATAATTGTGCATAAACTTTTTGATATTGCTCCCAACATTTTGCTTTTTTTTGTAAAAAAAGACCTTCACTGTATTGCTGCTCTATTAACTCTGGATCAAACTGCTTTAAAACATCCGCTAATGATGCTTGAATTCCTGCTTGCATTGCTAATTGATGGTTTAAGAGATCATTAAACCCTTCATCAATTGACTCAACCGATTTCTTGAATCCACCTTGTCCATCATTGACCAACTGCTTTAAAGCTTCATCTGTTGTAACAGCAAATTTTAGTGGATTATTATCTGCTATTTTAATCGTCGTGACACTCACTCTAAATAAACTCTTAAACTCGGCACGACTTCTAAGTACTCTAACCGTGCTTTCAACAAACTGCCTAAACATTGCACCAATACGTGAAAGTTGATCTTCAACGTTATCACAGGATACTTGATTAGAATCAATTCTGGCACCACTGAAAAAAGCTTCTACCAATTGCTTACTTTCATTTTTTTTAAGTTGTATATCAGGTACACGAGAAGTTGCTTGTGGAGAAGTAATAGATTGAGCAGTTTCGACATTGACGTGGTCAACTGTATTTATTTCCTTTTCAGGCTGAACCTGTTCCTCTATTTCTGGAGCCTGTACAGAAGCTTTTGCCTCTAAATCAAAAAGGTCTTCAAAATTGAAATCCTCTGGTATTTCATCTTGTTCTAAAATCAAGGTGTTTTTAACCGGGTTTGCTGGAACAAAACTATCATTTAAAGATGAGATGTTTTCAGCTGCTAATCCTTGATCTAAATCTATACCCTCATCCACATTTGAGATTAATAATTGATTATCTTCAGTAAATGGTACTTCATTTTGCTCTGATGAAATCTGATCCAATAATACATTATTATCCGCTGTACTTAATAAACTTGATTCCTTAATTATTTCAGCAGAATCAAATGATTTGGGTGAGCCCACTGCAGCCTTTTTTTCACCTAAAAAGGGTGATTTGAAATCATTTTCTACAATATCCAATAAATCATTATTCTTAAGTTGATCATCAATACCGTCATCAGCAAAAGGGTTACCTTTATTAGTTGGAGTTATTACTAGATCATCTTGATTAACATTTGAAGGCGAGGGTGGGACATTCTCTTGTTCAGAAAGCTGACATTCTATTGTGTAATCACCAATTCTAATCTTTGTCCCATCATTTAATTGTACACTTTCATTATCAGTGAGTGGCTCTGAAGCATCATCAACAAATGTCCCTGCTAAACTAAAGTCTGTTAACTTATATTTTCCATTCTTAAGCTCTATCGCTGCATGACGTCTTGAAATCAGTTTGTTATCATCCTCTAACGTCAACGTGGATGCATCTGAACGTCCAATAGTTCCGCCTTGAGGCTCAAAAGCCACATCTTCCCCTAGAGCATAAGGCTGACCATTAAATAAGATTATTTTTAATGTTAAAGACATGACACAGATTATATTAAGGAAATATCGCTAAGAATATCCCATCAACATGTAAAGACGCAATCATTTTTAAGGCAAATAGAATTTAGCTTATAATAGATTTCAGTTATTTATTATGTGATTGTTCATTCATACGAAAGGCCTATCCAGTGAAACATTTTTTTTCTTCTTATAAAGTATTTCTATATCTCAGCTTTATCTTTACAATATCTGGTTGTAGTTTTTTGGGATGGAGCTCAGACCCAGATACGGCTAATATAATCATCACCGCATCAGAAAATTTAAATCCAAATATTGAAAAAAGAGCATCCCCTGTTGTTTTGCGTATTTATCAATTGACACAGATTGATAAATTCAATAACAGTGATTTTTTTGCTTTATATGAAAACGATCAAAATATACTAGGTTTAGACTTAATCTATAGAAAAGAGCTAGAGATAAAACCCGGGAACATTTCTACTGAAGCTATAGAAATTAGCTTATCAAGCAAATATATTGCTGTTTTGGCCGCTTTTCGTGATTTAGATCAAGCTCAATGGAAATATTTTATAGAAATAGACCCTTTTGATTTACCTGAGCTAGAAATTGAATTAAATAAGTTTAACGTTATTATAAAAAGTCCACCTCAATAAAACTGAAATGGACTCATTAGTTTTTTATCTAATTTATTTTGAATTAATCTGAAAAAAACTTACAAATCTTTCAACATTTCTAACATTTCAATCGCTTGAGTATGCTTAGGATTCAGACAAATTGCTTTTTTCAAATGATTAATGGCTTTAGTTATTTGATCATGATTAAAACTCTCATTTGCCTTGGAATAATAGCTATTTGCTATTTTTTTTGCTGACTGTGTTGATGTAAAGCCACATTTCGACACAATATTTGATTTTACTTTTGTTCCTACTGGAATGGATGGCAACGTTAACTCCATCCCTTGAACTAGACTATTATTATCAATGACACTGTCATTAAAAACAGAGACTAATATTGCCTTTTTAGGATCCTTATAAAACTGTCTTGCAATTGACTCTAAACTATCATTTTCTTTAACCTTATAAGTTAAATACTTAGCTTTCCCCATATCACTCTGAAATAAAGCCAACGGCTCTAAATTGCTTGGGTCGAAAAGTAATGATTTTAATAAAGACTCTCGAGCGCTAGTTGATTCTAATTTATCTAAAGCCTCACTGTAAAATTGTTGACCAATTTTAGTAAGTCTCATTTCAATCTGAGTTACTTTTTGTTTTGCTTGCTCAATGGATTGGTCTAACAGGCGTAATGCTCCCCTGGATTCTTGTTTAGTGACTAAGTTTATCTGTCTTCGACTCATAAGCCTGTCCCTCTGTAACTTCCAAGCTAAGAGTGCTGTACGCCACTGACCATTATTCTCGTACTGTTCTGGACTATTAACTGCAATTTCAGCAAGTGCCTGTACTGAATCAACGGGTTCAATCACCGCTATCCGTTCATTTTCAAAACTTTTAAGATATTTTGAAAACCTAGAAATACTGTGATCACCAAAGACCATTGCTCTGTTAAGTAAAAAACTTTGTTTATAGAATGGATTGCTTTTTCTGTTAACAGTAAAAGCTGTTTTATAACCGTGTTTTTTGACTATAGCCATCACTAAAGGATTTGTTTTTCCAAACGGATAAGCTAATGCTGTAACTTGCTTTCCTAATTGACTATAAATTCGTTGTGTTGAAAGATCAATATCTTGTTCAACTGATTTAATATAATCTTCAAATGATTCATTTTTTTCTAATGTAGATAGATCACGATGAGACTTTGTATGGCATTGAATATCTATTGTATTATCAGAAACCATTTCTCGAAGTTGATCCCAAGTCATTGCTAATCTATGCTCAGAATCAATAAATTTGGTTGGAATAAATAAAGTAGCATTATATCCAAACTCTTTTAAAATAGGGTATGCAACGTCATAAGTCGCTTTCCAACCATCATCAATAGTAATAACAATTGATTTTTCAGGTACTTGCCCAAATTTAATAAATTCAATAAGCTGGCCCATCGTAATAACATGATAGTTATTACTTTTTAAATACTGTAGCTGCTTCCTGAACGATTTAGCAGATACTTTTAGCTTGCTATTACTTTTGCCTTTACTAAAATTATGATAGCTTAGAACGGGGATAAGCTGATGTCCTTGAGCAGTTAAGCCACCAGGTCGAAATACTGTAAGAGGGACAATAAGTGGCTCACCAATGTTTAACACATGACTATTATTAAACTCTTTTATTCTCCATGCTAAGCCTTCTGAGCCAGTATATTCTTTAGCTAATGACTTATATGAATCACCTTGACTTACCGTAACAAATTGAAAATCAGTTGGTAAATCAGTTATTCCTAACTTTTTTGTACATCCATTTAAAAAAATTAAACTAATAAAGAAAAAAGGGAGTAATACATTTTTTTTCATGCTTTTTACGCTAAACCATTATTTATTTTTTGGCCTAGTATACTTCATACTCTTTATTATTTGGTGGACTTGTAGCTCAACGCTAATAAGATATCTTTAATTTAATTCAAAACAACTCTTCTTCTAAAGCTATCTTTACTGAATTTACTGGCTCAAGAGATAAACCAAACATAAAAAGTTTATTAGCTTCCGCCATCTTATTTTGTGCTTTTAGTTTTCGTCCATTAAACAAACAGCGCAAAGCAATCATATTCTTGGTTTTTCCAAGTAATTCCCTAGCACTTTGAGGCATTTGTTTAGCATTTGAAATAAAACTATCCCATTGCTCAAGAACATCTTGAATTTGTACTGTTGAACTTTCTTTATTTAAACTCTTAATTAATATTTTCTTTAAGTTTTTAAAAATACCAAATTGAGTATTAAAGTAAGCAGAATCTATTATATTAATTGTATGTAGCCCTGAAAAAATTACAGCACTATCTAAAATATCCGATTCCATTGCTTGTTGAGAACTGGCTAAAAGCTCTTTTATTCTCAATCCCTTGGCCTTTGAAATTGTTTTCTTATTTTTCAAAACAGACCTGTCTTTTGGAAACACAACTTTCATTTCTGTAAAAACATTTACTGCTAAGTCAAACTTATCCTGTTTAATTGCTTCATCAATATGCTGCTGATAAAAACTAACTAACGAATCTTTATCAGCTTTTATGATCTTTTTGTGCTCTTTCTTTGGTAACTGAATCTTTAATTCTTTAATCACAGCTGTAACTTGATCAAGCTTATTTCCGTCAAGCGCCTGTTTCAGTTTTTCTGTAAAAACACTTCTATTTTGAAATATTTGTAACAACCCAAGCTTCTTATTTGTTAGCTCAATAAATATTTTATTACTAGCATCAGAGGGCTTTAATTGCTTCCAGCTATTAAATAAACGGTCTGCCAAATCAAATTGCTCGGCAATAATAGCCTTATCAATTTTTTTAACATAATTTTCAAGTAACTTAGATAGCTTTGAAATGCTATCATCAGGATCAACCGCTAATATATCAGCTTGAATTGTTTGAATAACTTGAACGCTAGGCTCTTTTACTAATAACTCTTGTTTATAGCGTTTTTCTAAATTAGCTAAATAACTTGCTTTGCTGTTAATTATTTTTTTATCTAATTTCTTAAGTTCTTTAAGCTGCTTTTTATTATTTGTAAATAACTCAATTCCCTTGCTAACAGTCTGTGTTGCTATCTGATACTTATTAGCATCAAGTAACTGAGTTATAGTTTCTTGATAATAATCTATTATCCGCTGTTTAACTGGTGCATCGTTTAATACTTGTTGTTTTAAACTCTTCTCTTCCTCAACAAAATTCATTAACACTCCTGTTAATTGAGTATTATCACTTCCTTTGATTTGTTTAACCTGTTGATCAACCTTATTAGCAAAATCTAATTTTTCGACGAGTGTTATGCGTGAAGTAATTTCATCTTTTTCAAGTTCTTGCCAGTTAAAGATTAAGGTTTCAGCAATTTCAATTTCATTCTGCTCAATTGCCAAAGAAGTCTCTTCAATATAGCGTGCAGATAAACCTGAATCTATAGGGAATAATAATCTTTCAGAAGAATCAATTTTTCTTAATGCTTCTCTAGTTTCCTTTAGACAAGGAAATAACATAATCAGCGTTTGGTTTTTATCAGCAAGGCATTGTTGATAATGCTGCCTTAATGTTATTTGCTTTGCTATCTTTTGCTGTTTAATTTTTTCAACAACAGCGACAAGTTGTATTGAATCTGAATACTGTTGCAAAATACTTTGAGATAACACGTCAGCTTGTTGAAACTCATCCTCTTTAATCGCTTGTTCAATTTTACTATCGTAGGCATCAATAAGATATTTTCGAACATTTCTATCAGCAAATAATTGTTGCTGAGCATACTCTTCAAATTGACCAATTAATTTTAAAATCTCTTCCTCTGAATTAGTATTTGACACATCTTTAACTAAAGCAAGTCTTAATGCTGGCTCTAATAACAATTCTTTTTGCTCATCAATAGAAAGCGAAATAAAAGACTTTATTCCTGATTGTGACTCATCTTCAATAGTAGTTTTAACGTCAGTTAACTGCCACTGATTATATCCTTTATATATAGCAAACGACGAAACCATTAGCAACCCAGCAATACTTGCCCACTTTATCCATTTTTTTCTGACTACTTTCTGAGGTTCAAATAATTCAGAATATAATTTTTGAGCACTTACTGTTCTATTTTCTTTATTAAATACAAGTGCACGTTGTATAGCTTGAAACTCTTCTTTGCTAAGTCCTTTAATAGGCTTAGCTACCTTTTTTTCTCTTTCGGCTCTTAACGCTGTAGTTTTATCAAAAGGATGGCGGCCAGACAATAGTTCATAAATCACACAAGCAAGACCATAAACATCATCTCTAGGATCTGGCTCCAACTCCATCAACATCTCACAACTTGCATAGACAGTTGTCATTGCCCCCAGCGTACCTGGATCAAATCGTGTTTTATCCCTTTCATCAGGATCAGTTAATCGAGCAATTCCAAAATCAATAACTTTACAAACCTTTGATTCAGGATTATAAAAAACATTACCAGGCTTAAAGTCAAGATGAACAATACCTTCATTATGCGCATAATCCAAAGCATCACACACACTCTTTATAATTGGCTGGGCTTGTTCTAATGAAATTCCTGCAGGGTGTTTCTTAATAAAAGCACTTAAGGTTGTCCCTTCTAGATACTCCATCGCAATAAAAACTTCATTACCATCACGGTTTAACTCGTATGCTTTAACAATATTTGGATGAATAAGTTTTTTGTATCGAGCAAACTCCCTAACTAATGCCTTAAGTGCATAGGGGTGGCTTCTAATTTCTTGGTTAATAAATTTAATAGCAACATATTTATCTTTTGATTCCCCTGCATCTTGGATAAGATCTAAAGCTTTCCATACGTCTCCCATTCCACCACTACCTATTTTACTTTCCGTATAATAGGTACTCCGAATAGTTTGTCCTGCCTTAATTGATGTTGGTAAAGATTCATTAACCGGTGTTAATAAATTTTTTAATAACGAAGATGGATTTCCTTCATTGCTTATCTCACTATTATTGTCCAAAATAGAAATAGCAGAAGGGGATGTTTGATAAAAACGAGTTTTTTGATCTGTAATACTACTCAATAATTTTTCTGTTAAACGTTCTGATAGGCTAGCAGAAATAATTAAGCCTTCAAGCTCCTTATGACAAGGATCATCTATATCAGCATTTTCTTCAGATAAAAGCTTTAGTTGTTCAACAATAACTTCATCATCAAGCTTGTCTGCTTTAAATATCTCAAGTTGTTGAGAAAAGTTAGCTTTAGTTTTGAGCCAAGCATCTGAACGGTTCATAATACCCTTAATATCACTGACAGTGGTTTCATCGTCTAAAAATTGAACTACTCCTAATAACGCTAGTGTTACATACGCAGAATTACTATTTAAAATAGGCTACAAGTAGATTGAAATCAGAGTTTCTTAAAATTGTTAGAAAAAATTTAAATTAAAAGCATTTATTGCCTATAATTAAAACATGTTGCCTTTTTTCTTCATATTGATTGCAATCAGTTTACTACACTTTCACTCTAATCCCCATGACAATCTATTAATTATCAAAAGATTTCGTCACTTCTCGATTCCAATCATAGTATAAATATCCAGCCTTAATGAATAATCACTTTACCCAACTTACCCTCAAAAAAACGGGGGCAAAATCACTGTTTAAAATTGAAACCATTCAAAGCTTATGGAGTGGTTATGGAGAAATTCTACGATATGGTTTAGAGGGAAGTGAATTTAACAGTGTAGTGATTAAGCATGTTCGCCTGCCTACGGAAAAAAATCACCCTAGAGGCTGGAATACTGATTTATCACATAAAAGAAAAATTAAATCGTATCATGTGGAAATAGCTTGGTATCAACAGTGGAGTCAATTATGCTCGTCTAGTTGTCGTGTTCCACGATGCTTAGCAGTTGAATCCACTGATAATGAAATGTTTATTTTGTTAGAAGACTTGGACAATGCTGGTTTTCCTGTGCGTCATTCACAAGTATCTAATAAAGAAATAAAAGCCTGCTTATCTTGGCTGGCTAATTTTCATGCACGCTTTATGAACCAAAAACCAGATAATTTGTGGAAAATAGGCACATATTGGCATTTAGATACCCGTCCAGATGAATTACAAGCTTTACAAGACAAAAGGCTCAAACAGTCTGCTTCTGCTATTGATTTAAAATTACAGCAAAGTCCTTTTCAAACCTTTGTTCATGGTGATGCCAAATTAGCTAATTTTTGCTTTGCTAAAGATGGAAAAACCGTTGCAGCAGTGGATTTTCAGTATATTGGCGGAGGTTGTGGAATGAAAGATGTTGCCTATTTTATCGGTAGCTGTCTTGATGAGAAACAATGCCAGCAACAAAAAACTGAATTATTAGATTATTATTTTAAGATATTAAAACAAGCCTTAGCCCTTCATCATAAAACCATTAATCCCGATGAAGTTGAGCAAGACTGGCGCACTTTATATCCCATTGCCTGGACTGATTTTCATCGTTTTATCAAAGGCTGGAGCCCTGGGCACTGGAAAATAAATAGTTATAGTGAACAGTTAGCTCGTGAAGTTACGAGTCAATTACTCCATCAAAAATAGCAAGCAGGGTATTAAACATGCAACTTAGTGATAATGACCTCTATTTACTCAGCCAATGTGCTATTTCTGCCGCATTGCAAGCAGGTCAGGCAATAACTAATTTTCAACATGACTCATTAACGGTTAATACTAAGCAAGGAGGTGCTAGCTATGCATCTCAAGTAGTGACAGAGGTTGATCTATTAAGCCAAGCTATTATTTTGCAAAACCTGATACCAAGCTGTGCCATATATGACTTAGCATTACTAACAGAAGAAAGCCCTGATGATGGAATAAGATTAGAAAAAGATTATTTTTGGTGTATAGACCCTCTAGATGGCACATTACCTTTTATTGAAGCAATAGCAGGATATTCTGTCTCTATTGCCCTAGTCTCTGGTGAAGGTATTCCTCAACTTGGTGTTGTCTATGATCCAAGAGAACAAATGCTTTACCATGCTATAAAAGGTAAAGGTGCTTTTCGTAATGGAAAAGCATGGCAATTAAACTCGCCATCATCTATGGAGCAATTACCCCTTACTTTTATTTCAGATAGAAGCTTTGCCAAACATCCACAATACCAACAGGTTCTTACTCAACTCGAAAAGTTTGCTCAAACTCAGGGTTATTCAGAGTTAAAAACAATTCAACAAGGTGGTGCTGCCATGAATGGCTGCTGGGTTTTGGAAAAGTCACCCGCCTGTTACTTTAAATTCCCAAGCGAAAAAGCTGGAGGAGGTGGATTATGGGACTTTTCTGCCTCTGCCTGTATATTTAATGAAATTAAGGCTGTTGTTAGCGATATACACGGACAAACCTTAGATTTAAACCGAGCTGATTCTATTTTTATGAATCACCATGGTGTTATTTATGCTTCTGATACAGTTATTGCTGAATTTATTCGGGACTTATATCAAAAATTGGTGATCGGCTAAATTTGTAGCTTTAACAAATTGTTATTAGTAACAGCCTTTTGGGGCGCTGGCTTTAGCCTGCTCTTACGTTAAAGAATGCAGGTTAAAACCTGCGCCCCAAAATAGATAAGTTATTAAAAACAACCTTAGAAACAGATTCGACCCATTAGCCAAAAACCTATCATTTCGTTACTTTAAATCCAGCTAATTCCATTTTTAACAATTTTATATCGTCAGCCAGAGGCTGTTTTTCATAACGTAACCTTGTGTAAATTATTGTTATCTTAACTACTTGTTCTGATAAATCAGGTCGTTGTAATTGAATTCTCTGGCAATAGTTTTGGGCTGTTTCTGCTTCTTCCTTTTCAAGCCCCACTTTAGCCATCTTTTTACAAAATAACTGATATAGCTTCACCTCTTCGGTTAATTTTAATTTTTTATTCCTTAAGATAAACCATGCTAAAACTAAACTAATCCCCGCTATACAGCCAACAAGCCAATAAACTATTGATTTAATATTATTAATACCTAGCGATGATAAAAATTTAGTTTGGTTTTCTGTACTGTAATTAATCACCCAGCGTTGCCAGCTATAATCAATAT
>Ga0209826_1003015_pt1 | contig 10799 bp, 3 predicted proteins | sample GOMGulsemesocosm_5_FD_184637 | JGI IMG/M metagenome (GOLD analysis project Ga0209826, IMG submission 184637) | Methane-oxidizing microbial communities from mesocosms in the Gulf of Mexico - GOM15C Gulf of Mexico (SPAdes) (version 2) | ecosystem: Environmental > Aquatic > Marine > Cold seeps...
CACCACCTCTAAATGGAGGGAAACCAATACCGTAAATTAAGCCCATATCAGCTTCGGCGGCAGTATCAATAACACCTTCTTCTAAACAGCGTACAACTTCATTCACCATAGGAATCATTAAACGGGCAATAACTTCATCGCTAGCAAAATCTTTTTTATCAGCACAATTTTCACTGAATAAGTCGTAAGCAGTTTGGGCAGGCACTTTCTTAGGACGACCACGTTTGTCTTTAACATGATCGTAGAAACCTTTGCCATTTTTCTGACCAAAGTGTTCTTCAGCATATAAAGTACTTACCGGATCATTTTCTAACTTTTTCATGCGTGTTGGGAAGCCAGCAGACATTACGCCAGTACAATGATCAGCCGTATCAACACCCACAACGTCAAGTAAGAAAGCAGGTCCCATTGGCCAACCAAAGTCTTTCTCCATCACTTTATCAATAGCTACAAAATCAGCACCTTCAAGTACTAATTTACTAAAACCAGCAAAGTATGGAAATAAAACACGGTTAACATAAAACCCTGCACAATCATTAACAACGATAGGCGATTTACCCATTTTAGCTGCGTAAGCAACCACCGCTGCAACGGTTTCATTTGACGTATCTTTACCACGAATAACTTCAACTAATGGCATTTTATTTACGGGGTTGAAAAAATGCATTCCACAGAAGTTTTCTGGACGTTTAAGACTTTGTGCTAATAAATCGATTGAGATAGTTGACGTGTTAGACGTTAAAATAGCATCATCAGCGATTATGCCTTCAACTTCTGCTAAAACCATACCTTTAACTTTTGGATTTTCAACAACCGCTTCAACAACAATATCAACATCTTTTACGCTGTCATAGCTAAGTGATGGGGTGATATTATTTAACACACCTGCCATTTTTTTAGCATTCATGCGACCGCGTGCCACTTGCTTGGTTAAAATACCTGCGGCAGTTGTTAGACCTAAATCAAGCGCTTGATCATTAATGTCTTTCATCACAATTGGCGTGCCTTTATAAGCAGACTGGTAAGCAATACCCCCACCCATAATACCCGCGCCTAAAACGGCCGCCTTGTTTACAGCTTTAGTTGCTTGCTTCGCCGCTTTTTTAGCTTTGCCTTTAACGACTTGATCAGCCATAAATAGGCCAATTTGTGCTGTTGCAGAATCGGTTAACGCTAATGTAGCAAAGGCTTCATTTTCTAGCGCCATGGCTTCATTTCTGCCTAGACCTGCGCCGGCTTCAATCAAGTTAACTACCGCCATTGGTCCTGGGTAGTGTTTACCTGCTGTTGCAGCAACCATAGCTTTGCAAGTATTAAAAGTCATGGTACTTTCAATAGGGCTTAGCGTTAATGGGCTTAATTTAATTTGACGTTTAGCACGCCAATCAAGTTTTCCATCAATGGCTAGTTTTAGCATGCTAATCGCGGAATCTTTAAGTTTTTCAGGTGCGACTACAGCATCAAGTAAGCCAAAAGCTAATGCGGAATCAGCACGATGTGCCTTACCTGTACTCATCCACTCAATGGCGTTATCAGCACCAATAATTCGAGGTAAACGTACAGTGCCACCAAAACCAGGCATTAAGCCTAATTTAACTTCAGGTAAACCAATGCTTACACTGGTGTCTGCAACACGATAATCACAAACCAAGGTCATTTCACAACCACCACCTAGTGCAACACCATTAATGGCGGCAACGGTTGGTAATTGAATATCTTCAAATGAATCAAAAATATCACTAGATGACTTAAACCAAGCAAGTAATTCTGCTTCTGGCTTTTTAAACCCTTCAATAAACTCTGTAATGTCAGCACCAACAATATAGGTGGATTTACCAGAGGTAACAATAACCCCTTTAGCTTCACTACAATTATTAATCGCTTCAACAACCGCTCTATATTCTACAAACGTTGCTGTGTCGAATTTATTTACTGACCCTTGAGCATCGAACTTAAGTTCGACAATACCGTCATCAAGTAATTGGGCGCTAAGGCTTTTGCCTTGATATATCATGCTTTGTCTCCTTCACCTAAAGTGGTGTTGATGTATTGCTGATTTTATGTCAATCAAACAGATAATATTGCGTTTGACTTAGTGAATTATTTATTATCTTCAAATAATAGACGGCAGAGTGTGCCTTGAAAGAAAGCTAATTGCAATCCTTTTTAAAACAGGCGTTTGAATTATTTAAATAGCGTTCACTCACAAGGTAGAGCAGCACAACGGTAACAAGATGATTAATAAGTAATCTATGCTCCTAAGCTAGCTTAAAATTTTGTCATCAAGGTAAAAAGAGATGATCTAACATCATCCAGTAATCGCTAATAAACCGTATAAAGCAATGTAGAATATGCGATTAAAAGGGCTTATCATTTGCGTATATTTTTAAATAGATAGAAAATGTCACCGATATATTATACCCATTACATTAATTAAGGGAGCTATTTTATACGCTGGAAAAATTGCTAAATACAAGGCATTTATTTCATTAACTAGTTGTTCTAATTATTAAATAAATAACGCGGTAGTTGGTGATTTCAACACGTATAAATGATCACATACTTAGTGTGATTGGTATTACATGACATTAAAAGAAGACAATGCCGATTTAAGTCTGATTTAATCGGCATTGAGGTAATAACCATGGAAATGATTGGGAGTTCATTCATTCGACATCGATAATCGCTGTTTCTAGAACAACAGAGTGTACTATGTCATTAAATCAGATTAACATTTGATTTAAATCAAAAATAAATATCAAGCTGGCTATTATAATAGTCAAAATTAATACTGAATAAACATTAAGTCATCAACAATCACCAGCAAAATTCATTACTGCTATTTTCTTTATTATAGAATCAATTTTGATCATATTATTATTTTCACTCTTAACAAGTATTGTCCATGCAGTTAACTTTGTGAATACTTTGAATAAATAAAAAACTTTCTTGCTCTAAATACACTCAAATACAAGAGTTATTGAAAATAATAATCAATAGGTGACTAATTATGTCTATATTAAAAATTAATTTGCATCCAGATAAACCTATTCGATAAAAAATAGTCATCTGTAAATCGGCCTTATGCTGCTTGTATTGAAAAAATTTTAGACTCAATAAGTTTTACAAGGAACACCTTTTGATAAAATATATATTAAACAAGCTGCTACCTCCAGTCTGTTTTTTTATGCTAATAGCACTACCCGTCTGCGCTAAGCCTGTGCTCAAGTTTGGTGTATTAGCTTTTCGACCCAAAGAACAAGTCCTTGAACAATGGCGCCCACTTGCTTCATATTTAGAGAAAAAACTTGAACGTAACGTTAAAATAACGCCTTACTCTTATTCTGAGTTAGACTCTGCCATTGCGCAGAATGAAGTAGACGTTGTTATAACGAATCCAGCTCACTATATTTTACACATTCATCGTAGCTATTTATCAGCGCCATTGGTTACTCTTATTACTCGCCATGAGGAGCATCAGTTAAGTGTTTTTGGTGGTGTGATTTTTACTCGATCAAACACCTCAGGCATTAATGCACTATCTGATCTTGCAGGGAAGCGTATTGCGGTTACAAAATTAGGCTCTCTAGGTGGTTATAGAATGCAAGCCTATGAATTGCTTATTGCCGGCTTTCCACAATTAGATAAAAACAAGTTACTGATAACCGGAATGCCCCATGATAATATTGTTGCGGCGGTATTATCAAATAATGCCGATATAGGCTTTGTTCGAACTGGAGTATTAGAGTCATTATCTAATGAAGGAAAAATCAATTTAAATAGCATCCGTATTATTAACCAGCAGGCTTTACTCACGTATCCCTTCATTACATCAACACGCTTATACCCAGAATGGCCAGTAGCTATTATGCCAAAAGTTGATAACGAGCTTGCACGCCAACTTACAGTGGCTTTACTTTCATTACCTCCCAAGCATATTGCTTCAATTAAAGCTAATATAAATGGTTTTACGATTCCTGCTACTTATAGTGAAGTAGAAAAGCTATTACGCTCTCTTCGAGCTGAACCTTTTGATATTGTTCCTGAAGTTACCATGCTTGAATTATGGAACACTTATAAAAATAAGGTGATCATTGCTGTTTTATTAGTATTATCTATTATTATGATAGGTATAAGGTTAGCTATACAAAAGAAACAAATACAACAAAGTAAAAACAGCATACTTCTTTCTCAGCAACAGCTTGTTACTGTACTTAAAGGAGCTAAGTTAGGCTATTGGGATTGGTGCTATGAAACAGGAAAGCATATTGTTAATGACCAATGGCTTTCAATGCTAGGTTTATCACGAAACCAAATAAAAGAGGATGTCAGTGACTGGAATAATTTTATTCATCCAGAAGATAAACAAAAAGTAAAAAATATTATTCAGGCGCACATAAAAAATAAAACACATTTCATTGTCGAATACAGAATGAAGCATACTGATGGCCATTGGGTTTGGATCCAAGGCTCTGGTTCAGTTGTAGAGCATGATAAACAAACGGGTGAGCCGATAAGGCTTTGTGGTACTCACCAAGATATTACCCTGCGTAAGTTACTCGAAGAAAAAACAAGACTTAGTTCGCGCGTATTTTCTGATAGCCATGAATGCATCATTATTACTGATACCAGAGGTCTTATTATTGATGTTAACCCAGCATTTTATAAAGTCACGGGGTACTGCCGTGAAGAGGTTTTGGCTAAAAACCCAAAAATATTAAGCTATGGAAAACAGACGCCTTCTTTTTATCAAAAGATGTGGTATGAAATTAATAAACATGGGTATTGGCAAGGGGAAGTGTGGAATCGCAAAAAAAACGGTGAGACTTATGCTGTACTGATGTCTATTTCATCAATAAAAGATCTGAATCAAAATATCACTAATTATATGAGTATCTCTACAGAGATAACACATACAAAACGTCAACAAGAAAAACTAGAGCTGATGGCTCACTATGATGTGTTGACAAAACTACCAAATCGAGCACTATTTGTCGATCGCTTTAATCAAGCCATTGCCCATAGCAAACGCTCTCAATGCTTGCTTGGCGTTTGTTTTTTAGATCTCGATAACTTTAAACCGATCAATGATGGATATGGTCACGGTGTAGGCGATCAATTACTCATTAAAGTGGCAAAACGTATACAAAGAGCAATAAGAGAGGAAGATACCGTTTCACGTCAAGGTGGAGATGAATTTGCTTTACTTCTCAATAACATTGAATCTGTAGATCAATGTGAGCAAATATTAAGTCGAATTCACCACTGTCTTGCACAGCCTTATATTATAGAAGGATATTCTCATAGCATAACAGCATCAAGTGGAGTTACTTTATACCCGCTTGATGAAAGTGATATTGATACGTTAATGCGCCATGCAGATCATGCCATGTATCAAGCAAAGTTGTCAGGTAAGCATCGATATCAGCTATTCAATCTAGAGGAAGATAAAGGAATTATTCAAAAGAACCTTCAACTGAATGAAATTGAACAAGCATTAGCGAATAATGAATTCAAACTGTACTATCAGCCTAAAGTGAATATGATGACAGGAAATGTCTTTGGAGCAGAGGCACTCATTCGCTGGATCCATCCTGAAAAAGGGCTCATTCCACCATTAGATTTCTTACCCTTTATTGAAAGCACCCCATTAGAGGCGAAGGTAGGTAACTGGGTACTTAATGAGGCTATTGTTCAACTTGAAAAATGGCAACAACAAAACATTCAACTTGAAGTCAGTGTTAATATTTCTTCTCAGTATTTATTATCCTCAACGTTTATTACTGACTTAGACGCATTATTAGATCAACACCCTACGGTAGATTCTCAATGTTTACAGCTTGAAATTTTAGAAAGTTCAGTGCTGGGCGAGTTGAGTTCTATCACCGAAATCATTGAGTATTGCCAAAATTCTTTTGGCGTTAAAGTTGCACTAGACGATTTTGGTACGGGTTATTCATCCTTAACTCACTTGAGAAGCTTACCTGTTGATACCATTAAAATAGATCAAAGCTTTGTAAAATCGATGATCGATATTCCCCATGACTTTACCATTATCGATGGCATCATTGGCTTAGCCGATTCTTTTGGAATAAAGGTTATTGCAGAAGGCGTTGAGTCGACCGAGCATGGATTAATGTTAGTTATTATGGGTTGTGAAGATGCTCAAGGTTATGAAATAGCTAAACCTATGCCTATTGATCAATTTATCCAATGGCTCCATCATTACCAGCCAAATAAATCATGGACGGACTGTGGAAGTAAATATCGAACTAGAAGACAAAATAAAGGTAAATTATATCGCCTAGCTGCTGAAAACTGGAAAAATAAATTTATAAACAACCTTAATTCATCACCTGAAGATATTACACATTGGCCAATAATGGACAGTAAACATTGCCACTGTGGTTTATGGATTAAACGTGCGGTGCGTGAGGAGCTCTTTGAAACAGAAGGGGTAAAGCAACTTTTTCAGTTTCATGAAAAACTTCACCAAATTGCTCAATACTTACAACAAGAACATCTTAGTGGTCACATAGATGCAGCAAGAGAAGAACTTTCTAATTTTCATACCATTGTTGATGAGATGAATAGTGTGATGACTGAATTGGAAAAGACTGGCTAATAAATTAGCCCAGTGAATGAACAACGTCTTTTAAATTCACTGAAAATACTAGTTCAAGTAATGACATTAAAAAAATGGCTTAACTGGGTTGTTTGAGTTTAGTTAACCACGTCATCCTGACGTGGTTTAAGTCTATGCGCTAAGCGCGATGAGCCTGTAACAACAAATGATAAAAACGTTAACTATTGTCTTTTAAAAAGTGTAAAAACTGCTCTTCAGGCATTGGCTTAGCATAATAAAAACCTTGTACTTCATCACAACCTAACTCAATTAAACGTTCTTGCTGCTCAATTTCCTCAATACCTTCGGCAATGACTTTTAAGTTCATTTTCTTTGCTAAATCTATAATTGTTTCAGCAATAACAGATTCACCTTCTTTAGCGATATGAGTAATAAAAGCCCGATCAACTTTAAGTCGATCTAATGGCAGTTTTTGTAAATAACTTAATGAAGAAAATCCTGTACCAAAATCATCTAACGCGATACTAATATCATGAGATTTTAACTCGATTAACGCATCTATGATCACCTGAGGATCATCCATAAGAATGTTTTCTGTAATCTCTAATTCTAATCGACTTGGTTTTATCTGGTGCGTCTCAATTGCATTCAATACGGTATTAACAAAATTACCTCGCCTGAATTGAGGGATTGAAACATTGACAGAAATCGTAATATCAGCCAGTTTCTTCTTATTAAGATCATTAATTTGTTGGCAAGCTTTGTTCACAACCCAGTCACCAATATCAACAATTAAACCTGAATATTCAGCTAAGGGAACAAACACCGCGGGAGAAATAAATTTACCCTCGGCTGTTTTCCAACGCAATAAAGCTTCAGCACCAATTACTTTTTTAGTGATTAATGATAGTTGCGGTTGATACCATAACTCTAAGCGATTATCCGCAAAATCAGTCCGTAATTGTCTGATCATATTCAATCGCCACTGAGTTTCATCTTCCATTTTAGGATTATAATAAACAAAGTGCTCAATACGTTTTTTCTTAGCAAGGTTTAAGGCAATATTGATCTGATTTAAGATGTTAACACCGCTATTACCTGCATGCTCTTTGGTGCAAAAACCAAAACAAGCACTAATAGGTAGCTTTTGCTCGCCTGCATGGAAAGGCTCTTTAAAAAGTGCGATTAAAATTTCAGGAGAAATACAGCTTGATGAACCAATAACGCCAAAGACATCAGCTCCTACACGTGCTACTACACAGTTAGAGTCACAATGGTAATTAAACTTCAATATCCGCTTGGCAACAGAAATTAACAGCTGATTACCAATATTTTGACCTAAAGCATCATTAACATCACTAAAGTGGTTTAAATCAATTAACGCTGCCACATAATTTTCACTGCCGTCTTTAGCAAAATCATCAAGTAAACGCACAAACGCTAATCGATTAGGTAAGTTTGTTAACCAATCTTTATAGGCCGCATTATTAAGCTTTTTAAATAAATGGACATTTTCATATCCTACTGCAACGCCAGAAATAAACACATCTAATAGTGGCTGTTGTATAGCATTTAACGGCTCAGTTAATTTAAGTACAACCACTGCTCGATAACTGCCTCTCGCTACATATAAACAAACTAAATGCGCTGAAAATTGATGTTGTTTTTGAGTAAAGCATGTTTTAACTAGCTGACTAATATGCTTGTTTTTTAACATGTCTAATTTTTGTTTTTCCAGTAAGGGAGAAAAACCATGTTGTGCTAAAATATAAAAACTTAAATCATCGGCATCATCAATAATACCTTGCCCTCTAGCACAGAAAATACTTTCATAACTTTGGGGAATAAACTCTGAAACGAGCTCAACAACAGATTTACAATAGTCTACAACAGAGCGCCGTTCTAGCAGCTTTCCAGAAACAGCAACAATTTTTTCTAAGCCTTGTTTACTTTCGGTAACCGTTGATATTTGCTGATAAGAACGAATAGCAGCATAGACAGTAGTAACTAGCTTACGTCGAGTAAGTTCTGTTTTCGTTTTATAGTCATTAATATCATATTTTTTTATAACACTTTCTTCAGGGGCATAGCCTGGCTGACCTGTTCGCAGAACAATGCGAATATCTTGCCGGTATAGGGTTTCACGAATATGTTTAATAACGATTAACCCGGCGTCATCTGTTTCCATTACAACGTCAAGTAACACTAATGCTATTTTTTTATTTTGTTCAATAATTTTACAGGCTTCTTGCCCTGAATAGGCGTGAAAATATTCTAAACGTCGGCCTAGTACGGTTAAATCTGATAGCGCTAATTGAGTAACGGAGTGTATTTCAGGATCATCATCAACAATAAGAACCTGCCATGTTTCCTTAATTATCTCATCTAAAATGTCATCTTCATCACTATCATCAATAAAGAGGAAGTCATCATTTGAATTTTCTGACGATTGCATACTGCCCTCAAGTGATTGGTACTACTACAATAATTTAGTATAAAATTAACTATAACTTATAGCCTTCTATTATACCCCTCTTTTCTTCAACTTTGGCACTATTTAATACTTGAATTCAAGCCGCAATACAATTAACTTTATTGTTTATTAAACGTTATTTGGAGCATTTAATGGGTACAGAAAAAACAGTCTCTGTTATCAGTAATGATAATCGTAATAAAAATAAAGTGATAACCGTTACCGCAAGCCAAAATGCTGAGCAAAATGTTGAACAAAATGCGAAAGAATTTCCTGCCCACAAACAGCTTTTCAAAATAACACAGCAGTTTGGTCTAGAAGGGGCTTTACTACCTATTGAAAAACAAATGCCTATAGAAGATCGTAGCAACAAACGCGCGCGTTTATCTTCTTTACGTAAGCAACACAATATTGAAGTCATCATGGAAAAAACGTATGGCTTTTGCACAAATAAAAGTATTCATAAAAGAACAGATCTAGATTGGTTTGATCAATTCATTAATTTAGCTGAAGGGGTTAGCAATAATACCATGCAAGATTTATGGGCTAAAATATTGGCGGGTGAATTAGCCCGCCCAGGCAGCTATTCACTTAAAGCCTTAAAAGTGTTTCGCGATATGAGCATTGTTGATGCAAAACTCTTGGCTAAAGCTTGCTCTTTAGCCGTCAAAGATCAAAATAAAAAAAACATGAGACTCATTTCTGGAAGCTATCAACAACCTGGTTTACTCAATTTTTTCAATAAAGAACGACAACAATACGTTAATCTAAGTCAATTTGGTTTAAATTATGCTGATTTATTATCACTGGCAGATAATCACCTGATTTTTATACAGGAAAATGAATCAAACATGATAACAAATGGGGAGCCCATTAACTTTAGCTACAATGGTTTACCACTTAGTTTAACCAGTAATAAAACCAATGTAAGCTTACAATTTTATAAATTAACCGCTATTGGTGTAGAGTTAGCTAGCCTCATAACTGACAAGGTCAATGATGATTTTTTTGCCCATTTAAAACACCAGTTGAACCACCATTTTATTGTTAATTGAGGTGTTCTTTCTTAACAATAAATTTTCAAGTGGTGGAATCATCTTGTGTTGCCATCGGCTATTGGCCTTCGTAACGATTAACGCGTGACTAAAGACAAGCTTAATTATATGCCATCACCATCGGTATGTAAGCCACATTCTCGTTGCCCTGCACCAAAACGTGTTTCACTTTCATCCATGCCTAAGGTTAGCGGTTTTGTGCTATGTACATCACCAACTGACACATAACCTTGTTCCCATAAAGGATGATAAGGTAAGTTGTGTTTAGTCAGGTATTGATGCACGTCTTTATTGCTCCAATCAATAATTGGGTGCACTTTAAAGCGACCACGTAAAATACTCACTACAGGTAGACTTTGGCGATGTGCAGTTTGCTGACGGCGTACACCTGAAAACCAAGTACCGCAGTTTAACTCTGACAAGCCACGCTCTAACGGCTCAACTTTATTTTTTCGGTTATATTGCTTTAACGCTTCGTCGTCTTGAGCCCACTGTTCACCATATTTTGCTAATTGCCAAGCTGCGCTTTCAACCGCACTAAAAACATGTAAATTAAGTTTTAAACGCTCCGCTAAGGCTTCAATAAATTGATACGTTTCTGGAAACAAATGCCCTGTATCGGTAAGTAATACAGGAATATTAGCATCGACTTGCGTCATCATGTGTAACATCACCGCTGACTGAA
>Ga0209826_1003017_pt1 | contig 10797 bp, 6 predicted proteins | sample GOMGulsemesocosm_5_FD_184637 | JGI IMG/M metagenome (GOLD analysis project Ga0209826, IMG submission 184637) | Methane-oxidizing microbial communities from mesocosms in the Gulf of Mexico - GOM15C Gulf of Mexico (SPAdes) (version 2) | ecosystem: Environmental > Aquatic > Marine > Cold seeps...
ATTTTTAATGACGAGCTATTCACCCCATCGCTAAAATATTTCTGTTGAAAATGTTTTGATGCCACTAAGCAATAATGCATTTTACCTAACTCGAAAGCCCTATAACCTTTCAATGGTGTTTTCTCAACACTAACCGCGCCAATGGCTTCTCCTGAGCGTAACTTATCTAACGTGCGTTCTTCATGCTCAATAAGTAAATTCAACTCAATAAGGTGATTTTCAAGTACCCCTGTGAGTGCCTTGATAAACCAGGTAGCAATACTGTCGGCATTCACTGCTAAGGTGATCCTGATTGGTTTAACGGGGTTGTCGGGTAGTAACTGCGGTAGTAATTCATTTTCAAGCTGCTTAACTTTTTTATAATGACTCAATAACTGTGCACCAACCGCAGTCAATTCAATAGGTTGGCTGCGAATTAGCATAGGCTGACCAATATTTTCCTCTAGTAACTTAATACGTTGTGAGATAGCAGATTGAGAAATAAATAGTTTTTTAGCCGCCAATTCAAAGCTTTGCACTTCAATGATAGTTGCCAAGGCGGAGAGTAACTTATAATCAAACTCTTTCATTAGTTTTACTTATGATAATTGAATTTTATTAATTATATTAAATTAAAGAAAAAGTGCAAACTATCTCTGTTTTCAATTTTAACCAACAATATTCACTACTTTTTTAACAGGAACATCATTATGATCATGTTGGCAGCAAGCCAAGGCTTTACATTGGCATTAAGCATGATTATCCCTATTGGCAGTCAAAACTCTATGTTATTAACGCAAGGGATAAACAAAAATCACCACCTGATGACCGCAGCATTATTTATGCTATACGACGCAATATTAATTAGCATTGGTGTGCTGGGTGGTAGCTTTATTTTATCCAGTAATGACACTTTGTTTACACTACTCACCTGGGGTGGCATTATTTTTTTACTGGCTTATGGCGCCATGTCATTTAAATCAGCTTTTGTGAGTATGGCTGATAATTCATCGGCTCTTATCAATCAAAAGTCTCTCAAAGTGGTGGTAATAACAAGCTTAATAGTGACCTTTTTAAATCCTCATGCCTATATTGATACTGTTATGGTGATTGGTAGTGTTGGTGGGCAGTACAGTGGCGATGCAAAAATTTACTTTTTAATGGGCGCTATCTCTGGCTCAATTGTGTGGTTTTCAAGCCTAGCATTGGGGGCTGCTAAACTGTCAGTCGTATTAGCAAAGCCCAAGGTTAGGCGCGTTATCGATACCTTAATTGGTTTGGTTATGTGGTTTATCGCTTGGTCATTGTTAATGTCTTGGTTGACAAGGTAGCCGGTAAATTAGCGACCTTGCCGCATAAACTACCAAGATTTAAGCAATGCTTTTGCTTGTTTTTTCTCTGCAAAAGCATCGTTACTTTCTACCGCTTCAATTAAGTATTTTTTTGCTTCCACATCGCGATTTAATCCGCTAAGTGTTACCGCTAAATGATATTTTATTTCCGCATTATTAAAATCTTTAACAAGCGCTTTTCTAAATAACGCTAAAGCTTGATCATATTCACCAAGTTGTGATTTTATCCAAGCCAGTGTGTCGATAATAGCAATGTTATCAGGTAAGTAATTATAGGCTTGCTGAGCATATTGTTTTGCTATTTGCTGGTTTCCTAAAGCAAAATGCACACTAGCAATGTTATTTAACAATAAGGGCAATTGTCCATATTGCTCTATTAAGGCTTCATAATTGTCAGCGGCTTGCTGTAATTGATCATTACTTTTATAACTATCTGCTAATGAAATCGCCACCATCATATCGTTAGGATATTTAACTAACCATTGTGATAAAGGCTTTATCGCCTTATGTGTTTGTTGCTGTTTTTTGTAATTGCTATACAAGCCTAATATCGCTTGCTTTTGGTCTGACAATTTAAGTGCTTGTAAGTAAAAGCTTTCCGCTTTAACAAAATTGCCAATACTGCGGTACAAATCACCCTTAAGCGTTGCTGCCAAACTAGGGCTTGATGATAAGTTACTAATAGTGTTGATTAAGATTAAAGCAAATTTTTCATCTTTATTTTCAATAACTAAATTAACTAGCCCTAAATGTGCCTGCAGTGATTTTTCATTGATGACAATGGCTTTTTTATATGACGATATGGCCGCCTTTCTATTACCTGCTTCAATTTGTGCTTTAGCCAGTAAAATTAATGTTTTTTCTCTATCTTTGGTTTTACTTAAATGATCACGTAAGACACTTACGGCCTGCTGATGATTATTTTGTTGTTGATACAAACTAGCCAGCAATAATAACGAATCTGGTTGTTTTAAGTTATGGCTCATAAACAGCTTTACCGTTGCAATTGCTTTGTCTAACTGGTTGTTTCTTGCTAATACATGCGTTAAACGTACCAGCACATCTAAGTCGTTAGGGGCTAAAGCATAAGCCTTGTTTATCCAAAGAGCAGCATTCTTTAAGTCTTTCTTCAATAAATAGGTATCAGAAATTTCCCCCATGATTAATACATTTTGTTCAAACACCAGTAGCTGTTTTTGCAAAAATAACAATGCTTGTTCAAAGTCACCCGATATATTGTCTATTCTAGCCAAGTGCACGATGGCAAGCACGTTACTTTTATCTAATTGTAATGCTAAATTGAAGGCGGCTTTTGCTTTAGCGGTATCACCAGATAAACCGTAAACAACACCTAAGCGTTGTTGAAAAAAGCTTTCTGTTGGAAATTCATCGACAAGCTGAGCCAATATTTCAAGCGCCGCAGTATAATCTTGAGTATTCTGGTATGAATCAACCAACATTAATTTTATCTGCACACTATTCACTTTATTGTCTTTTATTGCCGACAATGCTTTTATTGCGGTCTTATAATCGCCAGACTTCATATAAGTACGTGCTAAATTGCTAACACCAATAGGTGAATTTGGTTGGATTTTTAATACTCTTTCAAAATAAAATTGCGCCTTTTGATTATCGCCTAACTGTAAATAACTAAGCCCTAACAAGGAGAGAATATTAATATTATTTGGCCGAGCTAAATTCGTTTTACCTAACAGACTGCGGGCTAAGTTGGCCTCATCATTCTTTAAATCTATCGTGGCAATCATACTGACGGTGGCAATATCAAACTTGGTATAAGTAAGATATTGTACTAAATAACGACGAGCATCATTTAAGTTGCCAAATTGATAATTTGTTAAGCCCGCTAAGTAATAATAATCAGGGGTACTGCGCATAACTTCAGGCGGAACAGCAGCTAATGTCGCGATAACTTCAGTGAGCTTTTTATCGCCGCTTTGTTTATCTTCTATGCTGACATTAATTATTGCTTTGAGATAACCAGCTCTTGGCTCCGCTGGAATTTGGGCAAGAATATAATTTACATGCACTAATGCTTCGTTATATTGACTTAACTGAATATGTAACATGGCTTTAATTAGTCGGGCAGATAAATAGGAAGGCTCAATAAGCAAAGCTTGATCAATAGCAGACATAGCTTCTGAAAAATCACCAAGTTTGGCATGTAGTTGCCCTTTAAAAATCCAGCCATTTACAAAAGGCTTGGCACTAGTCACAGCTTGTTCAATAAAAGATAGTGCTTTATCTATTTGTCCTCTATTTAATGCTATTTGTGCGCGACCTAATAAGGCTAATTGTTTGTGTGGTGCTAACTTTAAAACCTCAATAAATGCTTTGTCCGCAGAGCTATATTGCTTCTTTCCTATATAAGCTTGACCACTTATGAGTAATAAATCGGTTTCAATAGCAATATTTCGCTCACCGGCGGCAGCAATAGCTAAAGCATCATCATATCTATGTTGTAGCAAATAGGCGTGACCAAACAAGGTGACTAAGCGGTCATTATCTACTTGAGCTCTTTGTGCTCTTTTTAATTCTATTTCTGCAGCAACGCCATTGCCCTGCTCTATTAACACTTGAGCTAATAAAACTCTTGATGGCATGTGTTCGCTATTGGCCTGTAAAGCATTTTTTAAGTGAATTAAGCTTACAGATAACTTCTCATTTTGAAAGGAAATAAGCGCTTGTTCATACCAGCTGTCAACATTTTCTGTTGTTTGTTTTGCGATAACAAATGGAGTCAAGAAAAGCATGAAAGCTAATGAAAATTTTAGCTTGTTAATAGCCGTGAACTGAAAAGGTCGCGCGTGGAATAAAAACATACAACAATGATCCGTAAGTCGTTAGGTAAGCAATAAGTTGCCTCGCAAATTTGCAGTAATCATAATGACTAATGTTTATCTAAGCTAGTAAATAACGTCTAATCTTTTTACACTTATTACAATTGATATAACCAATACACTTAAAACAACCAGTAACCAATTGTATTAAAACACAATAATTATTTTGGCGTGTTTATTGCTTAAACTGCATTATTAACATAAAAGATACATTTATTGTAACTCGCAGACAATTATCAGGAAGTACTATGTCATTCATTTTCAAAACAATTAAACCTTTAGCTATCGTCGCACTTTTAAGCGCTAGCCACGTATTTGCCGCCGATATCTTAGTGGATACCACCATTATTGATAATAATGGTGTCAATGACGCTATCGGTGGATGGCAATTTGAAGTTAATAGTATGAATGTCCGTTGGACCGATGACGGTAACGTTACCGTTGATGTGTTTACCAATTTCGGTGACTATAATGATAAATATGGCTCTGGTCATCATGGTATTAATAATATCGTATTTGGTGATCTATTAATCAGTACGGGTGGTGACACCAATGCCTTTGATTATGCTTTTAAATTAACGGACGGTCGCTTTGATAAGTATTACGGTTCTGGTTATAGTGAACATGATGGCAGCCTAGTAGAAATTTCATCAACCATAACAGCGGGTCAATATCATGGTGCAGATGCAAATGTGCAGCACGATGGTCAAATTGCCGGTATTAATAATGGCAGTGGCAATGATGTTGCTGGTAGTTGGAGTGTAGATACACAAAATACTGGCCATAATCATGATAATTATGACAAATTGAGTTTTAACTTTAATGTTGATGGCATTGCAGCATTTCAAAACGCTAGTCAGTTAGCTTTCAGTTGGGCTATGTCTTGTGCTAATGACGTGATACATGGTGTAGTTAACGTAAGCAAACCTAACAAACCTGCCACAATTCCTGAGCCTGCCACTTTAATGCTATTTTTACTTGGCTTAGCGTTTATCGTGAGAAATAAAGCTCAAGCACATTAATCTTTAACAATATTTGATTTTATTGAATTTTGTTATAAAAAAACCTGCGTAAACGCAGGTTTTTTTTGGTTTAACTTCTGAGTATTATTTAAAAGAAATTAACTTTAAACTCAGCGCCAATAAAGCGTTCTTCATTAACAATTGCCGTGTTGTTAGTGAAATCAACCGCACCAATAGCTTGTTGCTCATCAGTTAAGTTTCTAACAAATAAGGCCACTTCATATTCTCGGTCATCACCATCCCATGTATAACCTGTGCGAAGGCCGCCTTCTAATAAAGCTTCTCCAGTAAATTCAACGGAGTTATACAAGAAAAAGCTTATTTCATCACGATAAGACCAATCAGTATAAGCATAAAACTCACCATCACCAATTTCTATTGCGTAACGAGCGGTAAAGTTGAAAATCCACTCTGGTGCATGCGGTAGGCTATTACCGTCAACATAAGCAAAAGTATTGCCTGAAGCAGGATCAACAAAAGTAGCATCGGTAACGGTACAAGAAGCACAAACCGGTACCGACAAACCATCATCATTAAGCTCAGTGTTGTTATAACTAGCATTAGCTGTTACTAACCAGTTCTCGCTTAAAATAAATTGAGAGTCTATTTCAAAACCGTAACCAACTGTTTCATTGGCATTAAGTAATCTAGCAGTATTATTATCACCGCCAACGGATGTCAGTTGTTGATCGTCCATAGTATAGTAGAATACAGACGCATTAATGCGACCCATATTGTCTAAAACATCTGACTTAATACCTGCTTCATAAGAAATAATGGTTTCAGAATCAGCAACAGAAATGCCATCTCCCGCAGCAAATAATGAACGACCTTGAATACTAGGCGCTCTAAAAGTATCAGCTACACGGGCATATAAATTAATATCATCCGTATATTTATGAGAAATACTGATATCCCAACTTACATGGTTATCATCTGTGCTAACACTGCCTGCAGCGTAATCATCTATAAAAGGTAAAAATGATAAAGGTGATTGTGTTCTTTCGTTATTATAATCTTTGTCATCATCAGAATAACGTAAACCGACTGTCACTGACGTTTTCTCTGAAAGGCTATAGTCAACCGAGCCAAACACTGCCCAAGCAGTCGTTTCTTGCTCTTGAATAACATAACCATTTTCATGTCCAGTTGGTCCGCCAAAAGCAGCTAAAGCGTCGTAAGAGAAGCTTTCAATAGTTAAATCTTCGTTGAAATAAAATAAACCAACCTGATAATTGAGGTTGCCATCTAAATTACTGGTTAACCTTAACTCTTGAGTAATCTGTTGATGATCAGGAATACCATCAGCAGTTTCTGAACTAAGGTTAATGGTACCAGGACCTGTAGGTAACGGTACTGGAGGACAGCCAAAACCATTACAGCCATAACCGCCATCTACATCGGCACGAGAGAATAATTCAGCACTTTCATAACCGGTAATAGAGGTAATGGTGTGATTATCGAGCTCAAAAGTTAATTTTAAGCTTGCACCTTCGGTTTCAACTTGTTGCGTTGCTCGTGATGCTGAATCGTGATAAACGGTATCACGGCTAAAATTATCAGCCAAATCGTTACTACCTGATTTAATACCATTGCCATAAAAAGCAACCGGCTTACCGTCTAAATCACGCGTATGGTAATTAAACAAAGCATCAAAGTCATCGCCTTCATAAAGGAATTGCAGACGTAGCGCTTGATCGGTATAGCCACCGAGCACACTGTCTTGCTCAAAACCGGGCGCTTTATTATCGATATAGTTATCTCTGTCTTGGCGAAGTACTGAAATTCGAGCCGAGAGGTTATCAGTTAAACCACCACCGACAGCGGCGCGTAAATCACTAGTATTCTTACTACCATAAGACAATGAAGCAAAACCATCAAAGTCTTGGCTAGGTTTAGCTGAGTCAAATTTTACTAGACCCGCAGGAGTGTTACGACCAAATAAGGTACCTTGTGGACCGCCAAGCACTTCTACACGCTCAAGATCAAAAACAGGAAAACCTTTTAGAATAGGACTTTCTTGTACTACATCGTCAACCACTAAAGATACTGGCTGAGAAGCATTTAAATCAAAGTCTGAGTTTCCTAAGCCACGCATATAAAAGCGTGGAAAAGTACGACCAAAAGAAGACTCAACGGAAAGGCTTGGAATTTTGGCATTTAAAAAACGGATATCCATAGCAGCAGAGCTATAAGCGTCAAGGTTATCACCTTGTAATGCCGTAACAGCAATTGGTACTTCTTGCACATTTTCAACACGCTTACGCGCGGTAACTTCAATCACTTCAATGCCAACTACTTTTTCTTTTGCAGCCGTTTCTGCTGCTAAAGCATTTGTTGAAACACAGGCAACACTGGTCAGTAATGACGCTTGCACACATAAAGATAGTGCACTTTGCTTAAACACTTTCATTCGCTCTCTCCCAAGGGTTTTTAATGTTTTATTATATTTACTTTAATTGATGACTTTATCATTACAATTTAAGAATTTATTTTTATAGTCTAGCTACTTTTTGTATAACTCAGATAGGAAACTTGTTCCGTAAGCCATTGCTTCTACGTTGAAAAGTTCAGCTATGGTTTGCCCTAAATCGGCAAAAGTAGCTCTTTGTCCGAGCGGCACCGATTGTACCAAATGATGATAACTTAACAAGGGGACAAATTCTCGAGTGTGATCATTACCTGGCCAAGTAGGGTCACAACCATGGTCGGCCGTTAAAAACAGCACATCATCGGCATGCATTTGTTTGATTATTTCAGGTAAGCGTAAATCAAAGGCTTCTAATGCTTGTGCATAGCCGACAGGATCACGACGATGACCATAGTCTTGGTCAAAATTAACTAGGTTAGTGAAAATAAGGCTATTGTTTGCTGCGGTATCAATATGATTTATTGTTGCATCAACTAAGGCATCTATGCCTGTTGCTTTTGTCTTAACACTAATACCTTGATGGGCAAAAATATCGGCTATTTTGCCCACGCTGATCACCTGTCCACCTGAGTTAGTTATTTTCTCAAGTACGGTTGTGTCGGGTGGCAACACTGAATAGTCACGCCTGTTACCTGTGCGAGCAAAATCACTCTTATCAGTACCAATAAATGGCCTAGCGATCACTCGGCCAATATTTAAATCGGCGTCATCAAGCAATTCACGTACTTGCTCGCAGTAAGTATACAAATTATCTAAACCAAAATGTTCTTCATGCGCGGCTACTTGAAAAACACTGTCGGCTGAAGTGTAACAAATAGGCAAGCCTGTGCTGATATGCTCAGCGCCTAAAGCATTGATGATGTCAGTACCTGAAGCCTGACAGTTGCCTAGCATTCCGTTAAAACCAGTTTTTTCATTAATTGCCGTGATTAATTGGCCTGAAAAACTGTCAGTTTTTTTGTCAAAGTATCCCCAGTCAAATAACACCGGTACTCCTGCCATTTCCCAGTGGCCACTGGGCGTATCTTTGCCCGTGCTAATTTCATCCATATAACCATAAGCACCTTGTTGCGGTGCAAAGTAAAAATCGTCTATATTTTTGTTAGCCGCGGTTAAGCTTGCTGCAAAATTTTGCCACGTTTTAGCGCTACTCGCTTGCTTGCTGAGTTCATGTAAGCCCAAGACCCCTAAATGGGGTAATTGAATGACTTTGTGTTCTTTTTCAAAATAATACTGAGCTAGATTGATAAAGGTGTTAGCCCCTATATCACCAAAGTCTTCAGCATCATTCGAGTATCCAACACCAAAACTATCAAGTACTAAAATAATTGCTCTCGCCATAAAAACAGCCCTTTCCTAGATTAATAACAAAATTTACATGACCAATTAGTCAGGTTATGCTAATTTAATGCTTTTATTGCACTCAAACAAGTTTTTACTCAACTATGTTAAAGTGTTAGTGATTTTAATTAGCATTATACTATAATTAAAATAATAAAATAAAATCCCATATTCTTAACATAGTCTGCTTTATTACTCACGGAAATTTCAATGACGCAACCAAGTAAAACAACGGTAATTGCTATTGCGGGCGCCTCGGCATCAGGCAAATCACTTTTTGCTGAAACTATCTATAATGAGTTGCTGCCAGAGCTTGGCAAAGACGGCATATCAATTATAAAAGAAGATGCTTATTACCGAGATCAATCCCATTTGACGATGGATGAACGTATACAGACTAATTATGATCATCCCAAAGCATTTGAGCATGAGCTATTAAGTGAACATTTAACCGCTTTAATCAATCAACAGCATGTTAACTGCCCAGTATATTGTTATAAAACCCACACCCGAACCCAAGAAACAGTTAAAGTTAAGTCAACAAAAATTATTCTAGTAGAAGGGATATTGCTATTATCAAATCCCCAGCTGCGTGACTGTTTTGATATAAAAGTTTACATGGATACGCCATTAGATATTTGTTTGATTAGGCGTATTGAACGAGACACCCTTGAGCGAGAACGTAGTTTAATTTCTATTACCACACAATATCTGTCTACTGTTCGTCCTATGTATTATCAGTTTATTGAGCCATCAAAAGCATGGGCCGATATCGTGATCACCCGTGGCGGTAAAAATCGTATGGCGATTGAAGTATTAAAAGCAAAAATTCGACAATTATCTCAATGATTTTAACCAATTATTTACTCTTTAACTCATTAAAAAAATAATAAGAGAGCTTTATGGAATTAACAACGGAACTCACCTCACTGCGCGGCATAGTGGGAATTGTAGTATTATTAGCTATTGCAGTATTACTCTCTAAAAAAAGACAAGCCATAAATATTCGCACGGTCGCGTGGGCCTTTATTTTACAGCTATCTCTAGGTGCTTTTGTACTTTATATTCCTTTTGGTAAAGATGTATTAACGTCAATCTCAGGTGGCGTACAGCAAGTGATTGATAGCGCCAAAGTAGGCATCAGCTTTTTGTTTGGCGGTTTAGGCACTGACGCCATGTTTACTAACGGTGTTGGCTTTGTTTTTGCGGTACGTGTTTTACCCGTTATTATCTTTTTCTCATCATTAATCGCCGTTTTATATTATTTAGGCATTATGCAGTGGGTTGTTAAAGTCGTTGGTGGTGCGCTGCAAAAGCTATTAAAAACTTCAAAACCTGAGTCATTATCAGCCACCGCTAATATTTTTGTCGGTCAAACAGAAGCCCCCTTAGTAATACGCCCTTACATTGCCGGCATGACACAATCTGAGTTATTCGCCATTATGGTCGGAGGTTTAGCCTCTGTTGCTGGCTCTATTTTAGCGGGCTATGCAGGTCTTGGTATCGATTTAAAATATCTTATTGCTGCTTCTTTTATGGCAGCCCCTGGTGGCTTGTTGATGGCAAAAATCATCATGCCGGAAGTAGAGCATGAAAAATTAGCTCAAGAAAGTGTAATCACTGAAGATGCGGGTGAAAAGCCTAGTAACGTTATTGATGCCGCAGCGACAGGTGCGGCATCAGGGCTAAAATTAGCCGTCAATGTTGGTGCTATGTTATTGGCATTTATTGCTTTAATTGCCTTGTTTAACTCCCTTGTTGGCGGGGCTGCTAGTTTATTTGGCTTTGAAGGCATTACCATTGAGTGGCTACTC
>Ga0209826_1003019_pt1 | contig 10793 bp, 4 predicted proteins | sample GOMGulsemesocosm_5_FD_184637 | JGI IMG/M metagenome (GOLD analysis project Ga0209826, IMG submission 184637) | Methane-oxidizing microbial communities from mesocosms in the Gulf of Mexico - GOM15C Gulf of Mexico (SPAdes) (version 2) | ecosystem: Environmental > Aquatic > Marine > Cold seeps...
ATCCCTTTCAAGCCATTGATAAAATATTAGAAAGTTATCAGTAGGGTGTTAATGAAATACAGAATTTTTTATTCGGAGAGGCGTTAGTGGCAATCCCCAAAGTAATTGTTCAAACCCATCGCGACCCTGCGATAGGCGCGAGCGAGCGCAGAACATGGCAGCAGATGAACCCAGAGTTCGAATATCGTTTTTTTACCGACGCAGACTGTTTGCGGTTCCTTCAGCAATCAATGCCAAGGCTGGTCGGCGTCTACCAAAAACTGCCTAAAGCGGTGCAAAAAGCCGACCTGTTTCGCTATGCGTATATTTATTTTCACGGTGGTGTGTATGCAGATGTGGATACCATCTGCGCGGCGCCGCTGAGTTCGTACATCGATTTTGAGCAAGATACGATGGTGGTCGGCGTTGAAATGACGCCGGAGACCTTTAAGTTCACTCCTCAGCAATACACTCAGCAATACATAAGCCCGTTTCAAGTGTTGCAGTGGGCCTTTGCGGCCTCACCGAAACATTTGGCCTTAGGCGTAATGCTTGATCGTATCCGCTTTTACGTGGAGAGCTTTAGTGCCGAACAATTACAAACCTGGAGTCGGGTTGATCGGTTTACCTTAGAGACGACGGGGCCAATGATGTTCTCTCAAGTCATACACGATTGTTTAAGTGGTTCGCGAAATGCAAAAGTGACGCTCTTGGATCAGTTGAGCTGGGGGTACAACCCTTGGCACAACCAGGCGGTAGATCTGCCGAATGAGAGGGTCAAACTTCGTCACTTGTTTCATGGCTCTTGGAAGCAGGCGAACGAACAGCTAGCCAGCCAATGACATCGATACCTGAAGATCAGTTACAACAGATGGCTCGTTGGAAGTTATTGCCTCAATGGCGCCATCTAAAGATTTTTGATCGATTGTTAATAAACGAATTTGAAAGCTATCAGGTTCGCCAGCAGCGTATTCACCTGCGATTGGGGCGATTGCTCGAATTTTGTCAGAAAAATGTTCCCTACTATCGTCAGTTTTTATCCGATGCACCTAACTCACTCACCGCTGAGCAGGGTTTGTCACTGTTGTCGCAACTGCCGGTTATCGATCGAGCGACACTACAGAGTTCTTATTCTCAACTGACCGCCGAGCGTTTGCCGCCGGGTGAGCAGTTGGGGAGTGTCACGCAAACCTCGGGCAGTACCGGTCAGCCGGTTAAAGTTCTTCATACGTTGAATAGTCTGCGTTTTTTTTCTTTTCTAAAACAGCGTGAATATCGATGGTGGGGCGTTGACCCCATGGGCAGCCTAGCGATCGTTAGAGGTATTGAGGATCTTCCTCTGTTAGATGGCGAACCTTTGGCGTCAGGCGTGAGTTTGCCGATACAGGGCTGGCCTCTTTTGTCGCCATTTTTTGAAACTGGTCCTGCTATGGCGATGTCGGATGTGACTGATACCGAGCGGATTGTCGGTTGGTTAGAAGAGTATCAGCCGTCAATGTTGCTCGGCATGGCTGCGGTACTTGAGTGCATTGCACTGGCGGCAGCGGGCAAGTCATTGACGATTGATCGAGTGTTATCAATTTCTCAGCAATTGCCCTTGCCAATGGAGCAGTTGATTGCCAAAAACCTATCGGCCTCGATCTCTGAAAACTACGGTTGTAACGAGATTGGTTTGATTGCCAGTCGTTGCCCTATGTCTCATCGTTTTCACATTCATGTTGAGCATGCGCTTGTCGAAATATTGAACGACGACGATTCCCTCTGCGCTGAAGGCGAGAGCGGCCGCGTGGTGGTGACTGCGCTGAATAACCCCGCGATGCCATTGCTGCGTTACGATACCGGTGATTATGCGCGCAAAGTGAGTAGCCTCTGTGAGTGCGGTCGGACCCTACCATCGTTTGATCAATTGTTTGGTCGTTATCGACGATTGGCGCATCTACCAAACAATACATGGAGCTATTGGGATTCGGTTCTGAGATCTTTGGCGGGCGCTAAGCCGTCCGACCTCAATGCAGTGAAGCAATACCAATTGCATCAAAAGTCTGAGCATCAATACGTGCTGAAATTTGTGCTGAACGCATCCCTGCCGAATGAGCTCGAGATTACTATTCGACAGGGGTGGCTATCGGTAGACCCTCTGGTCTCTGCGAAACTCGATATTCTTGTGGTCGATAAAATTGAGCGAACCGGTAAAAAAGTACAGGATTTCATTTCTGATTTACTGCCTTCATAAACTCTCGGAATATTCGACCACTGCCGATAATCGATTAGGTAGGCGATGAGAGCTTGTCGTGTCAGTGGGCACTACCCCTCTAAGTGACCACGCAGGCGTTGGGGTTGTCCGGTAGCCAACAATGGGCTGCTGCTTTGATTCAATGGCTAGTAATGACGGACTGCACAGGACGCCTTTGTGACGGACATCACACCAAAAAGGCATTGAAGCCAACGATTAAGTTCTATAAAATTTTTCGGCTTTTACATCGCATCGCTCCGTCTCAAGCTTGAATAAAAATAGCAGTGGCGGGCGATCTATCTAGATTAATGGATTTTTTTCTTGGGGACTCATTGATGAGTAATCACTCTATACCTTCTCGTTTAAAGAGGCTGTCGTTTGCGGTAGCTCAAGTCATTGCCGTTACCGGTGTCGCTGATGCGACGGCTCAAGTAAGTTGCACTCACGAGCTTACCAACGCTTCGCCTTCATTGGTAATCAGCGCGGACGAAACTGGCAACGTCTGCGACACTGGTGCTAGCGCCAAAAGCGTTACCCTATCGTCTGGCGTGACCTTAACCGCCACCGACTCCCGGTATGCTGCGATAAATGTAGAGCGCGGAACGGTGGAGTTAGAAAGCGGAGCTCGTATTGTCAATGAGCAGGACAGGCTTGCTTACGGCGTGGAGATTGACCGGCACTATAATGAAACGGCCAATGTCGTAACCCTTGGCGCTAACTCATCGATTGTCGCCGCCGCAATTGATCCGCAAGGAAAGGGTGGTCTTACCCGCGCTAAAGGAATTTACGCCTATTCAGAAGGCGCGATGACGGTTGATCTTAGCGCAGGGAGTTCTATTACCAGTACTTCTACTGCCAGTAGATATACCAAGAGCACGGGGGTTATGATCAAGGCTAAAGATAATGATGAGCCTACCCCTACCGATACAATCACCATCAATGCTCAAGATTCGACCGTCTCTGCATCGGCCTCGGCGCTTGAGTCTGTATATAACGTTGGCTATAACATTTACGCCGAAAGCATAGCCATCGACGCGGAAGGTGCGGCACAGACCTCTATTGACCTGCGAGCTTCATCCTTTATCGCCAGTGCCAGTGTTGATACCGAAAGTGGCCAAAAGGGTACTGTCTCTTCAGTTGGCATAAATGCCGAGTCGGACACCAGTGAGCCGTCCACTGCCAGCTTTGTTGAAATCGTATTAGACAGTACGACGATTGACGTCGACAGTGATCTCGAAGGCGAAGGTTACGGTGAAACCGTTGCTCTTGGGTTATTGGCTACTTCGAATGCTCAGTACGGCGATACTCGTATCGAGATTGATATCAGTGGCGGCTCAGTTGATGTTTCGGCAACCTCTAATTCATCGTTTCAAGCTCAAGGCAATAGTGCGAATTCGACGGCTATTCTAGCCAGCGCATCAGACTCTGGGTATGGCTCAGTAGTCTCAATTAATGTTGATGGCGGCGCTGAAATTAACTCGTACGCAAGCGGTATCGACGCTATTGCCTATGGTATTCAAACTAGCTTGGGGCATACTCCTGACAACACCTCAATAAACTTGAGTGACGCGTCCGTAAATGTAAGTGCGGAAGGTTACGGCGCAGCCGGGGCTATAGCTATAGAAGTTAAGGGAGACGATGTCGATGTAGTACTGGAAGACGCTGAAATCGTGGCGTCAGCAACCCAGACCGGAAGTGATAATAGTGACGTTGTTGTTGCAAATGGCATCGCAGCGGTAGGGAGTGATCTTAATATTCAGTTAATCAGCTCGACGGTAACGGTCAATACCGCTACGGCTGCAACTGGACCCGCAATTCGCTACTCTACAGGTATTGCTACTTATGGTGGTGATGACACAGTATCAATATCCTTAAACGACTCCAGCGTTATTGTGAACACGCCAAGTTTGGTGAAGGGTGTTGGTGTGTACGAAAGATACGGCCGTGGAGCTATGATCACTTTGGATCGGGGTAGTCGCATCGAAGCCGACGTCGCGGTTTACTCTGAAGGGAGCGATGCCCAGCTAATCAACGCCGGTAATATCGTAGGTAACATTGAGATGTTCAATGGCTCGGTTGATACTACCGGCACAATCATTGGTGTCGTTGAGGCAGACACCTTAGATGTTCGCGATAACGGTATCGTTGCTGGCACCGCGGATGTGCACACCCTCGATGTGGCCGCAGGCGGTGAATTACAGGTTATATTGACCGACGACGTTGATCGGGATAACGCTCATTTTGCCGCGGTTGACGCGACCCTGGCAGATGGCTCTAAGGTGCATCTCAATGCCACTTCAGATTTGTACAATCCAGAAACTGATGGCATCGACTATCTGGTTGTTGAAGCCGACAATTCATTGATTGCCAACACCGATGCAATGCTATTAAACACCAGCGGCTTGATTAGCGCTGACTGGATTGAGTGTGGCCCCCTAAAATTGTGCGTAAGCGTTCGAGCGCTAGAGCTTGAAGAAATCGCCATTGGTGATGGCTCGTCTGCCAATGGTGTAGATGCTGCCGGCGCGGCCCAGTCAGTATTGGAAGAGTTATCGGGTACCGATACCGAAACCGCCGACACATTCCTAGCACTCATTGAGCGCGTCGTTGACGAAGAGGCTTGGGAAGAGCTCGATGGCAGCGGCCAAGGTGAAAATCTACTGGCCAGCCGTGACGCCGAGCGTGTGGTGTCTCGTTATGTTCAGCGTTTGATGCAGCAGGGTCGCAGCTCGGGTGAAGAGTTTTCTGCCGCCCAAGGTCTGTGGATGCAAGCATTACAAACCGACGGTGACGGCGATGGAGATAATGGCGTCGCTGGCTTTGAAGTCGATACCACCGGCTTTGCCATTGGTTACGATCGCGAGTTGAGACCTGGCTTGGTGATTGGTGGTGTTGTCAGTCGCGCCGATACCGAAGTCGAGTCTGATGACAATATGAACCGCGTTGACACCGATACCTTAATGGCTTCTGTTTACGGGCAGTGGACTCAAGGCCCTTTGTTCGCCAATGCGGTGATGACTTACGGCCGTGGTGACAACGACAGTCGCCGAGAAGTGGTGGGTGATATCGCTTCAGCCGATTACGACAGTGACTTTTTGTCAATGCGTATCCAAGGTGGTAAAGAGTTTGGTTTTGAATCCGGCTGGAAACTCAGCCCGCGTGTTGAAATTGCCTACAACCACGTGAATATCGATTCTTACGATGAGGCCGGCAGCATTGCTGCCTTGTCGGTGGCCAGTCAAAGTTATGAAACACTAGAACTGGGCCTTGGGCTAGAAATCGCCAAACCGATCATTATCGAAAAAGCCGTGTGGACGCCGTATTTTGATCTGGCGGTATACCACGACTTTGCCAATGATCAGGTGCAATCGAACAGTCGCTTTGTGATCGGTGGTAACAGCTTTGTCACCACGGGTTCTGATGTTGAACAAACCAATATCAGTGCAACGCTCGGCCTGAGCTATGCGGTGGGTGCCCACCACTCTTTGAAGGCGGCTTACGAGTACTTTGGTAATAGTAACTATGATTCAGCCTCTTGGATGCTGCGTTATTCTTACGGCTTCTAATTTCTTATTAGTGGTTTGTTAAACAAAAAAGCCGGTCTGAGAATGACCGGTTTTTTTATGCTTGATTGAAAGTTCTATTTACCAAGAGAAACCATAGGCTGGGCGCGTTAACGGTGTTGGTATTATGATGATTGATGATTGATGATTGAGGAAATTAAAGAATCAAAATTTTACCCGATAGACTCACAGCCAAATCGAGCTCTATTGGTTGTGTGATCTAACTCGCTATTGTCACCGTCGACAAAATTGAACGAACTGGTAAGAGGGTACGAGGTTTCGTTTCTGATCCATGGCCATCTTACTAGCTTTCAAAAAAATACTGGGTCACGCCCGATGATTAATTTACAGGTGGTGAGATCTTACCTTGTCAGTAACCACTAGCACTTGAAGTGACTGCACAGGGGAGGGGGTTTTTCGATAGCCAGTAATAGACAGTTGCTTTGATTGAGTGGTCAGTCATGATGGGCTTTACAATGTGTTTTTGTGATGGAGTTCACGCTAAAAATACATTGAAACCAATGATTAAGTTCTATAGAGTTTTCCGGCTTTACATCGAATCGCTCCGTCTCAATGTTGATCAAAAATAGCAGTGACGGCCGATCTATCTAGATTAATGGATTTTTTCTTGGGGACTCATTGATGAGTAATCACTCTATACCTTCTCGTTTAAAGGGGCTGTCCTTTGCGGTAGCTCAAGTCATCGCGGTTGCTGGCGCTACTGATGTGGCGGCGGACGTTTCATGTACTCACGAGCTTACCAACGCGTCACCATCGCTGGTAATCAGCGCGGACGAAACTGGCAACGTCTGCGACACCGGCTCTAGCGTCAAGAGCGTTACCTTATCGTCTGGCGTGACTTTAACGTCCACCGACTCCCAGTATGCCGCGATAAATGTAGAGCGCGGAACGGTGGAGTTGGAAAGCGGAGCTCGTATTGTCAATGAGCAGGACAGGTTTGCTTACGGTGTGGAGATTGACCGGCACTATAGTGAAACGGCTAATGTCGTAACCCTTGGCGCTAACGCGTCGATTGATGCTGCCGCAATTGATCCGCAAGGAAAGGGTGGTCTTACCCGCGCTAAAGGAATTTACGCTTATTCAGAAGGTGCGATGACGGTTGATCTCAGCGCAGGTAGCTCTATTACCAGTACTTCTACTGCCAGTAGATATACCAAGAGCACGGGGGTTATGATCAAAGCTAAGCATAATGCTGAGCCTACCCCTACCCCTATCGATACAATCACCGTTAATGCTCAAGAGTCGGCTATCTCTGTGTCGGCCTCGGCGGTTGAGTCTGTATATAACGTTGGCTATAGCGTTTACGCCGAAAGCATGGCCATCGATGCAGAAGGTGCCGCACAGACCTCTATTGATCTGCAAGCTTCATCAGTCATCGCCAATGCCAGTGTTGATACTGAAAGTGGCCAAAGGGGTGTTGTCTCTTCAGTTGGCATAAATGCCGAGTCGGACACCAGTGAGCCGTCCACTGTTGGCCTTGTTAGAATCGTATTAGACAGTACGACGATTGACGTCGACAGTGATCTCGAAGGCGAAGGTTACGGCCAAACTATTGCTCTTGGGTTATTGGCTGCGGCGAATTCTCAGTACGGCGATACTCGTGCCGAAATTGATATCAGTGGCGGCTCAGTTGATGTTTCGGCAACCTCTAATTCATCGTTTCAAGCTCAAGACAATAGTGCGCATTCGACGGCTATTCTAGCCAGCGCATCAGACTCTGGGTATGGATCAGTAGTCTCAATTAATGTTGATGGCGGCGCTGAAGTTAACTCGTACGCAAGCGGTATCGACGCGATTGCCTACGGTATTCATACCGGTGGTGGTAAGGGTGGTGCTTCAGATACAACCTCAATAAATTTGGATGATGTTTCCATTTCCGTGTCAGCGACTGCAGAAAGGTATGCTTTCGCGACGGCTATTGAGGCAGCAGAAAGCAATGTTGATATTGACGTGGTGGACAGCGCTATTACTGTTTCCGCTGACAGTGACGAAGGGTACGGCGTCGCGATTGGGATTAACGCTGTTACAAAAGGAGAGTTGGATATTACATTGACTGGCAGTTCGTTAGTAGTCAATGGCTCGAGCAGTTATACAGCGTTCTCTCCCGGTGAAGGTTACACCGCTGGTATCGTCGTCGCTGATGATAATGGATATGGCGGGACAGTGACTCTTAATGGCGCTAGTATCAAAGTGACTAACAGCGGCAATGCCCCAGCCGTAGGCATCTGGCAGGCCGCTGTGAATGGAGCACCTGCACCTTTAGTCATTACGCTAGACAGTACCAGTAGTATTGATGCGCAATATGCCGTAGTGGGGTATTACTCGGGGAGTGCTGAGTCGACGCTCAATAACGCCGGTACGATCACAGGTAATGTCTTCGTCCGAGACATCAATAACAGCGGTTCGATTGCCGGTATCGTGCGGGCTGAAAATGTAGATACCAGCGGTATGATCAACGGAGTCGTAATTGCAAAGGCGTTAAACGTACTTGATGGTGGTGTGGTTGCAGGCATTGCTGCGGTTACGGAAACGTTGAACGTGGCGGCTGGTGGCGAATTACAGGTTATCTTGACCGACGAAGTCGATGGAGACAGCGCTCGTTTTACCACTGCTGACGCAACTCTTGCCGATGGCTCTAAAGTACATCTCAATGCCACTTCAGACTTGTATGACCCTGATATTGACGGTATCGATTATCTGGTTGTTGATGCCACTAATTCGCTGATTGCCGACACCGATGCCATGCTATTAAACACCAGCGGCTTGATCAGCGCTGACTGGGTTGAATGCGGCCCGTTAAAATTGTGTGTTAGCGTGCGAGCGCTTGAGCTTGAAGAAATCGCCATTGGCGATGGTTCCTCTTTCAATGGCGTAGAAGCTGCAGGTGCTGCGCAGTCGGTACTGGAAGAGTTATCCGATACAGATACCGAAACCGCCGACACTTTCTTAGCACTCATTGAGCGTGTTGTTGATGAGGAAGCTTGGGACGAACTCGACGGCAGCGGTCAAGGTGAAAACCTACTGGCCAGCCGCGACGCCGAGCGTGTTGTCTCACGTTATGTTCAGCGTTTGATGCAACAGGGTCGAAGTTCGGGTGAAGAGTTCTCAGGTGCTCAGGGCTTGTGGATGCAAGCATTACAAACCGACGGTGATGGCGATAGTGACAATGGCGTCGCAGGTTTTGAAGTCGATACCACCGGTTTTGCCATTGGTTACGATCGCGAGTTGAGACCTGGCCTAGTGATTGGTGGTGTTATCAGCAGCGCGGATACCGAAGTCGAGTCCGATGACAACTTAAACCGCGTTGATACCGATACCGTGATGGCTTCTATTTACGGTCAGTGGACTCAAGGCCCATTGTTCGCCAATGCGGTGATGACCTACGGTCGTGGTGACAATGACAGTCGCCGGGAAGTGGTGGGTGATATAACTTCAGCCGATTACGACAGCAACTTTTTGTCAATGCGTATCCAAGGTGGTAAAGAGTTTGGTTTTGAGTCTGGCTGGAAACTCAGCCCGCGTGTTGAAATTGCCTACAACCACGTGAATATCGATTCTTACGATGAGGCCGGCAGCATTGCTGCCTTGTCGGTGGCCAGTCAAAGTTATGAAACACTAGAACTGGGCCTTGGGCTAGAAATCGCCAAACCGATCATTATCGAAAAAGCCGTGTGGACGCCGTATTTTGATCTGGCGGTATACCACGACTTTGCCAATGATCAGGTGCAATCGAACAGTCGCTTTGTGATCGGTGGTAACAGCTTTGTCACCACGGGTTCTGATGTTGAACAAACCAATATCAGTGCAACGCTCGGCCTGAGCTATGCGGTGGGTGCCCACCACTCTTTGAAGGCGGCTTACGAGTACTTTGGTAATAGTAACTATGATTCAGCCTCTTGGATGCTGCGTTATTCTTACGGCTTCTAATTTCTTAAGTTAGTTAAAGCAGTTGTCACGTAAATAAAAACCGGCCCACAGAGGCCGGTTTTTTTATGGATGGCTGAAGTTCATCTCAAATAGCGGTATAGAGAGTCTGAAGTAAACAGTTGTTATTTGGCTTAGGAACTTTTGTCGCCTTCGCGGAGTGTTGCCATTAGCCGCCGAAGTAGAATAGAAGGGAGCTTATAGCGGGTTGGCCGGTTTTGGTTGACTACTACAGCTACCTCTGCAGCGTGCTTTAGTTTTTGTTCTCCCTAGGAGTATGCGTTTTTGTAGTAAAGTCTTTAATTGGGAAACATTGATATTGCTGATTAAGTTCTATATTCTGGACGGCTTTTTTACATCGAATTGCGCCGTTCTAGCTTGGATAAAAAGTAGTGATGGGCAGTGCATTTAGTTTAATGGATTTATTTCTTAGGGACTCATTGATGAGTAATCACATTCTACCTTCTCGTTTAAAGGGGTTGTCGTTCGCGGTAGCTCAAGTCATTGCGGTAGCCAGCGCTACTGATGTAGTGGCGGACGCTTCTTGTTCTCATCAGCTGGACAATGCGTCACCATCCGTGGTGATCGGCGCTGATACAACAGGCGCTGTCTGCGACCGTGAAGCTGACGCCAAAAGCGTTACCCTGTCATCCGGTGTGACCTTAACTGGCGCTGATACTTTCGTAGATGCAGTTAGCCTAAAAAATGGCGCTGCAACAGTAACGCTGAAAAGCGGAGCTGGCATTGTCAATCAGCAGAGCCACTACTCTTACGGAATGGATCTTGGCGACCAGTCGACTGGCGGCGATATCGAGGTCACGCTTGACGCCAACGCTACCATTGCTGTTACCGCAGACTCGGCAACGACTGCTAGGGCGCGCGCCGCCGCTATCAATGCAGTCGCAAAAGGCGAGGTAACGATTGACTTGAGTGCCGGCAGTGCGATATCTGGTACCGCGACCGTTGACGATTCCTACGCCGAGGGTGCTGGTATTTTTGTGGATGCCAGCTACAGCAGTGCTGATGACAGCGTAGTGATTACGGCTGCAGAGTCGACGATTTCGGCTTCTGCA
>Ga0209826_1003021_pt1 | contig 10790 bp, 9 predicted proteins | sample GOMGulsemesocosm_5_FD_184637 | JGI IMG/M metagenome (GOLD analysis project Ga0209826, IMG submission 184637) | Methane-oxidizing microbial communities from mesocosms in the Gulf of Mexico - GOM15C Gulf of Mexico (SPAdes) (version 2) | ecosystem: Environmental > Aquatic > Marine > Cold seeps...
TTCTACCGAGAGGATTATGGCATTGCCCCTCTACGTAGTCACTGATAATTAGTATCATTAAACCCCCTGCTTTTAGAGGGATAAGCCTATGACTACTCAAACCCCGAGACCCACAACAAGCCACTCATTACAGGTCTGTAAAAAACGATGAGCCAATCTCAGTTACGACAGCAATTCAAAGATTTTATTGAACAGAATAAGCTTCCCGCGGCCTTCATCGACACCATTGATGAGTACTATCACCCCCTCGCTCAGTGGATAAACAGCCACCGCCCACAAAATCGCACCTGGATTCTTGGCCTCAACGGCGCCCAGGGTACGGGCAAGTCGACATTAAGCGCGGTGCTAAAAATCATCCTCGAAGAGGATTACAATTGTAGCACCGCGGTCATTTCCCTCGACGATCTCTACTTACCACGAGCCGCTAGAGAGACACTCGCGAATAGCGTTCATCCCTTACTAAAAACCCGTGGCGTACCCGGTACTCATGACACTGAACTTGGTATGCATTTACTGGACACACTTTGTAACCTGCAGGAGAAGCAAAGCGTACGGCTACCCCGCTTCGATAAAGCCGGTGACGACCGCCTGCCAGAAACAAGCTGGGAGCTTTTCAATGGCCCTACTCAGATCGTTATTTTCGAGGGCTGGTGCATCGGCTCAAAAGCCAGCTCTGAGCAAGCACTGGTCGAACCAATCAATACCCTGGAAGCCGAAGAAGACAGCGATGGAAAATGGCGACGCTACGTCAATCATCAATTACAGACCGGCTATAAACAGCTCTTTGCCCGCATTGAGAAACTTATCCTCTTACAAGCACCCGACTTTGTCTGCATCCATCGTTGGCGCTGGGAGCAAGAACAAAAGCTGATCGCCAACACAAGTCAGGCTGGGTCGACACAAATAATGAACGAAGCTGGCATCAGGCATTTTATTCAACACTTTGAACGGCTGACCCGACAGAATCTCAGGCAATTACCCGCGTTCGCTGACGTCGTACTGACACTGAATAGTGAGCATCGCATTATTGATAGTCACTACAAAAACCCTTAAATAACAGGTTTTAAAAAGGGTTTACATAAAAGCACGCCATTAAAAAAGCCGGTAATCCATTAGAGAATTACCGGCTTTTAATCGTCGCCTTTACACTATTCGCGCAAAGGGGCAGTTACCTTATTTATAAGCAACACCAATGCTGCCAATGGTTTCACGCGTAACAATAGTTTTCATGATTTGCGCAGTACCGTCACCAATTTGCAAGCCCATCACATCAATCATGCGCTGCATATGGGGCATTTCGTGGCCCCAGCCATAATGGCCGTGCTGCACTAAGCATTCGTGAATAATATCGGTGCCCCACTTGGGCGCCATCCACTTCACCATTGCCGCTTCTTTGGTGTGTGGCAAACCCTGATCACGCAGCGCCAGACCCTGATAGCACAGAGCGCGAACAGCAGCGAGACGACTATCGTGCTCAGCTAAAGGGAAAGTAGTACCCTGAAATTTCGCCAGTGGTTTACCGAAGGCCTCACGCTCTTGAATGTACTGCCAGGTTTCATTGACTGAAGCCTGGGCACAGGCGAGGCACTGCAGAGCAATAAGGAAACGGCTGAGATCGAAACCCGCCATCACTTTAGTGAAACCTTCGCCTTCATTGCCAAGCAGTGCGGATTCAGGGATTTCCACGTCATCAAAGAATACCGAGCCACGACCCACAGAAGATGAGCCAACATCATCAAAGCGAGTGCAAGTTACACCGGGCAAATCGAGAGGCACTAAAAAGGCTGATACACCATGAGCACCGGGCGTATCTTGATCCGTACGGGCAAACAACAGTGACATCTCAGCCTGAGCGCCGTAACTAATCGAGGTTTTCTCGCCATTGAGAATGTACTTGTCACCCTTTTTGGTCGCTTTCAGAATCAGATTCGCCGCGTCGGAACCACCACGAGGCTCGGTCAAGCCCAGCTGAACAATAAGCTCGCCAGCAGCCATCCGCGGCAACACATCTTCTTTCGTTTCAGCGCTACCGTACTTCTCGATAACACAACCAATTAAAGGGGTGGTCATACACATGTAGCTTAAATTGATATCGGCATAAGCAATGGCCTCGCAAATAACACCCTGCACCATACTCGTCGCACCAATACCGCCATTTTCTTCGGCGAAGATAGGTGCAATTAACCCCAACTGACCCATTTTTCGGAGTAGATCCCGATCGAGCGTCTCATCTTTCGAGCGGCCCATATAACCGTCGGCCAATTGCTCGCGGGCAAAACGCTCGGCGGTATCTTTGATAAAATTTTCTTCTTCACTTAACCACGGCAGGGTCATAACAATCCTCGTCTATTCACTATTAATAACACCCGCTACTACGCGGGCCGAAACCACTTAATATTTTTTATATGAAGACTACATATAAACCCATAGTCTCTTATTGAAACAACTACCTGGAATCTCGCAACTAAGAATCGCGACTAAAACCTTTCGCTGTTTCTCGCAACTGAAATTTCTGGATTTTCCCACTGGCAGTACGGGGCATATCATTTATTATTTCGAGATGTTCCGGCAAATAGTTCTTCGCTAGTTGGTTTTCCAGTAGATAATCAATCATATCCTGGAAGGTGAAATCGACACCTTTATTTAATGTCACGAAACAACAACCCAGCTCGCCAAGGCGCTCATCGGGCATGGCAACCACAGCACAATCGACAATATCTGCATGCTTGTAGAGAATATTTTCAACCTCTACCACCGGGATATTTTCACCGCCGCGAATAATAATATCTTTTGAGCGACCGGTAATACGAATATAGCCATCGGTGTCCATTCGCGCCAAATCACCGGTATCAAAAAAATCATTCTCGTCAACATCGTAAGCTTCGGGGCGCTTTAAATAGCCGATAAAGGTTGAGGGGCTTTTTTCAAATAAGCGCCCTTCTTCACCTCGAGCGACCTCCTGACTCTGCTCATCGACAATTTTAACTTCGCAGGCGGGCACTGCCACGCCATCACTACCAAATATCTTTTCCGGTGGATCCGTTAGTTTTGTCGTGGTCACCACACCGCACTCGCTCATACCCCACACGGCCATCAGCTTGATCGACAGTGCAGCTGTTGCCTTCTCTGCCAGCGCACTGGGGATGGGCGCTCCGCCACACACAAATAGTCGAAAGCGCCCAGAATTATACTTATCCCGTTGTTCTGAATTACTCAAATCTGCCAGAAAGGGTGTTGCGCCCATGGCAAAAGAAGCATTCTCTTCAGCCATTAATTGCCAGCCGAGATCAACATTCCAGACATCGAGGAAAATCATTTTTGTTTTCAGCACCATCGGCATCCACATGCCGTACATAAAACCGGTTAAATGCGCGAGTGGTGAACCCATAAAAATGTCGTCATCCTGAGATAACTCACAGCGTTCAATCATTGCATGCACGCTAAACAGGAAGGTATTAGCACAGTGCATCACGCCTTTAGGCATGCCGGTTGTGCCCGAGGTGTAGAGCATTAAAACCACATCATTGGGATCGAGCTGACGAGCCTTAAACAAACTAGCGCTATCGGTCGTCAAATCATGGTTAAGCAGAGCGTTCTCGAAACCATTATCGGCATCACTACCAACGACAAACAAGTGTTCAAGTTTGGGTAGCTTATCGCGCATGCCGTCAATCATCAGCTCATGATCAAAACCGCGAAAATTTTTGGGAACAATCAATACTTTTGATTCCGCAAAATCGACCATAAAAGACAATTCATGTTCGCGAAAAATTGGCATCAAGGGATTGCTCACAGCGCCAATGCGCAAGCAGGCCAAATTGATGACAACAAACTCCCACCAGTTGGGTAATTGAAAAGACACGACATCCTGCTTTTCAATGCCATAGTGAGCCAGTGCCACAGCAACACGCTCAGCCTTTTCTGCGATCTGACGGTAAGTCATCAGGATTTTTTCGCCGCTTTCAGTGCGGTAATCGACAACAGCAATAGCGTCAGGGCTCGCGAGCAGAGCCGCATCAAAATAGTCCAGCAGATTTTCATCCTGCCACAAGCCTTCTGCTCGCATCGTATCGATTCGTTGCTGCGAGATAATGGGATCAACAATCATCTAATTCTCCAACCCTGTTTAGCGCACGATGCACGTTATATTTATTTTTACTGGATACGTACTGTTATTTCAGAAAGTGTTCTCGATAATATTTTAATTCTGCAATTGAATCGACAATATCGTCCATAGCCAGATGACTGGCCTTCTTTTTAAAGCCTTTTAATATTTCCGGACGCCAGCGCCGAGCGAGTTCCTTGATGCTGCTGACGTCGAGATTGCGATAGTGGAAATAATCTTCGAGTAGCGGCATTTCTCGCGCCATAAAGCGGCGGTCCTGACAAATGGAATTACCGCTCATGGGCGATTTGCCGGCCCCTACCCAATCGCGAAGAAAATCGATCGTTTGCTGCTCCGCATCCGTCGCACTTAAACGACTGTTCGTCACCCGCTCGATCAAGCCCGACTGGCCGTGTTGACGCGTATTCCACTCATCCATGGCTGAAATCACCTCATCGGGCTGATGGATAGCCAATATCGGTCCCTCCGCCAGAGTATTCAATTCCGAATCGGTTACCAGGGTGGCAATTTCGATAATACGATCATTGTCTGTATCCAGCCCGGTCATTTCCAGGTCGATCCAGATTAAATTAAGGTCGTTCATTTTCTTCCTTCTGCTGATTTTTATGGGCTTTTTCGATAATATTTTCTAGCGACTTTATACGCTCGCCAGCCTCTTGAATGTGCAACTTAATTTGCGCCTGCTGCCCTTTATCTACGTCTTCCAGGGACAGCTTATGCTCGTCAATCATCGCTTTCAGACGATCAACATCGTCGAGCAGGGCACGAATTTTAACGACCTTTTCCGCCTTATCAAAAATTTTTGACTCGGACGACTCCTCGTTGTCATCTTTTTCAACAGTGTACTTCGGGGCAGCACTAAAAACTTGCCCCGCCGGTAACTGCCGTTGATTCATAAAGCTCGGCGAAACAATCTCTATACCTGCAGCATGTAACTGATCGAGCACGGCCTTTTTCAAGCGGGTACGCTGAGTTAATAGCTGATTAACATCAGTACAAATGCCCCCAGTTTTGTAAACGATGGAGTAATCCCCAAGCGTCAGGATTTGCACAAAAGGCTCATCCAGCCCCGCCTCTTGTGTTGCCAGTTTTAAAAGAGGTTCAACCTTATGCCAGGCAACATCGTAACCAAGGGAAACTTCGCAAGAGGTGAATGTGCCCGAAGAGCCCACCACCGTTAACGGATGGGTGGCGAGGTAAAGGTTGGGCAGCGTTATCAGATCCCTTTCCTGAGACTGGACCTCTGTGTGAAATAAGCCGCTTACGGTCACTCGCCCAAAGTGCTCACCGACACGAATAAAATCCCCATGCCTGAAACTTTTAACCGAACGCAGCATAAACCCCGCCATAGCATTGGATACAAAAGTAGCCGAAGACAAGGCAAAAACACCGGTAAACACCAGGCCCAGTAGACTCAGTAAGTCGCCTTTTGTCGCCTCACCAACAGGTAGTGTGAGAATCGCTAAAATCACGGCAATGACAGTGAGGCTCAGTAAAATAAGCTGACGGCTCAGGGACGATACGCCACCGTCTTTACGCCGTATTAACAGCCAGTGCGTCACCCACAAAACAAAGGCACAGATGGCGAGCATTGCCAACAGGGGCAAATAAAGCCGAAAAGTATCTAACTCGAGTCCAAACAAGGGCCTGGGACCTCCATATCATCGACCAACATTATGCTATATGCTTGGCCGCACTGACAGTACTGGGAACCAGGAGGGCATGGCAAAACGTAAAATCACTGACCAGCAGCAACGCCGTATTCGCCGTAAGCATTCGACTAGTATCAACAGCGCGGGTAAGCAGCAACGCGGAGAAAAGCTCCTGCAATCCGGCGAACTCGGTCCAGAGCAGGCAGGTCTTGTCAGCACTCGCTACAGCAATCAGGTCGATATCGTCACCTCCCCCACGTCTGCACCACAACGCTGTTATTTGCGCTCCAATTTAGAATCTGTGGTTACTGGCGATAACGTTATTTGGTGTCCCGGCGAGCCTTACGGCGTGGTTTCTGCCGTGCTACCCCGCCAGACACAACTCGATCGTCCCGATAGCCGGGGTAAACTCCGGCCCGTAGCAGCCAATATAGATCGTATTGTCATCGTCATTGCCTCTGAACCAAGACCTCATGCCAACCTGATTGATCGCTACCTGGTTGCGATTGAACATCGGGGCATTCAGCCAATACTACTGCTCAATAAAATCGACCTCGACTCCGATAACAAACAGCTAGCCCAAAACCTTGTCCGCACTTATTCTGACTTAGGCTATCAGGTTATAGAGGTTTCAGCTCAATCAAGTGACGGTATCGAGCAACTAACAAACGCACTACAGCAGCATACCAGCGTCTTTGTTGGGCAATCAGGCGTAGGGAAGTCGTCCCTTATTAATGCTATTTGCCCTGCTGCAGAAGCCGCTATCGGTAGTCTTTCAGAAGCTCACACTAAGGGCCGACATACCACGACCACAGCTAATTTATTCTTCCTGCCCGGTGGTGGCCAACTGATTGACTCACCGGGTATCCGCGAGTTCGGGCTCATTCATCTGGACGAGGACGACATAGCGCAGGGCTTTATCGAATTCCGCCCCTTGCTTGGCCATTGTAAGTTTCGAGATTGTCGCCACCAGAATGACCCGGGCTGCGCACTGCAAAGCGCACTTGAAGCAGGTAAAATATCCCCACAAAGGATGCAGAGCTACCAGCTCATTAAGCAGAGTCTGACAAGCGAATAGAAGAGCAAGCCTCTCCCACCAGCACAAGCCAATATTAATGATGTAGCACTGATCAACACCCATTCATCTGAGACCAGCCGTAGAGCCCAATTAAAGCCCATGCCCAGTTATTCTGATAAAATTTTCTTTCTCTTTCAAAAGATAATACCCCAGCACCAACTGTCGCGGCTTATCGGTAAAGTTGCCGACGCCAAAACCCCCTGGCTTAAGAACCTGCTAATTCACCAGGCTATCCGCACCTATAACATCGACCTTTCCATTGCCGAGCGTGAACAAGCTGAGCAATATTCTAGCTTTAATGATTTTTTTACGCGCTCACTGAAACCCAATGCGCGACCAATATGTGAGCAGGCAAGCGCCATAACTTCCCCTGCCGATGGCATTCTCAGCCAATTTGGTTCGATCAGTAATGATCAATTCATTCAGGCCAAAGGCCAGAGCTACACCACAAGTCGCTTGCTCGGAAATGATTACACCCTGGCCTCTGAGTTTTCGGGTGGCAGCTTTGCCACTATTTATTTGTCTCCGAGCGACTATCACCGAGTACACATGCCCTGGGGTGGGCGACTTATCGAAACACGTTATATCCCCGGCAAATTGTTCTCTGTTAATCAGGCAACTGCCGATGGAATTCCAGAACTGTTTGCCCGAAATGAGCGTCTGGTCTGCATTTTTGAAACAAGCCAGGGGAAAATGGCTGTTATTTTAGTTGGTGCCATGTTGGTAGCAGGTATAGAAACCAGCTGGCAAAAACATTACTCACCCGCCACCCGAGCAGTGGAGGATTTTTCAGAGCAATCAATAAACCTCGAAAGAGCCGATGAACTCGGGCTCTTTAAATTTGGTTCAACTGTTATTCTTTTATTTAATGAGTCAATCACCTTCGACAAGCAACTGACTAACGGTGACAAAATTCTGATGGGCGAACGCCTAAGCCTCGCTTAGTACAAATTAAGACCCAAGGTGGAGGCGCTGACGCCAACCAGATAACAAGCCCTTCGAACCCTCGAGCTCCTGCGCAATGAAAAGGTGGGCAATTTTTGTAAGATCAACATCGTAGCCACTGGGCTCAAGATCCCGAGCGATCGCCGCACGCTCAACTAAAGTACTATTTTCGCCACCCCTGTTGCCAAGAATCTGTCGTGTTTTTTCCTCATCTTTTAGATCGATAGCGATGACCGTATCTGTCAATTCAATACCTTCTCGGTCTAAGACAGCGACCTTAGGCGTCAAGCGAGACTTTGGGTGCTGCTCGGTTACAACACCAATATCACCGGTAGTTAATTCGACCAAAGTACCCACTGGATACAAACCTATAGACTGAATAAAGTTCACCACCAAGTCATCGGAAAACTGCTTGTCACGCATGCCGTACAATACACTCACGGCATGTGATGGCGACAACGGTTCGGCTACCTCACGAGGGTAACAAATACTATCGTAGGTGCTAGCAATACCAACAATCCTTGCCAACAAGGGTATTTTCCCCCCGGTAAGACCCTCAGGATACCCGCTACCGTCATTGCGTTCCGCCTGATAGCGAACCACAGAAATAACTCGAGGCTCCACCGCCTGAGTCTGCCTCAATATATCCACACCATAGGAAATGTAGTTGCGGTATTCCTTCTCCTCAGCATCATTTCGCTTTTCTTTTCGTAGCAAACGATTCGAGAGCTTTGTCTTGCCGACATCCTTCAATAAGGTACTCATACACAACACGGTAATCTCATCTTTGGGCATACCTATGTAGCGGGCAAATTGCACCGCCCATAATGCCGAACGCAGGCTGTGATCATAGCTATGGGCATCCTGTTCGCGTAAGCGAACCAACCAGGTAAAAGCATCGGGACAGCGCAATACACTATCGACCATATCACCGACGCTGTCTTTCAAGCGCCCATAGTCAACAACCCTACCACGACCTATTTGCTTGACCACCAAGGTCAGAGAGCCTTTCAAACGGCTGACTATTTTTTTCGCCTTTACGGATTCTTTCCGCAGAGATGCGCTGGTTTCATAAACACCCTTGCGCACAACAAGTGGCGTCGCCGTAGTTTGCTGTCTGTTCTTTTTTATGGGCCTGCTGGCCAGTCGTGTAGTAGACCTGGCCAATGGCTCAAACAATGTTTTCTTTGGCTCACTTGAAACAACCGGGGCAAGGGCCTTACCCAGTGGGGCTCGTCCTTTCTCAATATCAACAAAAACATGATCACAGTATGTTTTTAATTGATTTATTTCCCCAGGCGAACGAATGTAAAAACCCTGTAGGGCAAAGGGTGTCTGCGACCACGGACAATCGAGACGAGAGACGTACATCCCCAGTAAAAGATGATTAACGCTGACCTGAACTTGTTTAATAGCCATAACACACGCTCTCGTACTCTTTAATATCCAGCACCACCCAGTTAGCCTGTATGTGATGATGGAAGTAAGTTGTTGTGAGCAAGAGTAGTATTATCAGGATTATTTACAAGATCGCATAGGCAACTGGTTTAAATATGCGACAAACGTCTTCGGCTTTGACCCTTACTGATGATACTTCGCAGACAAAGTGTGAACTGCGTCAATAAATGCGCCCGCGTGATCCGGGGCTATATCGGGGGTAATTCCGTGTCCAAGATTAAATACGTGCCCCGTTCCCGAACCGTAGCGCTTAAGAATAGTAGCAACTTCATTTTCTATAACTTGCACGGGGGCTCGCAGAACAGCGGGATCCATATTCCCCTGTAGGGCGACTTGCTGGCCGACACGCTGACGAGCAGCACCTATATCTTGCGTCCAGTCAACACCAATGGCGTGACAACCGCTATCGGCAATTGCCTCAAGCCACCCACCACCATTTTTGGTAAACAGGATAACGGGAACCTCTCGGCCTTCTGCTTCTTTACGTAAACCCCTGACAATCTTTTCCATGTATTGCAGAGAAAACTCACGATAGGCTCTATCGCCCAGCGCACCACCCCAGGTGTCAAAAATTTGTACCGCCTGGGCACCCGCGTCAATTTGGGCGTTGAGGTAGTCGATGACAGAGGACGCCAGCTTTTCCAATAACACATGCAGTAATTCGGGCTTGGTATAGAGCATTGTTTTTATTTTGGCGAAATCTTTACTGCTGCCGCCCTCGATCATATAGGTTGCTAATGTCCAGGGGCTACCCGAGAAGCCAATTAGCGGTACGCTGCCATTGAGTTCACTGCGAATCAGTCGAACAGCATCGAGCACATAAGGGAGATCCTGAGCGGTATCGATCACCGGCAGAGCTTCGATGGCTTGCGCAGTATCTGCAAGCTTACGAAAACGCGGGCCTTCGCCCTCTTCAAAGTACAAACCCAGCCCCATGGCATCGGGGATGGTTAAAATATCCGAAAATAAGATGGCCGCATCGAGAGGGAAGCGCTCAAGCGGCTGTAAAGTCACCTCACACGCTAACTGAGGGTTTGTGCAAACCGACATAAAGTCACCGGCCTTTGCCCGCACGGCACGATATTCAGGGAGATAACGCCCAGCCTGGCGCATCATCCACACCGGCGTAGCATCAACGGGTTGGCGCAACAAGGCACGCAGGAAACGATCATTCTTTAATTCAGACATTGATATAATCCAGTATTCCTTCAGCGGCCTGACGACCTTCCCAAATTGCGGTTACCACCAGGTCGGAACCCCTGACCATGTCACCACCCGCAAAAACCTGGGCATTCGAGGTTTGGAACTTATATTTTTGCTCTTCAGCCGCATTAACGCCACCCCAGCTGTTGATAGCAATATCATGCTTGGCAAACCAGCTGGCCGGGCTCGGTTGAAAACCAAATGCGACGAGGACTATATCGGCAGGGATAATTTGCTCGCTACCGGCAATCGGCTCGGGACGGCGGCGACCATTTTCATCGGGCTCACCAAGACGGGTTTCGACAACCTTGATACCCGTAACACTACC
>Ga0209826_1003024_pt1 | contig 10779 bp, 7 predicted proteins | sample GOMGulsemesocosm_5_FD_184637 | JGI IMG/M metagenome (GOLD analysis project Ga0209826, IMG submission 184637) | Methane-oxidizing microbial communities from mesocosms in the Gulf of Mexico - GOM15C Gulf of Mexico (SPAdes) (version 2) | ecosystem: Environmental > Aquatic > Marine > Cold seeps...
TTCCTGATGATGGAGACAACCCAGAAACATTAATCAAGCAAGCAGATATAGCAATGTATGCCAACAAAAAAACCAAAACAGTAAAACATCACTTGATCTGAGCGATTTCCACCAGAGGCAGCTCTCCCACTCCTTAACCTTCCCATTAGGAGCAATATTAGTGTTTTAATCAAACTAATAATATTCCCACAATGGTTACTGATTAAGTCATCTATAAATCCAGAATCAAGTTTAGATTCAAATTAATAACTAAATTCATAAATGGATGCAAATATGTTTATCAAGGATCTTTTTTCGTGGATGAGCACGCATTTATCACAAAAGTGTCTGATTTAGGTTAGGAGCCTTGTTCCAGTGAGAACCTTATGAAGACAACGGAGATGATGAAAAAAACTTGGGTTATGGGACTGTATTCAATAGCTGCATACAGCGATGAGCAGACAATCAATTTAATAAAAGTATAGCTAGCCAAATAATCACCGTTTATCTTGTCCTGCAATTTGCAAGAAAAACACTCTTACATACTATTAAAATATAAAGGTATTATTCATCAATCACTTAGTCAAGATAAGTCAAGGGTCTGTAATCCGTGAAATACAGCAACCGGCTATAAAAGCAATCAGTCAAGTACATTAAGCATTGCTAATAAAAAGGCTACCAAGTGACAATCAATCTATTCACCACATAATAAAGCTTTCACTACGCTCTAGTAGCCAAAATGATGCCAAAGTACCAACACAGTATGCTATTGGTTTTCGCACTACAGACTGCTGAATATCGAATTTCAGATGCATAAGTATTTTGATTGCCAGGATGACTGCAATTACAAAAATTAGCTGGCCAATTTCAACGCCTATATTAAAGAACAATAACCCTGTTGCCAGCTCTGTTTGCGGCAAACCTATTTCTTTGAGTACTGCAGCAAAACCAAAGCCATGTAATAAACCAAAGGAAGCAGAAACGCTAACAGGATAATTCCAGGTTAAGGTATCACGTTTTCCCTTAACTACTTCAGTGGCTAAAAACACAACACTCAAAGCAATAATGGCTTCTACAGCCGCTACATTTAAGTTAATAATTCCCAATGCAGATAAGACCAGGGTAACTGAGTGCGCGAGCGTAAACCCCGTAATGGTAATCAAAATACGTTTGGCAGTCCCGGCAATTAACAACAAGCAAACTAGAAACAGTAAGTGGTCAGCTCCCAATAAAATATGTTTAATACCCAAACTTGTATAAGTTTGGGCAACCTGTCCAGCTGTTGGTGAGGCTTCTACAAGAACAGATGGTTTATCCGGCATTAAACGAGATACTTGTACCGAGCCATCCTGATGCTCTATGCGAACCAATACTTCAGTAAAAGTTGATTGCAAACCTTCTATGGTAATGATGGTATTAACTAAAGCACGATCATGACGAATTCGCCATTGCGTAATGTATGAACCCGTAGAAAAGTACTCAATAGTATCTGTTACATTTTCTACATCATCAGCAAATTTTACATATAAACCCAATCGTAAACTATTACCTTTGGCAGGTACTTTCCATAGCACAGTATAAGTATCTTCACTTTGCTGAACTAACTCCAGATAGCTGGGACGTATCTCATGTCCATAAGAGGGAGAAATAAATAAAGACAAAATAAAGACACAATTCCAAAGGCAGGTTTTTATCATATTTTGTTTTCAGATGGCCAATGAATAATGGCTGGGTATCGTTGCAACAAATCATCGTAATATTTCTTAGTTGATTGCTTACGTAAACTGTTTTCCCATTCACGCAAGACTGAACTACGAATTTGGGATAATGGCGGTAGTACCCCATCCTGTTTTTTTTCTATATAAACCAAATGTACACCATAGCTTGAACGGATTGGACCATGCCAGCTACCCACAGTTATTTCTTTAATCGCTAGTGCAAAACGTTGCCCCCATAGACGTTCTATTTCAGTTAATTGTTGTTTTTGATAATAAGGTTTGAATAAATATCGATCCCCAAGTTTTGAAATATCTTGATCAGGTTGAACTGATAATTCGGCTAATATTCTTTTTACTTTAGGCTTAAGAGTATTAACGTTTTTTTTCGGATCAAAATAAACTTGTCGTAATGTGAACGTGGAATCAAGGCGAAATTTATCCACATTGTCTTGTAAGTACACAGATAATAATTCATCCGTTGCTTCTGGCCGAGAACTACTTTCTTCCGCAATAAAATCCAGCTTTTGACGAACACGACGAACAATAACAATATCATTTTTATCTAAGCCTAGATTAATCCCTTCGTAATAAGCAGCTTGCTCAAGCACATACTCTTGCACTAAGTTCTCTAACTCTGCTTTGGTTGGGTTGCGTTGCCAGGTTTTCTGATAAAGTGTTTCCAAATGTTTGATTTTACCTTCTGAAACAATGATACCCTGTGTTTGAATGTCACTATCACCCACAATCATTGATGCAAGATAAAGCAATGCGCCCAATAGAAAAAAGTGAACCAGAGGCTCTTTTATTATTTTGTTCATCAATACTGCAATATACTATATTTGTAAGAAATTAAGGTATGAATAAAAAAACTCTGTCATTATGCTAAGAGACTAATTGATTTTCCAGTACTGTTATCAACTCCTCTAGGATTTATATTGACTGTTCGGTAGCCAGCCCATTCATATAACCAATGCTAAGTCCACCTTCAAGCAAAAGGATAACTACTTTTCCTTTTCTCCTCTCCTCTTGTAACATATTCGATATGGGAATCTTTTAGTTCAACGGTATTGGCGACTTGCTTAGAAACGAGACCTGTACATACACTAACAAGTACTGCAACGGCAACAAAAAGCGATATGCTTTTCGATTACCGTTGAGTGTATTTTATGTAGGTTTATTTGATAAGTTCAAAATCACCCGGTTTCCAGGTTTTATCAAACCATGCTTGTTCTGGACCATAAAGGCGTAACAATACATTCCAGCTTTTTCCTGGCATGGTTTGAATCCAGTTACCTTCATGTCCTTTTGGTGCTTCTGGCCCAAACCACATGGTGTAAGAATCATCTTTATTGGCTTTTACTGATGGATTAAGGCTATCTAAACCAGCTAATTTCTGATCGGTTTCAAGCATGGAACGTGTTTGACCATCATAGACCATGAATGACCAAAAGTTATTTGCCGGAACAGGCCCTGGCAATGTTATTTTATATGTTTTTCCACCATCAAGATAACGCCCTTCAGAGTCCTGTGCTGTTAACTCATAAGCTGAGCCCGTTCCTACCTTAGGTTTTGCCATTGCAGGCGTAATACCGGTTGCATAGTAATGGAACATGACACGGTCATCTAATACTAGTTCTCCATTATGCATAAAGGCGGAACTACCCCCTGCAAATGGAGAAAACCACTGACGATCAGGATAAAAATAGGTGCTTTTTTTCCTTGGTTTAAAGTTAATTGCTCGCGCCGTGGCATTACCAATTGCAACGGCTTCGGTCAGAATTTTTTTCATTCGGGCATCAGGATTAAACGGTTGCCCTTTCTTTATGCCAATTGCAGCAAACAAACCGACAGTTTCAGGATTAAAGGCATCAGCATCTTCACCTTGAATAACCGCATTCAACTCCTCATAAAAATGAAAGTCATTGGCATGAACAGTATTAAATTTTAATCCTGACATATTAACGAATTTTTGTTTAGGTGGATTGTTAACTTGAGAATAAGGATAGACTTTCATGACAGTCTTTAACGCATTCACAGTCGCTTTTCTATCACCATCTTTAACGAATGCGCGCATCAGTAACCAGTTGCTATAGGTTTTGGTATGCGTAATAAAATAACCACTTTCAGGAAGTTCCCCCTTATAATTGGGTGGCACTAATAAAAACTTACCACCCTTGCCTTTATCTGGGCCAGTCATTCCCACATCACCAACAAATCTAAAATAGGCATCATCTATCGGACCAAGCACATTTGCGGGAGCCTCCATAACGACTGGACCATTGCTAAGGTCAAACATAGTCGACACATAGATTGTGGTTGAATTTGCGCTTAAGAAAAGAGAACGTGCATCCATTAAGTCTTCAAAAATACCAACATCATGAGCCGCCAGACCAATCGACTCAAAGCCTTTTTTCATGGCATAAATAGAGGCGGCGGGTATGCCTTTAAGAAAGGTGTTAACGCCATTAGAAAGATCAAGGTAATCATAGACTTTCTGAGTAGTCGCTTCATCGGGCATACCATCAAAGAATTTAAGCGTACCTAATTGCTCCGTTTTAACCGTATCTGGTGTTTGAATGAAAACGGGTACATTCGCTTTGAATTTTGGGGGTGTAGGTGTACTGGAGGTAGCACAACCCAAAAGACTTAAAGGAAGCAGCATTGTTGAAAGTTTTATGGTGTTTTTCATATTTTTCATATTTTTCATATTTTTTAAAAAAAACCACGCACTAAAGACGTGGTTTAAATTTTAATTCATCAAATTACTGAAAAATTTGCTTATGCCTGATTGTTTTTTTGGAGTGTACCAAATAGGTGATGTATAAGCACGTTCCTGAATACTTACCGGTAGATTCTCAGGACGTTTTACTTCAAAATGCTTGGCATCAAAAGTAGTCCAGCGAGGTGTTGGAATTTCAAGTACGCGAACATAATAGAAAGCACGTTGTTTAGCATCAAACTCTGGGTCTTCCCAATACGCAGTTAATACAGGGTCACCGATACTATTATCAAAAGTTGATTGTTTTTCATTAACAGTATTGCCTACAGGTGTCTTACATCGACCGTCTGCAGCGATTGTTCTGTCACCTGAAACAGCAACATCAAATACTTTTTCATGTGCTGCACCTTCTGAATCTGTCCAGCCTTTAATGACTTGAATACGATCAAGGTTAGCCCAGTCAGGATCACGTAAAGCGCGAATTAAGAATTTAGGAGACTTGTCATCGGCATCGGCTAAATCCCCACCCATTGGAACACCGTTATCGTAACCATAACGAGCAAAGTCTGCCCGGATTAAGTCTTGTTCAGAAAAATCCCAGCCAGCAAATACACGTACTTTTAATCGAGTACCTGTGGTTGCAAAGACTTCTTTTCTTTTCATTGAATCAAATAAGGCTTCCCGGGTATTTTCACGAGACCATATGGCAGCAAGACCTGCTGCACCCGTGCTTTTATGATAAATGGCATAATCTCTTCCCTTAGGATCTGGTAAGTACCCCGTTATCATTTCTTCAAAACGAATTTTTTTGTTAGAAGGTTCAACAGCTGAGACCTTTCCAAAATATTGGTTTTCAGTTGTTCCAGCAAGTGAAGTGTGAGAATCGGTGCTTCCAATCAAACCAAATTTAAAGGGATTAACACCTAGTTTTTCTTCATATTGCAGGCCACGTTTAAATGCCTCCCTGGCATATTCTTTCTCTATCATGCCTTCTTCTTTAGCCGCTGAGAAACTCCCCTTGTCCCAGGTTTCAAAGTCAGCAAATTCATCATTGGGTGATAGTTTTGGATTTGCTTCACCATCACCTTTCATTTGTGTGACTTCATAAAGAGGCTCAGCACGCATACGACGCTCAGCATAATCCTTATCAATCGGTTTTTTACTGGTGAAAGTAATGTCATCAAACATTAAACCATTAGAAAGGTTTCCATTATGTGCAATTGCAAGTGCTTGCCCGCCTGTTTTGGTTTTGTAGTCTTCAATATATTTCCATAAATCCTCAGGATCTTCGGAATCATAAACAGACATAGGAAGAACCTGATTAGTTTTATCCATATTATCCCTAAAGATAACATTACGATGCAGATTGCTGCCTTTAGGGGTTGATGTCCACTCAAAGCCAATAAATGCAGTGAATTGACCAGGATCGTTATGCTTTTCAGCAGCGTCTTGAATACGTTTCCACATGCTCACCATTATTTCAGGGTTGTCTGCAAACGGGTCTTTTCCAGAGGTTACAGCAGCACCCCAAATGGCATATGCTTCACCTAGCTTGCCCGCTTTTACTAATTCATAGACTTTTTTACCCCATTGATGATTTTTGACTACCGGATTATCTTCATTGATTAGAGGTGAAAGACCAAGGTTCTCAGCGTGATCAGAAACCACTAAAAAATCTAACGGACGTAATACTCTTGCTTTAACGCCTGTACTAGAAATAACCGTTTCACCTTTTGCAAAACGGTAAGCTTCTTCAGGCCCAATACGGTTTCCAAAAAAACCGGCATCAGTTGAATAAGAGGTATGTAAATGAGTATCACCATAATAAACATTATCAGGATAGGTATCATTTAAATACGGTGAATATTCAGTTCGACCAGCACGTGCGTCGACTAAATTTGTTGGAGTATCTTCTGCATAAACTAAACTAAGACCTGAATTGATACTGATAATTAGTGTCGCAGTGATTGCAATATTGTATTTCATTGTTTTCCTTTTGTTTTTACACCAACTAACAGTGTCGAACTTAGAATAAGTAGAAGTTTTTTATAGTGTAGCTCGTATAAAACGAAGTAGATTACGGGGTTTTCATTATCGACACCCCGTATTACACAATCTTTATATGAGCTACAACTTTAGACTAATCTTTAGAACCGTTTCTGCACGCGATCTTGTCTATCGCCTTGACGATCGTTTGCACGACCCCCTCTATCATCTCTTTTTTCTTCACGATTGTCCTGACGGCAATCTGCACCATCACCAACACAATCACGACGGCCTTCACGAAAATCCTGGCGATCATCAATACCTTGAGCGGTATTGTCAACCGCATCGCCTCGTCTTTCCTGACGGTTATCAACTCTGTCTCCCATTCCTACAGCATTGACTGAGGTTGCCAAGAACAGTGAGGGAAGGATAATTAAAGTTGCTAGGGATGGGATTGTTTTTTTATTCATAATTAAATTCCTATTTGATTTGTCTGTAAACTGACAGAGCCCGTGTTTCTTATTTGTTGTCGATAAGATTACGGCCAATCTTTTGGTGCTAGTTTTAACCCAGGTTTTTCCACTTACCATTAAAAGTATGCTTTCTTTTGTTGATAGAGTATGCAATATAGTAGCAATTGCAGTGTTTATTATTTAGAAAAAAAAGGTGAATTATATACGAAAGCTCTCGTTTTCTAATGCGCCATTGGCTGAAATAACATATCATTTATCAGACAATGATGCATAGGAACTAGCTAAGGATATAATTTTAAAAGTATATTACATTATTAATAGGAGTTCTTATCTTTTTGAGCCACATCAGTTTTAAAAAGTTGCTTTATTACTTTAATAGCAAAGCTTGGTATTTAACAAATGTAAATAGTTATGGCCAATAATAATTAAAAAGTACTAATTCGCTCAAATAACCAGAACGATGAAAGCCCTCCTATAGCATAAACGGCTACTGTTTCGGCCTTTTTCAAATAGCCTTGGCCGTTTTAATTGTTGCAGTATCCAAGCTAGTAAAAATACAAATGTAACGAATAGTAGTTGCCCCAGGTTGAAGAAAATGAGCGTCACAGGAATTGCTTGCTCTGGTAAACCAATTTCAGCAAGTGCACCGGCAAAGCCAAAACCATGTAAAAGCCCGAAGACTTAATGCAACTGATTGTGAACCTTCAATAAGGATTGTAATTCTTCAGTGTTTGTTAAATTTTTAAGATTCATGATGACTTTCATTCCTTCATCATGAACAGATTGACTGGTTTTGTCAGGATAGACTCATTCTACAATTGGAATACTGGGCTTATTTCAGACTCATTTCATATTGGGAGAAGACTTCCTCTTGACTATGAAGGGGCGAAAAGCTATGCTGAAAAACGTTACAATATAGTGAAGTGGGATACAATAACGTTACTTTCCATTTCAGATTTTAAATGCCTACTCAATCAATTAACCTGGAGAAGCTATGAATAAAATTTTAAATACTTTTGTACTAGGGAGCACCTTGGTACTTGCACCTTTTAGCGCATCCTTTGCAGCCTGTGGTTTAGGAAACGAAATCTGGGGTGACAACGGAAGTTTCGGCAAAAAAGCCCTCGCATCGACTACCAATGTGTTGACCTATAAAGGAATTTCCACAACATTCGAAATTTTTGGATGTGGACCAGGAGACAATATTTTCAAGACTGTCTCTAACGAAAAAGTTCGGTACTATGCAAGTCAGAATCTAGACCACTTAGCCGCCCAATTCGCACGCGGACAAGGTGAGCACCTTGATGCCATTGCCTATCTGATCCAGATTCGTGAAGAAGATTTAGAAAGCTTTAACACTCTTGCACAAGCCAATTTCGAACTCCTGTTCTCGCACGACAAAATTACTGCTGACGAAATGTTATTCAATCTCAAGCAGTTGATGATCAAAGACAAAACATTATCAAGCTACGTCGAGGTCTGATCGACAGCTACTTTTCCTGCCTATTTCAATCGTGAGATAGGCAGAAATCAACATCAATCCAGTTCTCCCTCTCATGCGTTATTTTTCGCTAGCGTTACTCGCGATTGCTTCACTGACAATTACGACCACAGTCTCGGCAAACACCGCCTACGACCAACTACCTCATACCCGAAACTTATCGCCACAGCTTACCCGTCTTTTGGAACGAGCAGATCGAGATGCATTCCACGAAGACCCTCAATGGCTGGCACTTGTTCACTACGAAAAAAATCGTTTTTCTAAAGGCGTTTTTAGTCCGGCTATTACCCGAAGTTTCTTTTTAGCAGAACACGGTGATAAAGATCCCCGTGCCGAATTACACGCCACATTACTAAATATTTTTGCCCCCACCCCCGTTACGGAAGGTGAAGATCATCCCCAGTGCACATTCATCGCTCGCCGTTACTGGTTAGAACAAAAGTTCGGCCAGCTCAGTCAGTCATTCCCACAATCCACATGTACGAAATATGAGAATTGGCGTACACAGCTCGATGCTAAAGGGCTTACTCTAGTCTTTCCTGAAGGTTTTATTAGCAACCCAGCTTCTATCTTCGGCCACACACTTTTAAGGGTTGATACTTCTCCAACAAGTGGACAGAATGAAATCCTGGGTTATGCGATTGATTTCACAGCAAACACGGGAGACGACGGCGGAATCTCCTATGTCGCCAAAGGCGTTACAGGGTCCTACCCAGCTTTCTTTAACTTACGCCCCTATTACCAACAACTCAAAAATTACGCCGACTGGGAGAATCGCGACATATGGGAATATCGGCTCAATGTTGACCAAGCGCAGGTGGATTTTCTACTGATGCATCTCTGGGAATTGAGTGACATCGAATTCCCCTACTACTTCTTCACCAAAAACTGCTCTTATGAATTACTACGCCTGCTTGAAATAGGTATAGCCGGTTTCGAAGCGAGTACCCATTTTCAAGGACTGGTCTTTCCTGTAGATACTGTACGCTTTATTGCTAATAAACCGCAGTTTGTGTCTAGTACCCGCTACCGCGCATCACCTGAAACTAAGCTTCGCGCAGGTCTTACTAAGCTATCGAACGACGATAGCAGCCATGTCCAAGCAATCGTAAAGGGACGTCTCGCTCCCACAGACCAAATTTTACAACAAATTCCACCGCCGCGCCGCGCCAAGATTCTCGATCTTGCCTACGAGCAACTTCGTTATGACTACCTTGCCAGGAACATTAGTGACGTTGACTCGCGGGGTCTTTCGCGACGAATACTGATTGCCCGCAGTCGAATTAGTGGGTTTGCATCCGAGGGAAACGCCCCTGTGATTGACTATGTGGTACCGTCCATACGCCCCGACCAGGGACACGACACATCGCTGGTCGAATTAAGTGCTGGATGGCGAGACAACGAATCCTTTGTCGATTTTCGACTGCGTCTCGCTTTCCACAGCTTTATGGATAATAGCGGTGGCTACCCAGAATTCATGGAAGTCCGAGTTTTGGATACAAACTTACGCATATTTCCCGAATCAGGTCGCGTACGACTTCAGGAACTCACGTTTCTCGAAATTGATTCATTGAGTCCACGTAGCTATGCTTTCAAACCCTGGGCCTTGAGTATGGGTACCGGACTGCGAACCCGGCGCGTACACGACGATGGTAACCTCGATGATACTTTGGTATGGGGAACCCATTTTGGTGCAGGACTCGCTTGGGATCCTCACCCCGCCATACTCCTCTACGGACTGCCCAACATGCGCCTTGATGTAGGTTCCGACCTTGAAAATGATTTTAGCTTCGGACCTGGGGCACGACTGGGTGTGTTTGCAGGTAAACACGAGTCACATTGGAAGGGTCACCTATTCGGCGAGTACACACAGTTTATGCTAGGTGATTCAACGACTTCGTTGCGCGGAGGGGCAGAACTGCGTCTGACGACCTCACGCAACACTGCGCTCACCTTTGAGGGCAGTGCTAACCGAATTCACGGGGAAAACTGGTTTGAAGGGGCGCTACGAGTAAGCCTCTATTTTTGAAACATCATCCCATTTTAATATCATTACATTTTTTACCAATTAAAGGGGTTTCGGCTAACCATGTAAACTTAGAAAGCAGTTGATTCAGGTATTTATTAGCTTGATCAACTCCCCATTATTTATTATGTGTAAAACCAAACTCCCTCCAAGTCGACCGCACCTAATATAGGCGATTAACTTTACCAAACAAGGTGAACAACCCTTACAAATTATCTATTAATTGAAACTTTAATTTCAGTTTCTGCTAGCCTTAGAATATTGAAAGGCATTAAATTTGGATTATCAACTGCCGACACTCCACAATAATAAAATTTTTAGAAACTAAAAAATGAATATTACAGTCTGTAGATTAGATAACACAAAAGTATTAGTTA
>Ga0209826_1003026_pt1 | contig 10777 bp, 8 predicted proteins | sample GOMGulsemesocosm_5_FD_184637 | JGI IMG/M metagenome (GOLD analysis project Ga0209826, IMG submission 184637) | Methane-oxidizing microbial communities from mesocosms in the Gulf of Mexico - GOM15C Gulf of Mexico (SPAdes) (version 2) | ecosystem: Environmental > Aquatic > Marine > Cold seeps...
GCAAATTCAGCTGAACCACCACCTCGACTATCCAACATTTGCATGGTGCTGGCTTTGATTTCTGTGGTGTAACGATCCTGACCGCTTTGGTCTTGCCATTTACGTGTTTGTAATGAACCTTCCACGTAAATTTTTGAGCCTTTCTTCAGGTACTCACCAACAATCTCGGCCAAGCGGTTGAAAAACACCACTCGATGCCATTCTGTTTGCTCTTTTTGCTCACCAGAATTTTTGTCTTTCCAAGATTCTGACGTTGCTACCGTCACGTTTGCAACCGCACCACCGCTTGGCATATAACGAATTTCTGGGTCCTTACCTAGGTTACCCACCAAGATTACTTTATTAACGCCTCTACTTGCCATTTCGTGCTCCAGTTATTCTTGCCCTTGAGGACAGGATTGTAAATTTAAAAATATAGCATCCAATGCTTCTTCGTCTAATAGGTCGTTATCAACTTTCAGATAAGCGGTTGAATCATCAACGGAAATACCCACGTCTAACACGCCTTTTATAGCGAGTAGCTTAGCAGTTATTTGTTTTGCCTGCTCGGCTGTTTGCAATTCCAGATGCTTCAATAAGCTGGTCATATGGCCCGGTGATTTCATCCCAAAAGCCACTAAGAACCAAATAAACAAGACCCCGCCACACATCAGAAACACGCTACTTAAACCGTAACCGTCCCATATAAAACCACCCAGCAAGCCACCACAAAAAGCACCAAAAAACTGCGCACTTGAATACACCCCCATCGCGGTGCCTTTACCGCCCGCAAAGGCTATTTTCGAAATAAGCGATGGCAGGGTGGCTTCTAATAAATTAAACGCGGTAAAAAAAACAAACAGGGTCGCGACCATCCCCCATAGACTCTCACTGAACAGGTATAAAGCAAAACTGGCTAACGATAAAACGCCCACCGCACTGACAAAAACCAACTTCATCTTGCGCTTTTTTTCCGCCACAATCACAAAGGGCACCATCGCAACAACCGACAGGGCCAACACCGGCAAATACACCATCCAATGATCCGCCGCCGCCAAACCTAACTTGCCCCGCAGCAATAACGGCAGTACCACGAACATGGCCGTCATCACTAGGTGTAAACAAAAGATGCCAAAGTCCAACCGTAGCAACTGGCCATCTTTCAATACCTTCGCCATTAATGCAGGGATCGGTTCGGCATCTTTATGGATGGTGAGTTTACTCGCGTCCGGCACCACCTTATGCAAAATAACAATCGCGCCGAAGGCCAACACCGCGGTAAACCAGAAGATCCCCGATAAGCCAGCAAACGAAGCGAGCAACGGCCCCAGCACCATCGCAACGCCAAAGGAGATACCGATACTGATGCCAATCGTCGCCATAATTTTAGTACGATTTTGTTCCAGGGTTAGATCCGCGGCTAAGGCCATAACGGCAGCCGCAACCGCTCCACTCCCCTGTAGGGCTCGGCCCAGAATAACCCCATAAATGGTCGTCGACATGGCCGCCACGATGCTGCCAGAGACAAACAATAATAAACCGATAGTGATAATTTTTTTACGACCGAAACGATCAGACAGTAGACCAAACGGAATCTGTAATAAGGCCTGAGTCAGCCCATAAACGCTGATCGCCAAACCCAATAATAACGGGGTCACGCCGATTAATTCTTCCGCATACAGAGACATCACCGGCAAAATCATAAAGAGCCCAAGCATGCGCATCGAGAAAATACCCGCCAGCCCAATACTGGCTCGCTTTTCTTGTCGGCTCATTGCTGATACTTGGCTTGATGAATCAGCCATAATTACTTTGCCCAGTGTGTGAAAAGAGGGGTATATTAACAGGTTTGGCGGTAAACATTAGAGTAGAGATGGCTAGCATTAAAATTCGCGGTGCGCGAACGCACAATTTAAAAGGGATCGACTTAGACCTGCCTAGAGATGAGCTGATCGTTATTACCGGCTTATCCGGCTCAGGCAAGTCATCATTAGCTTTTGACACCATTTATGCCGAGGGCCAACGCCGCTATGTCGAGTCGCTGTCGGCGTATGCTCGCCAATTTTTATCGGTGATGGAAAAGCCCGATGTGGATCATATTGAAGGCCTCTCCCCCGCTATTTCCATCGAACAAAAGTCCACCTCGCACAACCCGCGCTCCACCGTGGGCACGATTACCGAGATTTACGACTACCTGCGTTTATTATTTGCCCGCACAGGCATTCCACGCTGCCCTGAACACGGCACCTCGCTGGAGGCACAAACCATCAGTCAAATGGTCGATAGCGTCTTATCACTGAACCCCGATAAACGCTGGATGTTACTCGCCCCGGTCATTCAAGAGCGCAAAGGCGAACACTTTAACGTGCTGAATGACTTACGCAACCAAGGTTTTATCCGCGCCCGCATCGATGGTGAAGTGGTCGAATTAGATGAGTTACCCAGTCTAGAATTAAAGAAGAAACACACCATCGAAGTGGTGGTCGATCGTTTTAAGATTAACGACGAACTATCGGTTCGCTTGGCCGAATCTTTCGAGACCACCCTCAAACTCACCGATGGCATCGCTATCATCAGCAGCATTGATGACGATGAAGAGGTGTTATTTTCGGCCCGCTTTGCTTGCCCCAGTTGCGGTTACTCGATTAGTGAATTAGAACCCCGTAGCTTCTCCTTTAACAGCCCGAAAGGCGCCTGTTCTGGCTGTGACGGCCTTGGTATTCAGCAATACATTGACCCCAGTCAAGTCTTACATAGCCCCGACATCAGCCTAGCCGGTGGCGCTATTCGTGGTTGGGATAAGCGCAATATGTATTATTACCAAATGATCACCTCCTTAGCCCAGCACTATGGTTTCGACCCCGAAGAACCATTCAGCAGCTACTCGGAAGAGATTCAAAACACTGTTTTATTTGGTAGCGGGCAACAAGAAATCGTTTTCACCACGCTCAATAGTCGGGGTGATAAACGTCGAAGCAGTCACCCCTTTGAAGGCATTATCAACAGCATGGAGCGGCGTTACCGAGACACCGATTCGAATACCGTCCGCGAGGAGTTGGCCAAGTATTTAGCCAGCCGTTCTTGCACGGGTTGCCAAGGGCAGCGCCTAAATCAGGCCGCCAGACACGTATTCGTTGGCAGCCACACCTTACCGGAGATCACCCACCTCTCTATTCGTAAAACCAGCAGCCTGTTTGCCGAACTAGAGATCAGCGGTCACCGTGGCGAAATTGCCAAGCGTATCATCAAAGAAATTAAAGCGAGACTCGACTTCTTAATCAACGTTGGACTCGACTACCTATCCCTAGATCGCAGCGCCGATACCTTATCCGGTGGCGAGGCACAACGTATTCGACTCGCCAGCCAGATTGGCGCCGGCTTGGTTGGGGTCATGTATGTCTTAGATGAACCGTCTATCGGCTTACATCAACGCGACAATCAGCGCCTTATCAACACCCTATTCCACCTACGCGACATCGGCAATACAGTGATCGTGGTCGAGCACGATGAAGACGCCATTTTAGCCGCCGATTATGTGGTTGATATTGGCCCACTCGCGGGCATTCATGGCGGCCAAATAACCGCCCAAGGTACCCCGCAAGACATCATCGACAACCCCGACTCCACCACCGGCGATTACCTCTCGGGTCGGCGATTTATTGAGGTGCCGGCAAACCGCCACCACGCTGACCCCAGCAAGGTATTACGCATCAATAAGGCCTCCGCCAATAACTTGAAAGACGTTTCCGTCGATATTCCCTTAGGCTTGTTTACCTGTGTCACCGGCGTATCCGGCTCTGGCAAGTCAACCCTCATCAACGAAACCCTCTACCCCAGTGTCGCGCGGACGCTCAATAAATCGTCTATTCCGATCGCGGCGAATGAGGGCGTTGATGGGATTGAACAGCTCGATAAAGTCGTCGATATCGACCAAAGCCCGATTGGCCGTACGCCGAGATCCAACCCCGCGACCTATACCGGCTTATTCACCCCGATTCGAGAATTATTTTCCGCCACCCCCGAAGCCCGTTCACGGGGTTACACCCCCGGCCGCTTTAGCTTCAATGTGAAGGGCGGGCGCTGCGAAACCTGTAAGGGTGATGGGGTGATTAAGGTTGAAATGCACTTCCTCGCCGATGTCTACGTCAATTGCGAAAACTGCAAGGGCCAACGTTATAACCGTGAAACGCTGGATATCCGCTACAAGGGAAAAACCATCCATGAAGTGCTCTCGATGACGGTGGATGCAGCCGCTACATTTTTCGAAGCCATACCGGTTATTTCACGCAAGCTACACACCCTCATTGAGGTTGGCCTCGGTTATATCACCCTCGGCCAAAACGCCGTCACCTTATCTGGTGGCGAGGCACAGCGGGTTAAATTGTCACGTGAACTCTCCAAACGCGACACCGGAAAAACCCTGTATATCTTAGATGAGCCCACCACCGGTTTACACTTTGCCGATATTCAGCAATTACTCGCGGTATTACACAAGCTACGCGACCACGGTAATACCTTAGTCGTCATCGAGCATAATTTAGATGTGATAAAAACCGCCGATTGGGTGATCGATATTGGCCCTGAAGGCGGCGACGGCGGTGGCGAAGTGATTGCTGAAGGTTCCCCAGAAGAGGTTGCTCAGTGTAAAGACTCCCACACCGGACATTATTTACAGGCGATATTGGCAAAGGCCATCACACAGCAATCCGCTCAATCATAGCCTCATTCTGTCGCTTAAAACGGCGCCGCGTCAGCGAGCGTCGTTAATGCCGCTTTTATTATCAGCCGAGCCGGCAAAGTCGTATTCAAACTTATAGAACCAACTCTAATAAATAATCCCTTTCAGATACCATCGGGCACGGTGCACTTCGCTTCCATCACGGGTTTTAACGGCCAAACCGCCCTTACCAAGGCTCACCTCAACATAACTGACCTTATCCAACTGCGCTTGCATGTCCTGTTTGAGCTATTCCTCTTGTTGCCGCGAGGCATTCATTTCAGCCAGCACACGCTGGTATTGCTCGTTAGAAATCGTGCCATTTTCATGTAATACCATCAACAGCGTCGCAAGCTCCGAACCCGCTTGTAGCGGCGTTGATAAGGCCGCACAAACCGCGGATGCTAAAACAAGTTTATTCAACCCCATGGTGATCCTTTTATTATTCTTAAATTGCTGCCAACGAGCTAAACCGCTGATTAATCGCGAAATAAATCAAGCCGTTCGTATCAAGCATAAACTAGCTGGGCGACATTCGCGGATTGAACAAGCCGTACCGGCGTTGTTTACTGTTAGGCCTCATCCCCGGCAACAACGAGAAGCCCACAGCCTCACCCAAACATCATCCAGCCAAACGCCAAAAGCTGATCAACAAAACATCTATTAACGAGGCTAAATCATCAACGCGGCAATAAAACGAGCCCCACCACCGCACTCAGTATTGCCCCCTCCCTCTTCGAAAGGTCCCGCTAAACGCTTGGAAAGAGCGTGCAAGATCAAACAATATGTTTATACCCCGCGTGGTTTTACGCGTAAAATAGCCGCTTCAATTCAGTCATCCCAATACAGTTAAAACCATTATGCGTACCAGTCAATTCCCTCTTAATACCGTTAAAGAAACCCCTGCCGATGCAGAGATCATTAGTCATCAATTAATGATTCGTGCCGGCCTAGTGCGAAAATTGGCCGCTGGTTTATATAATTGGCTACCGTTGGGGGTCAAAGTACTGCAAAAAGTACAAACCATCGTGCGTGAGGAAATGAATAACGCCGGTGCGCTTGAAGTACTCATGCCGGTGGTGCAACCCGCCGAGTTATGGCAAGAGTCAGGACGCTGGGAACAATACGGCGCAGAACTCACCCGCTTAAACGACCGTCATGGTCGTGAATTTTGTTTAGGCCCCACCCATGAAGAAATCATTACCGAGTTGGCGCGCAACGAAATTAAGAGTTATAAACAACTACCGCTGAACTACTACCAAATCCAAACCAAATTCCGTGACGAAATCCGTCCACGTTTTGGCATTATGCGCTCACGTGAATTCATCATGAAAGACGCGTACTCCTTTCATAGCGACGAAGAATCCTTGCAGCAAACCTATGATCGAATGTACCAAGCGTATAACAATATATTCAACCGTTTGGGCTTAGACTTTAGGCCGGTATTAGCCGACACCGGCTCAATTGGCGGTAATGCCTCTCACGAATTTCATGTTTTGGCCGATTCTGGTGAAGACGCCATCGCCTTTTCAACCGACAGCCAGTACGCCGCTAACGTCGAAAAAGCTGAGGCACTTGCACCCAGCGAACCGAGGGGCGAAGCCAGCGAGAGCCTACAGAAAGTCAGCACGGTGGGCCAACGCAGCATCGAAGAAATCAGTAATTTCTTAAATATAAAACCGCAGCAGTGCTTAAAAACATTATTGGTTAATGGCGATGAGAATAATGTTATCGCGCTCGTATTACGTGGCGATCATAAGCTCAATGAAATAAAAGCCGAAAAACTAGCCGGCGTTGCCAGCCCCTTAACCTTAGCCAGCGATGACGATATTAAACGTATTGCCGGCTGTAACGCGGGTTATATTGGCCCAATCGGCCTTGATATACCGATGATTGTTGACCGCAGTGCGGCACAAGCCGCCAACTTTGTTTGTGGTGCCAACGAAAACGACCAACACTTCACCGGGGTTAATTGGCTGCGCGACTTAGCAGAAGCCGATAATATTGCTGATATTCGTCAAGTTGTCGCCGGTGATAAAAGCCCCGATGGCCAGGGGACGCTTACCATCGCCCGTGGTATCGAAGTCGGTCATATTTTTCAGCTAGGCACAAAATATAGTGAAGCGATGAAAGCCAGCGTGCTGAATGAACAAGGTAAAAATCAAACCATGACCATGGGCTGTTATGGCATTGGGATTACTCGGGTAATTGCCGCGGCCATTGAACAGCACCACGACGATAAGGGGATCATTTGGCCAGCAGCCCTCGCGCCGTTCCAAGTAGCCTTATTGCCGATGAATATGCATAAATCGGAACGCCTGAAGGCCGCCAGTGAAACTTTGTATGAACAGCTAATTGAGGCGGGTTTTGAGGTTATTTTTGATGACCGTAAGGTACGCCCAGGCTTTATGTTCTCGGACATGGAATTAATTGGTATTCCGCACCGTATCGTACTCGGTGACCGTGGCCTAGAAAACGGTATGGTGGAATACCGCGGTAGAACGGATCAGGAAAATGTCGATATACCATTGCAAGACATCATTCAACATCTAAAAGACCGCCGCTAAACATATAAAAACCGCGTTTCAGAACTCTGATACGCGGTTTTTATTGGCACTAAGAGTTGTCAGAAAAAAACCACTAAAATAAATCGATCTCACCCTCCGACATCGAACTCTGCACAACCGCCTCGTGCTGAGGCGCGCAGGTTTCGCTACGTATCTGCTGTAGGTTTCGACGTAAGGCCTTAATCCGCTCAACAGCGCTACCGGCGCTGGTATCATTGTTATAACTCGCACCCGCCTGAGTAATAAACGGCGCCACTTGTTGACAGGTTGTCCCCACGTGCTCGGATAATTGACTGACCATATCTTCAAACTGCAAGGCGCGCACCGCCATTGCCACGTCACTGTTAATATTGTTGCTCATATCCTGCACAACGATCATTTTTTCTGCAATTTTGGCATTTAATTTTTCAATTTTACGCATCATCAATTGCATATCATCTTTCGATTTCATCGTCAGGTTCATATCCTTCGACGCGATCGTGCCAATCGTGTCTACCGCGCTATCGATATTAACTCGAGACTTCTTAATAACCTGCCTAATTTGCTCGCCCGTTGTCGCCGACCCCGTAGATAACTTACGCACCTCGTCTGCGACCACCGCAAAACCTCGTCCGTGCTCGCCCGCACGAGCGGCTTCAATCGCCGCATTCAGCGCCAATAGGTTGGTCTGGTCGGCAATCCCCGTGACGTTATTCAATAAGGTGTATATTTCATCCATATTGGTTGAAATATCATCAACATTACCGACCATTTGCATACTTTTATGACTAATCGTGAGCATATTGTCCACAAAATAATCTAACGTCTTACTGGCCGCTACGACAAATTGAGCAAAATCGATACCGTCATCGTCATTGTTCGAGAACCCCCCAATAACCCCCGCTATTTCTTGCCCCTGTATTTGCGCATGCTCGTTCATCCCGTTAAAACTATTCGTCAACTCAACCACCGCGTCACCCGTCAATTGACTAATCCGCTGCACCTCTGATTCCGCTCTAGACATTTCATCAGCCACAATGCTGGCAACATCCTGCAATAAAGCCGACAGCTCACTATCCAGCTCTGCCTCGCTATCGTTTGCACTGGTGCTGCTCGCCCCCCCTATCGCCGGTGCACTCTGTGAACTCTTAAAAGCAATGAACATCCACGTTGCACTGACCATAATCAATAGTAGCGGCGACCAATAAGCGGTGGAGGCTGGAAGCATAAAACTCGCCACAATAGCAATCAGGCTAATCAGTATGGCAATACGAAATTGTTGAGCAAACCCTCGTTCTTTCATCATGAAGTACTCCCCCTTAACTCATTGAGCAGCATACGCCACCTATTTTTACTATTCATACTGAGCAATCAGGTGCCCAGCTATTTTTTTCAACGGTAAAACCGATTGCACCGCTGATAATTTCACCGCACTACCCGGCATCCCCCAAACCACACTCGAAGCTTCATCCTGTGCGGTCGTGGTTGCCCCAGCCTTGAGTAAGTCCAGCATGCCTTCAGCTCCATCATTGCCCATCCCCGTCAGCATCACAGCGTGCACATCCTTTGGCGCGCACTCAAGTAATGAACGAAACATCACATCAACCGAGGGTTTATGCCTGTTTACCACTGGCCCATCATTCAGTACACAGCTAAAGACAGCACCTTTTTTCACCACCAATAAGTGCCTGTCACCTGGCGCAAGGTAGACGTGACCTGGTTTTAACTGCATGCCCGTGCCGGCCTCCACTACGGTGAGCTCACACATACCATTTAAACGTTCAGCAAAGGCGGTACTAAATGTTTTTGGAATATGCTGGGTAATCACGATGGGGGGAGAATCGACCGGTAAACCAACCAGTAACTCCTTAATCGCTTCGGTTCCCCCTGTTGATGAACCAATAGCGATAATTTGCCGGTGATTCTTACGTGGAGTCGCTAAAGTCACCACCGTTTCTGCTGGCTTAGCTGGGGCAGCCGTCCGAATGCGCGCCGCCGCCGCCACTCGCACCTTCGCGCAGATATCTTCGGCATACTTTGCCAGCTCGGTTTTAACATTCACTTTGGGTTTTGCAACAAAATCAATCGCACCCAGCTCTAATGCCTTAAAGGTTGCCTCCGCACCTTTTTCAGTCAAGGTCGAAACCATCACCACCGGCACCGGTCGCAGGCGCATTAAGTTGGCTAAAAAAGTAATTCCATCCATCCGTGGCATCTCTATATCCAAGGTTAATACATCGGGTTTTAATAATTTAATTTTATCCCGCGCAATTAACGGATCTATCGCTGTGCCAACCACCTCGATATCCTCTGTTTTGCTAAAAATTTCGCTGAGTACCTGGCGCACAATGGCCGAATCATCAACGATCAACAATCTAATTTTTTTAATATTAGTCACGCTAACCCCTTCCCCCTAAAACAAGTCGACTGAACCGCCGATCGTTTGCGTATTTAATTTACTTAAGTATTCGTTATCTCTTTGTAGTAAGGTCGAATTATTCACTTTTTTCAGTTTTCTAACTTTCACCTTGCCCGTTTTCACGTGGAATAAAACCTTCCGTGGATAACGGTCGCCTACGTCTTCCTTCACCAGTAACAAGCGTTCGTTGGCTATGTAGTCGTACACAAACGAGATATTCCTTAGCCCTATATCAGTCATTTGGTCCATCACCCGACCACCGCCTATCACTTTCAACTCTAGCCGACTCTTTACCCCTCCATGTTTAATGACGTCATTTATCATATGCTCCATCGCAAAGTTGCCATAACGGGTTTCCGCACTGATCACCGTACTGCCCCAAGAATCCGCTTGATCTCGTGAATAAATAGGCAACATGAAGTGATTCATCCCGCCAACACCGGCCACTTTGTCGGTCACACAGACCGAAATACAGGAACCCAGCACCGTGGCTATCAGCTCATCATTCTTACTCACATAGTATTGCCCGGGTAGGATTTTTGCCGAATAATAACCGTGGCTGGTATCCCAGTAGCGATTAATCTCTTCAAAACCTGGTAGGGCGCAAGGCATATCGTCTGGTTTAATATTCGAATGCGTCATCGATCAGTTACTTCGCTGATAAATAGTCTGTCCCAAGGAATCGAAACGATCACAGACATTAAACATATTCTCCGAGTGGCCGATAAACAAGTGGCCATCGTCCGCTAACACATCGGCATATCGATCAAATAAACCTCGCTGAGTCTCTTTGTCAAAATAAATAACCACATTGCGGCAAAAAATGATGTCAATAGGCCCGTTAATCGGCCAACCATGCAATAAATTTAATTGTTTGAACGTAATCAACTGTTGCAATTCGGCCCTCATTTTCACTAAGTCTGCCTTATCGTCCTTGCCTCGTTTCATCCAACGTTGTTTATACTCAGGCTTCACTCCCTCAACTCGGTTGATGTCATAGATCCCTTTTGCTCCTTTCGCTAGAACATTGGAGTCTAGGTCGGTGGCAATTATTTTCACGTCCCAATCGCTATGCTCGGAAAAAAACTCTTGCACCGTCATCGCCAAACTATACGG
>Ga0209826_1003027_pt1 | contig 10776 bp, 8 predicted proteins | sample GOMGulsemesocosm_5_FD_184637 | JGI IMG/M metagenome (GOLD analysis project Ga0209826, IMG submission 184637) | Methane-oxidizing microbial communities from mesocosms in the Gulf of Mexico - GOM15C Gulf of Mexico (SPAdes) (version 2) | ecosystem: Environmental > Aquatic > Marine > Cold seeps...
TTTCATCGGGCAAGCCCTCCAGCGCATCCGGACTAAAATACCCCCCACTACTAAAGGCCTCCTTTGCGGGATTATCAGAATTGGGATCTTTAGCGCCTGTAATAATAAGCGCATGGGCCCCCGCATCTTTTTCAAAATGATCCAAAGCCCAATACATCTCCAGAAACGATACTGGGCTAAGGGCATTCTTGCGGGCTGGGGTGTTTAACGTCAGGGTTACCAAACCGCTATCGTCTTTTTGATAGAGAATGTCTTTAAAATCTTCGGTATTCATTGATTTTCCTATTACTTTTTCATACGTAAATGGCAGGGCAAGCAGGGGTCAGAGTACATTCAAGCAGGGGTCACGCAAGCAGGGGTCAGAGCACATTTTTACAAACTGCGTAAAAATCGTGATCTGACCCCAAACTGGAACGTTAACCCAGCAACAACGGCGCCAGACGCTTACGGTGATGAGCAGAATCACCAAACTGCTGCTGACTCCACTGTGCACGTCGGATATATAACTGCGCATCACATTCATAGGTGAAACCCATGCCACCATGAAACTGCACGGCACGATCCCCCGCATACAACAGTGCATCGTTGGCTGAAGCCTTGGCCATACGGCAGGCGATCTCAAGATCGCGTTCAATTTTCCCTTTGCTGTCCTCAAACAGGGTTGCTGCATGATAAACCTGAGAACGAGCACCTTCCAGTTTATTTAGAATATCAACACTGGGGTGTTTTAACGCTTGGTAGGAACCAATCAACTTGCCAAACTGCTTGCGAGTATTGAGATACTCAACAATAAGGTTCAAACAAGAAGACGTGGCACCAACCGCTTCTGCCGCAGTTAACAAAGCGCCAATCAATTTGATATCACCAAGTATTTCCTGAGTTTTTTCCGCCGCAAGAATGGCATCTGCCGGGACAGTGACACCGGTAAAATCAACTTTCGCAGAGCGCTTGGTTTCATCGATTAAGGCGTGAGCTTGTATCGCACTCTCTGACAACTGATTGCGTTCCACCACCACAAAGCGGGCACTGCCCTGATATTGGGTGAGGATAATAAATAGCTCCGCGCTCGCAGCATCATCTACAAACCATTTTTCACCCGTCAATACCAACTCATCGGAGAGCTGGTGGCTAGTATCGGTAGCGCCCCAGTCCTCGTTATCCAACAGCGCAAGCGTGGCGATCTGCCCTTCCACCATTCTTGGTAACCAACGCTGCTGTTGCTCAGGGCTAGCCGCGCGCAAGATCACCTGCGCGGCTAAGGTGCAGGGGATAAAAGGTGTGGCCGAAAGACTGCGCCCCATACTTTCTACAATGGGGACCACCGCTTCGATGCCCAGCTCGGAACCACCAAAAGACTCGGGTATCGCAATCCCGGTCCAGCCCAGCGCTACCAGCTGTTGCCAAACATTGTCGTCATAACCCTGAGGAGATTCCAATAACTGTCTAACCTGCTCGATGGACGATGTATCCTGGCAAAAGCTGCGTGAGCTTTCCATAATCATCTTCTGTTCTTCACTGAAGCACATGCTATCGGCGTTAAGATTTTTTGCTACTTGTCCAAGACTCATTTTGATTCTCCTTACTCTTGTCTGTGCTTACTTGGGTAGACCGAGCGCATGCTCTGCAATGATATTATTTTGAACCTGGCTAGTACCGCCACCAATAGTTGCCGAGAAGTTATTAAAGTAAGCGTGCTGCCAAATACCACCACTCAAGGCGTCGTCATCATGAATATAAAGGCCGCCTTTAGCGCCTTGTAAACTCACCGCATACTGGCGCATACGCCGAAACAGTTCTGTAGCTTCCAGCTTGCCAGACAACATCAGTGACAAAGGATAATCCGTACAAAGGTCTGGCAGATCACCACGCTTTTGGTTCAATAAGAGATTCCTTTCCTCCATCATAAATTGCACCAACTGATCTTGAACGACAGGGTCCTCCAATAAAGGTTTGCCATCGCGCTGAATCGAGCGGCAGGTTTCGATAAGGTCCGCACTGGTAATAGAGGTGATTTTATAGTTAGTCGCCTGACCTCCCTCGACACTGCGCTCATACTCCAAAGTCCGCATGGCAAGCTTCCAGCCATCGCCTTCCTCGCCCATTAAGCAGTCCGCCGAGATACGGGCATCATCAAAGAAGGTTTGCGCAAAACCGTATTCACCGGTGATTTTCTGAATAGGTGAAGTGGAAATGCCAGGCGCCTGCATGGGAGAGAGAAAAAATGACAAGCCGGCGTATTTGCTCTTGGTCTCAGGATTGGTCCGCGCCAATAGAATCATATATTTGCTATAGGGGCCATGAGTGGTCCAAATCTTACTGCCGTTAATCACATACTCATCGCCATCGCGCACGGCACGAGTCTGGGCGTTACCGAGATCGGAACCGTGGTCCGGTTCAGAGAAACCCTGACACCAGATATCCTCGGCAGTAAGAATGCCTTTAAGATATTTTTGCTTTTCGGCCTCCGTCCCCATTTCCAATATAAGTGGCCCAGCCCAGCCTAAGCCAATACTGTTGAAAATAATCGGCGCTTTATGCTTGGCCAGTTCCTCATCAACGATATCCTGATAAGCCGGAGGCATACCGCCACCGCCATACTCTTGCGGCCATGACATACCCAAATATCCGGCCTCGTATACTTTACGCTGCCAGGCAACTAGAAACGCCAGCTGTTCATCGGTACCCACTTCCATAAAGGTTAGGGGCAACAGGAAGCCGGGGTTTTCAGGAATATTATCTTCTAGCCAGGCACTGACTTCTTGTCGAAACGCCGCTAAGGTATCGGGATCGGTATTCATCTTTAGCCTCTACTGATTATCTTTTAGGTGAGATCGTCCTAGATAATATTCAGCGACAGATGAGTGTGCTTTAGAATTGGTGCCAAATGCTTTTTATTTGGTGCCAAAATAGGCATAAGCGTTTATATGACAATGAAGACTCAATTGCTGATAAGAGACAAAAATGCTATTCAGGGCTTACACTTGCTCTACAAAATCCCGAGGTGAACAACTGTGCCAGCCCTTAAAGGCCGTAGAGAAGGAGGATGTATCGGCGTAGCCGAGCATGAAAGCGATTTCAGTAATAGGGATCTGGTTATCAATTAATAAACGCACCGCCATTGCCGAACGCAACTCCTGCACGATATTGGCAAACAGTTCATTGCGCTCGGATAATCGGCGCTGCAGCGTCCGGCGTGATATCGCCAGCTCGTTTGCAATGGTATCGATAGTCATTGCACCGGAGGGCAGTGCCCTGACAATACAACGCCTAACCCGTCGCATAAAACCATCGCTACTGCCCTTTTCGATAATGCTGAGCAGATTGTCTTTAGCTAATGGGGATTTTTCATCCCACACTTTTATAATCGGCCACTCCAGTGCGGCCGCAGGATAAAACAGGCCACTGAATGCTTGGTCAAACACCAGTTGCCCACTAAACACCTGGCGATGGACTGTCGTATCGTCAGGCTCTGGATAGTTAAAATAAACCTTGGGGACCGGTACCGGGCTATAACACACCGAGTTAAGTAGGCATTGACTCATACTCAACATCATATCAGTGATATAACGACCACTGACCTCCACCGGAACCGTGGGGCGCCACTCAGTGCGAAGTGTATCCCCTTCCTTAACCACAACGGCTTCACCAATAGCCTCAACTGTTTCAAGCGTGTTGGGCATCATATTAAGCCATTGCCGAAAATGACTGCATATAGCGGAGAGATACTGTAGTAGATTAGCCTGATTGAGAAAGCTGGCTCGCCCGGCCCACAAGCCAATATCTTCGTTGCCCGTCAACTTGGCTAACTGTTTTGTCAGGTTGTATAGCGTCTCGACGGGAATATAGACATCCGGATTTTCCAGCCAGATAGGGTCTATGTCTGCATTGGCGATCAGCTGATCACGGTCAACGCCCAGATCGTCTGACAACTGTAAAAAAAGCTGAGCAATCCGTGACGAGACAGTTTTTCCAGAAGCGGTGCTCCCAAGGACAGTGCCACTCATCGTTTTCCTATCTCAAACAAACTTCCAATTTCCATCTACAGACACCCATCAAAACAGGTCTAATATAACCTATAGCATGGCTTTACGCTTGCCAAAAAACGGCTCAACTAAACCGCTCCCATTGGCCCCTGTGCAGTAACGTTTGGTTAATTTGAATAGAAGAAAGCCAACCAAGCTTTATAGATGGATAAGACGCCTACCTCCATGAATCTGAAATCACCCGTTCCCACTACATCTCAAAGCTTCATGACCCTCCAATCATTCGGAGAAACTCCAGAAACCACCTTAAAAGCTCGAGAAAAAGCACTTAGATTGTTATAACCCAGCAGATAGGAAAGGTCGATCAATGATATGTTGGAGTTTAGCAAGTAATGCTCTGCCACCTCCTGTCGAATTTCGATGACCAAATCACGAAATCCAACATCGCACTCTTTCAACTCACGCTGCAAAGCACGAGGATGCCTTCCCATCAACTGAGAGACTCCATCCAAACTGCATAAATTAGTTCCGAGGTTAACCCTTATCAACGCTCGAACATTGCCAATCAGATCTTGCTTAGGCTGTTCTGATAACATACCGTCGAGATGCTGCTCGACAATAGCCAGTAACTCAGGATCGGCTGTCTCTATTGGAATCGACAGATAACTTTTTGGGAAAATATAACCATCATAATCCTGATCGAAGTTCACAGGAGCATGAAAATAGCGACTATAAATCTCACTGTTCTCAGGCCTTGCATGTGAAAAGGATACTGATGTCACTGGATATCTACCTTTACCTAAGGTTTTAGAAGCTTTGATCATCAACGTCACGGCTAATAGATGTAACTGCACCATTGAACCCGTGTAGGCGGTACGCTGATGGCGCTTCATAACGATATACTTGCCATCCTCACAAATCTGCCACACAGATGCCTGATTATAAAGCCGAGTGTATTTAAACGACTTGGTTAGTGACTCTCCGACGGTAGAACACAGTTTTGAAATTTGAGCTAACGCCCCAAAGCGAAACGGTTGTTGATATTTGGCCACATAAAAACCAAAGTGAGGACAGCGATTGCGTTCAGCCACATCATCCAAGAACGTAACTATCTGATGATAATTCAGAAAATTTCTAGGATTCGTCAACTGCTGCCTACTAATTCCTGACACAGCTAATGAATCACTCAGATCAATACCCAGCTCCTCAGCCGCCTCTCTGGAACCTAATAGAATATCACCATCCGTAAATAACGGCTTATCCTCAGCTCTCTTCCTCACAACTAATCCCCCCCTAAACTCTTTTAGTCGTAATGCGTCCTTTAGTTTACATCAGCGTCAGAAACACAATATAACAGCGCCCGTAAATACGCGGAAAGGTTCATCATGAGTAACCACAAAGTCGCAACAGCTATGGCCACTAGCCTACTGGCGGCAACAATAAGCTCTGCTCAAGATGATAACTGGGTACTTGAAGAGGTTATTGTAGCGACCCGGTAGCGTGCAAAAAGCTCACAGGGCGTACCCATTGCATTGTCGGCTTTTAGCAACGACATACTCAAACAGGTTGGCGCTACCGACTTTAAGGGCTTAATCGACCAATCGCATTACTTACGCCAGCGTAACCATCGCAATCGAACAGAATCAGAACAGGCACTAACACCAGTGCAATAAACATGATGCAGCGTGTACAAAGTCCGTCAGGTTCACCGCTAGGAAACCGTCAAAACAAGGTATATACCACCACTCTAGCGGTAATATAAAGACTATGCCCTGCATCAGAAGAAAATATTCCGACAAGGATATGACAGCTTTAACTTCCACTTTGACTTCTGTGGCAGGCTCAAGAATTACAATCCAATACGAGGCCTATAACTTAAGGCTCTGGCTTAACAAGGGTGTGAGCGGCCACTGCTTTCAAGCGAAAGACCTGCCAAGTACCCAGCAGACCAACAATCGCTCCAAATAAATTTACCAACAAAGCCAAAGTCCAAGCTAAGTTTGAAGCGTACTCAGAATAATCATCACTTAAAAGCGGAATCGAGTGTCTATAGCTCGCGCTCCCAGTCATTAAAATAAACAGGAAATTCAGGAAAAAATAGAGACGATTACTCCCCATCAAGCCCACCCCTATAACGGGTAATGCAATCATAGTCACAACAAAAAATGCAACCATTGGATTGGTTGGACTTAAAGCCACCAAACCTTGATCAAGTTGCCACAAACTCACCGAATTGTAACCTAGGGCTAAAACCAGCCAAAGTGCTTGCATCCTTATCGTCCACTGTAAAACCGTCATGTATGCTACCTTTCATCATTCAAACCGAGACTTCAACGGCGATGAATATATCCGTTTACCGAGACCAATAATGGCTCGCCAATCAATGATAGATTTCGTCGAGGATCTCCGTCTAGCAACAGAAAATCAGCTCTCTTACCCACTTCAATACTGCCAGTTTTGTCAGAGACACCTATACTCTGAGCCGTTGCCAATGTGCCCATATGGATGGCTTTACTAGGAGAGACCTTGCCAAGATCTACGAAAAATTTTAGTTCTTTCCAAACCGCTTCATGACTCACGAATCCCGAGTCTGTGCCCAAGCCGACCAGAATATCGCTATCAACAGCCTGCTGAAAACCTTCGACAAGTTGCTCACCTACCATACGCGTATTGCGACCTATCACAGATAACGCGGGATCCGCTTTAGCGTCTTCCGTCCAGCTTATATCTCGCGCAAAAATAGACAGTGTTGGATGCAAAGAGGTGTAGCCTCGTAATGATTTTGGGTTGTTGTGGTATAGTTCGATAATCTCATCATCGAGCGTTGAACCATGCTCAATATTGTCGACACCAGCTAAGAGAGCTTCTCTAACACCTTGCATACTTTCTGCGTGTGCCGCGACCATAATATTCTTTCGATGTGCCTCATCAGTAATAGCTAGAATCTCTTCAGGTGTCATTTGCAACTCTCCGGCTTCTCCCAGCCGCCGTGAATCTGCTACACCACCGGTACTGGTGATTTTGATAAAGTCGACTCTATTATGCAGCGCCTCCCTTACCGCCTGCCGAGCTTCCAATGGGCCATTAATTACCCTACCAATATCAGACGCATGCCCACCCGTTATTGCCAAAATTTTACCCGCGACCAAAAGGTTTGGACCAACGATCTCTCCTCGGACAATTTTGTCACGTAGCGCTACATCCAAAAAACCAATTTCACCAATCGCTCGTAGTGTCGTTACACCGGTATACAATTCCTTTTTAACATTTTCCGCCATACGCGCAGCAAGGATTCGCCGGCCTAAATAGGTATTGACTACGAACATATTGAGATAATGTTGATATCCAGGAGGAGCCATTGATGTCAAGTCTATCGGCAGGTCAGGGTCCTCCGCATCTTTAAATAGATGAGCGTGCGCATTAATAAGACCTGGCATCACGAACTTTCCAGATGCATCGATCACTTCATAATCACTAGGTACATTGATCTTCTTGGAATCCCCAACACCTACAATCGAGCCGGTTTGATCAATGAGTACAGTTCCATTGGTCATAACATCCGCACCCTTCTGTCCGGTAATAATATTTCCGCCAACGATGGCGACATTATTTCTTGTCTGCTTGGGTGCACTGGATAATTCCAAAGTGATATTGGCGGATACGAGTAACACAATAATAGCGGTATCCCTAAAAGGAATTTTCGGCAGCGAGCCTACCTGGCCGATAAGGATTCCCCCCATCGCCAGAAAAAACAGCGACATAGATAACCCTGAAGAATCGGACGCTAACGCGTATACAAATACGAAGTGCAATAATAGTAAGCCGATCATTGCGATTTTGCCGATTTTCACCATGACTCTCTCCTGCATTGGGCTTTCGATAGATACGTTGAATACGTTGAATACGTTGACTTTACCAAAGGCGCCCTCTGAAGGTTTACCAATTTACGACAACGGTCATATCAGGAGATATGCTCCCACATAAATCCCTACGTCCTCAAACGAATGAATTTTGGAACCTAACGAAGCGAGATCTGAATTTTTAGCTACATCGAGTTTTTCTACAACTCAACGAGGGGTCATGGAAGTAACGGAGGAATATCGCCAATAGATTTTGAAAAGTAATATTTTCGAAAGCTATCGATCGTTTAGTAAACTAAGGTCTTGCCGTTGCTATTTTTGTTTTCCTTTCGCCACTTTAGCGGTGTCGTTCCACTCCAACGCCTAAAGGCGCGACTAAAAACCGCTGTTTCTGCATAACCGAGATTGAGCGCCAATTCCATCATACTAATATCGCTGAACGCTAGGTTGTGTCGCGCGATCTGATAACGTTTGTCGGTTAGGAGTTTATTAAAACTGCAGTCTGTTTCTTTTAAACGTTTTTGCAGAACTCGAGGATGTAAATCAAAACACGCGGCTACTGTTGCTAGAGAACATTCGGCGCTGGGTAACAGAGAGCTGATGGCGTTACTGACGACTTGTTGTAGATCCTCTCTCAAGGCGGCCTTTTGACCGCTGAAATAACGCTCGGCAAAGGCGGCAGGCTCACCAGCTCCTGCGCCGATTTGTAGAGGCAGTAAATCGCGGTTAAATGCAATGCCGTTCATGGGTTGAGAGAATCGGACATCACAATTGAAAAACGTTTTATATGAATCTGCTTGCTCTGGACGGGGGTGCTTAAACCAAATGGCCAAAGGCCTCCACTTATCCTCCAATAACCCAAGATTGATCTGATGAATCAACCCGACGCTCATTGCAATCAGTTGGCTGTGCGAGCGGGTACTATCCAATTTTAGCTCTAAGCTGAGAAAGGCATTGTCATCTATTTCGAGTATTCCGAATTCTGCCCCGTTGACATGGTAACTGAGGTGAGCTTGAGTTTTTCGGTAGAGATCCTGTAGTGATTGCGCCTGTAATAACCACAACCCCAAGGGCCCAAAGACATGCCAGCCCTGATGGTAAGCGAGCTGCAAGCCAAAAGAATCATCACCACTGGCAACAGCGCCCTCTTCCAGCAACCGGGAGCAGCTCAGATAAGAAATATACAGATCTGGGTTTCTCAATACGGCGGGGGTCAAGTTCACTTGTTTTAACAGGCTCTGAGGGTTGAGCCCAAGCTTACGGCAAACACTATCAAAACCAGTTAAAGCAGCACTTCTGACCAGATATTCCATAGAGGTTCTACTTTTGTTGATGCGTTTTTTTTAGAGTGTTCGCATTATATCAAATAATATTCGTAATATATCAATTTCTGGCATCAAGCCCTTGTTAAGCTGTGGAGTTGATGGTCGAGCTACCGAACAGCTCAGATACCACGCAGATAGGCAATGGCAAAGTCCACAGGAGAAAATTGATGCGCTCTACCAACCGTATTGAACAGACCGAATATGATTATTTGGTGGTGGGGGGAGGCTCTGCTGGCTGCGTGCTCGCCAACCGGCTATCTGAAGACAGCCGTAATCGTGTGTGTTTGTTAGAGGCCGGCCCTAGTGATAAGACACCGCTAATCACCATGCCAATGGGTATTGTTGAATTAGTAAAGAACAAGAAATATAACTGGCGCTTTAATTCTAGGCCGGAGCCATCGCAGGAAAATCGAAGTATTTACAACCCTAGAGGAAAGGTTCTGGGAGGCAGCAGTTCGATTAATGCCATGCTCTATGTTCGCGGTAATGAATGGGATTATGATCACTGGGCGTCATTAGGCAATAAAGGCTGGAGCTTTAAAGAAGTCTTGCCCTACTTTAAAAAATTGCAAAACCAGGAGCGTGGCGCAAGCCCCTATCACGGCGTGGGAGGCGAGTTGAATGTTGCCGATACTCGCGCAGACTCATCGCTAGGTCCCGTGTGTTTAGAGGCTTGCCTGCAAGCTGGGTATAAAGAAAACCAAGACTTTAACGGCTCAGAACAGGAGGGGGTTGGCTTTTACCAATTGACGCAAAAAAATGGCGTGCGTTGCAGCGCCGCCCATGCCTTTCTTCACCCCGTTCTGCACCGCCCCAACTTAACGGTAATTACAGAAGCTCACGTCTCGCGAATACGGTTTGATGGCAAGCGTGCCGTGGGGGTTGATGTTTCTCATAAAGGCACCGTCACCACCATTCGAAGCAAAAAGGAAGTCATCCTCTGCGGTGGGGCGTTCAACTCACCGCAGCTTTTACTACTTTCTGGCGTCGGTCCGGCGCAGGAATTGGCACAACACAATATACCGATGGTTCACGAATTACCCGGCGTGGGAGAAAACCTCCAAGAGCATGTGGATTTTTTGACCGTCATTAAGAGTCGACGACCTGAAACCATCGCTATCCGTCCGCTGTTTATGTTGAAAATGTTCAGAGAATTATGGCGATTTTTCACGAAAAGAAGAGGTTTTCTAACTTCATGTGCGGTTGAAGTCGGCGGTTTTATAAAGTCAGATCCGTCATTGGATCTTCCTGATATGCAGTTACAGTTTTCTCCCGTGGCGCAGGACGATCATGGTCGTAATATGAAATATTTATTGCACTACGGATTGTCTTTGCACAACTGCCTGTTGCGACCCAAAAGCCGAGGCCGAGTGGGTCTAGAGTCTGACGATTTCAAAGATGATCCGCGCATTGAGATGAATATGCTAAGTCATCCTGATGACCTCCAACGCATGATAAAAGCGGTGCGTATTACTCGCGATATTTTGTCGCAACCTGCTTTCGACACTTACCGGGGTAAGGAGTTTTTCCCTGGCGAAAAAGTGCAGTCGGATGAGGAAATTGCAGAGTTCTTACGTCAAAAAGCCAATCATGTTTACCACCCGGTGG
>Ga0209826_1003029_pt1 | contig 10770 bp, 9 predicted proteins | sample GOMGulsemesocosm_5_FD_184637 | JGI IMG/M metagenome (GOLD analysis project Ga0209826, IMG submission 184637) | Methane-oxidizing microbial communities from mesocosms in the Gulf of Mexico - GOM15C Gulf of Mexico (SPAdes) (version 2) | ecosystem: Environmental > Aquatic > Marine > Cold seeps...
TTTAATTTATTTTTAATTTATTTTTAATTTATTTTTAATTTATTTTTGCTTTTTTAGATATAAGACCAATAAAAACCAAACGTAACACAAGTAAAAATTAACACTTAACAATCAGTAACTTGAAGGCATTCATTGAACAAAAAACCTTTACTACACAACAATTTATTGAGTTTATACTCTATTAAAGTTGTTGCAGCGATAAAAATGCTTTGATATAAAGTAGCTGCGCTTGTGAAGAAGCAATGTTAATAATAAAAATACTTCTCGAAATAATTAATAAGAATCTTGTTTAACAAGACAAATAAAGCGAACACTCAAAGCCTTTCTCAATGAGAAAGGCTTTTTTATTGCTTAACCTAAAATATAGCCATGTATTCTACATAGTAATTTATTTGAATTATTCATTATTAATGAGTTGCTAATCAGTTATTTAGAGGTTAAATTCCTTCTTAAAATGAACTTAAAGAGTATAAATAGTGAATAAACCACAAAGAGATATAATCCTAAGATTTTTAGCTGAACCACAAGATGTCAACTTTGGTGGTAAGGTGCATGGTGGTACGGTAATGAAATGGATTGATTTAGCCGCTTACGCCTGTGCGGCTGGCTGGAGTGGCCGTTATTGTGTCACTGCTTATGCTGGTGGCATTCGTTTTGTTGCGCCTATCCATGTGGGCAGTTTAGTCGAAGTTGATGCTAAGGTAATATATACAGGAAGCTCTTCTATGCACATTGCGCTAGAAGTTAATGCCTGTGATCCTAAATCGCTTAACCGCCGTTTAACCACCCATTGCATTGTCATTATGGTTGCGGTCGATCAAAATGGTCATTCTGAACGCATACCTCAGTGGGTTCCAGAAACTGATGCCGATAAAAAACAACATGCTACCGCAGTGAAGCTAATGGAAATGCGCAAACAAATTGGCGAAGAAATGCAAATTTTTGTAAAAGAATAGAGGTTCAATGATGAAAACTTATTTTTTATATCTACTATTATTAATGAGTTTTCTACTGTTCAGTTCACCAAGCTTAGCGCTAAATAAGCTTGGTCATCAATTAGTCTGTCAGTTAGCCTTTGAACATATAGGCAGTCAACAACAAACTAAAATAACACAATTGCTCGCTACCATACCCAAAAATCATCAAAACTTGATTAATCGTTACAATTACCAAAAAAAAGGTACGTCAATTTCTTTCGCTAATGCTTGTACTTGGGCTGATGCAGTTAAACGAATTAAAAAATTTAAAAGGTATAACTCTTGGCATTATATGAATGTGCCTAGAAGCCAAATAAGTATAACAACCAATACTTGTCAGAAAAATTGCTTGCCACAAGCTATTTTGTATCATCAACAACAGCTAAAGAAAAACACTAGCAAGGTCAATTGGAAACAAGCGCAAGCATTACTGTTTTTAGGGCATTGGCTTGGTGATATTCATCAACCTTTACATGTAAGCTTTGCCAGTGATTTAGGCGGTAACAAAATAAAGTTAACGCACTTAACGACAAAGTGTAGTAATTTACATTGGTACTGGGATGACTGCATCTTATACCGAGGTAAATACAGTAAGAAAAAGTGGTTACGCTTATTAAACTCACAATGGCAACAAAATTCAACACCAAACTGGCAAGCAAGTCAGGTTTGGCAATGGGCTGATCAGTCTTTTCAGCTCATTAAAACACCTAGTTTTATGTATTGTAAAATGGATAAGTACGGTACTTGCCAACCAATAAAGCAAAAAATTCGCTTACCTAAAAATTATATCGAGCAATATCAACCTGTCATAGAAAAAAGACTATTGCAAGCCTCTAAACGTTTGGCAAAAGTACTTACCGCAACACTGTAGAGGCGAGTGATTGCCTAAACATTTAACTCGCCTAACCATCTGATTAAGCGGTTAACCGGTAAAAACGCTCCTATTTTGATAGTTTATTCAAGCCATTCTCTACTAATGAATAAACCGCAGGTACTACCACTAAAGTTAATAAGGTAGAGCTGATCATGCCACCAATAACTGCCACGGCTAAAGGTGCATTAATATCCGCACCTGCACCTAAACCTAATGCCGCTGGTAACATTGAAAAAATAACCGTAAGCGAAGTCATTAATACAGGCCTTAACCGTCTAGGACAAGCATCAAATAAAGCTTGATTAATCGGCTTACCATCAGCCCTCATTTGGTTAGTTAAATCAATGAGTAATATGGAGTTCTTTGCCACTAATCCCACCAATAAAACTAATCCTATCATCGAGTAAATATTAAGTGAATGCCCTCCTATCCACAAACCTGCTATACCACCAATAATAGCAAGCGGCTGGGCTACCATAACAATAAGCGGTTGAATAAAAGAGTTAAATTGGCTTGCTAAGGTCATGTAAATAAGAATAAGCCCTGTAGCAAAGGCAAACATAATATGTTTAGCCGTTTTGCTAAATTCTTTTGCTCGACCTATTAGCTCAATTTGATAACTATTAGGTAAAATCTTACTCGCTTCTTCTAATACAATCACCGATGCATCACCTTCAGGAATGGTAGGGGTAGCATAAAAGGTTGCGGCATATTGTAGGTTATATCGACCAATAGTAGCAGGGCCAATGCCAGCTTTAAACTCAGCAACACTGTCTAAACGTACTAACTGACCTTGATTATTTCTTAAATATATTTGCTGTAATCTATTGTTATTTAAGTTATTACCTGACATTTTCAAGCGAACATCATAACGTTCGCCATCACCAGGAATATCATTATATTTAGCAACATCAAAACCACCAACAAGTACCCTTAACGCATTACTGATAGTAACCGAGTCAAGGCCAACTTCACGCGCTTTTTCTCTTAAAGGCACTAGTTCAAGCTCTGGCATATCTAATTGCAAATTGCTGTCTAGTGCGCCAATAACCGCTATTTGCTCTAAGCGGTTGGTGAGTAGTTTTGATAATTCAGCCACTTTTTCAAGGTTAGGTCCTTTAAGTACAAATTGTAATGGCTCGCCTCGTTGACCACCCACGGCAGGAACAGGCGCAGCAAAAACTTTAACACCGGGTATATTAGCTAAATCAACGCGTACTTTTTCTATAATTTGAGTTTGATGTAATGATCTTTTTTCTCGATCAACTAAGTTAACATAAATTTCGCCTTGGTTAACTTGTCCTTTGTCACCAGTGCCTATCGTTGAAAACAAACCATGAATTTCTTCATGCTTTTGTAAAATTGATTCAACCCGTTTTAATCTGTCTAAGGTATAGTTTATATTCGAGCCAAGAGGTGTTTTAAGAGAAACAATAAAACGACCTCGATCTTCTTCGGGTAAAAACCCTTTACCTAATTGCCCCAGAAACCAACCGCTGGAATAAACCATAATCGCCGTTAAGGCAATAATGAATAACCGATGATTGATTGAAAATTTCAATGTGGATAAATAAAAACGCTCCATTTTATTAAAGGCATTATTTAATGTTTGATAAACACGACCATGCTTTTTGTGCACACGTAGATATTTAGCACAAAGCATAGGCGTTAATGTCACGGAAACAAAAAGTGAAATCACCACACCACACACAACGACCACAGCAAAAGAAGAAATAAAACGGCCGATAATACCGTCCATAAAAATCACCGCACCAAACAAGGATACCAAGGTAAAGGTAGCCGCTAAAATAGCAAACATCACTTGCGAGGTGCCTTCAATAGCCACCGCTGTATGATCAGCGTTAGGGTTTTGCTCCATTTTTTGAAAAATATTTTCCAATACTACAATCGCATCATCAACCACAACACCAATAAGCAATAACAACCCCAACATGGTCATGGTATTAAAGGTAAAACCCGCAAAATAAATAGCAGCGACAGCACCTAATAAGGATACTGGAATAGCAGTAATAACGATCAACGTTGAACGTAAGTTCATTAAAAAAAATAATACAACGACACCCGCCAAAATAGTGCCTTCAAGCAAATGTGCTTTTAAACCATCAATAATAGCCGTAATCAAGTCACCATCATCAACAACTATGCTAAGTTTTATCCCATCAGGTAACTGCGGTAATATTTCTTCAGTGAGCCTTTTTTTAGCCTCATCAATAATGGCAACAGCATTAGCACCTGATATTTTAACTAAACCTAAACCAACCGTTGATTTGCCGTTATAACTAGCAAAACGTCTAAAATCTTCTAAACCATCTTCAACATTAGCCACTTCTTGTAAAAAAACAGGTAAACTTTCTTGATAGCCAACAATTAACTTTTTAAGCTGTTCAACGCTATGAAATTCAAGATCAAGCTTTAACTGTTGTTCTTGATTAGCGGCGATAGTGAAGCCACCCGGCATTTTTATGTGTTCTCGGTTAAAGGCGTTAATGACATCTTCTACCGTAACGCCAAGTGCTGACATTTGTTGAATGTTAAGGTTTACTCTCAACGTACGTTCTCGCTCCCCAGCAATAAGTACATTACCAACACCGCTGATGGTTTCTAAACGTTTTTTTATTACGTTTTTAGCGTATAAATTCAATTGTTGTAATGTTCTATCTCCTTCAAGCGATAGCCACATTATAGGTGCGCCGCCTATCTCTACTTTTTTAACAATAGGCGTTTCGACCCCTTTAGGTAATAAGCGAATAATCTCATTCACCTTGGCCTGCATTTCATTAAAGGCAATATCAATATTTTTAGTTAAATCAAAGCGAACCATCACCACCGAAACACCCGCCAATGATGACGATTGAATGTCGTCAATACCTGAAATACCATTAACAGCAGATTCAACTATATTAGTAATCGACGCGTCAATAATAGCGGGGTCGCCACCAGGTAATATGGTTGACACTGATAGCATGGGAAATTCAATTTCTGGCATTCTATCAACACCAATACGCTCGTAACTGATCAAACCAAATAAAATTAATACGAGACTTAGCATGTAAGTCAGTACATGGTTTTTGATAGAGAACGCAGGTAAATTCATTTTTTCTGATGAATTATGGGTAGCAACGTTGGTAGAAGCAGTGGTGGAAATAGGCTTATCACTCATGTTTAAGGCTCCACAATATCGATTACTGATCCATCGGTTAACCAACCTGCACCATCCAATACAATCTCATCATTAAGCGTTAATCCTGAGAGTATTTCAATTGTTTCACCTTGAATTAAGCCAGTGGTAATTAATTGTTCAACAACTTTATTGCTGTTAGCGATCACTTTATAAACCACAACACCATTAGGACGGCGTACCAAAGCTTGCTTAGGGATAGTAATGGCATTTTTATGTTGAGTTAACATGACCTCAGCTTGAATACTTGAACCTATCTTCCATTGGTGATGGTTAGTAAATTTCACTAGCGTAAGTAAAGCCCTATTGCCTGTTTCTAGCATAGGACGAATTCGTTCAATGGTGCCATTAATCTGCTCTACTTCGCCAGTTTTCTGACGAATTAAGGTAACAGCCATATTTAATTTTATTTGATCAACCATTGTTTCAGGAAAATACAAGCGAGCATAAATATCGTCTGTTGAAATGATAAAAAACAAATCATCGCCTATTTTTACATAATCACCTTTTGACACTAACTGAGTTTGCACAACGCCATTGATAGGGCTAATGATTTTGGTATGAGATAGCCTATAAATTGCTTTTCGTAACTTTGCTTTAGCGCTCAACAATTGAGCATTTGATTGTTTCAATGCCGTTTCACTATCATCTAAAACTGCTTGAGAAATCATTTTTTTATTGAACAAATCTTGATTTCTTTTTAACAGACGTTTTTCGTTTTCAATTAATACTGTTAAGTAAGTTATATTGGCACTGGCAATTTCTTTATCAATAATAAATGCCTCGGCATCAAGCTCTGCTAATACTTGCCCCTGCTTAACACTTTCACCTTCAATAAAATAAATACCACTCACTTCAGCTGCAACTTTAGCCGCGACATTTGGCTTGGTCAGTGTTTCAATCTGCCCTCTTACATTCGTTGTAGCAAGTAATGTTTGTGAAACTGTTTTTACCACAGTAACTGGCGTGATTATTTTTAGAGTTTCATCATTATTTAATGAGGTATCAGCCTGAGCATAACTAAATTGAACAACACTTAACGTTAATAATTGTCCGAACAATAACTTGATTAAAAGGTTTTTTTTCATTATTTAGTTCCAAAAAATGCCATTAATATTGACATGGTTAATTGTGTTACATAAGCAGGAGTATGGCGATCTTTGTTATAGGCAGGGAAAAACTGTGCCAATGGCTCTATTTCAAGATGTTTTTGCACCATACCCATAATAGTGACCGCAACACCATGCGCATCACAATTTGGTTTAATTTCAGTGATTAAATTCGTTAATTCAATAAAAACAGGGCCAAAAACTTCTTTTGCCAAATATTCTAATCGTTGCTGATCACCATTTAATTGTTCGCGCTGTATCAAACACTTAAATTCGGGGGCATCAATTAAAATCTGACTCAAAGTAAATACAAAAGCCTCCATACGTTTTATTGGTAAGGCGGGGATAGTTAACGCATTGACTAGCTGTATCGATTTATTACTAAACGATTCATCAATTACAGCGAGGTAAAGTGATTGCTTATCTTTAAAGTGATTATAAAGCGCTGGAGGGCTAATATTAACCTTGTCGGCAATATTACGCATTGAAATCGAATCAAAGCCTTTTTCTGAAAATAAAACCATCGCGACCTTGAGAATGGTTTGGCGCGTATCACTCATAATTAAATCCAATAATTAAATCCAACAATTAAAAGTCAGTATAATATAATAAAATAAAACACATCACATTAATTAACGTTCGTTAACTTAATAATTGTACAATAATATTTTTATTACATAGATGTCAATTTTGTTTTGGTATTTATTAAAGAAAAGAGTGCTGCGCTAGAGACTAGATGCTAGATTTTATTTTTTGCTTCAATCCATTGTGCCATGTATTTAGTGCTTTTATGGTGATGATGATTAAGCATACTACCGATAAAGTTATTTTCTCTATGGGCAACTAATCCAGAGAGTAGTTTAGTTAAGCAGATTGAAAAAGCATTATAATGTTTATTTTGATCAAACAATAATTGAGCATTTTTTTGCCCCAACTCACTAGCACATTGCCAAGTATCAGCCTCTTGATAAAGCGTTACCGCAGCATCAGCAATACTTTGAGCGTTATTCGCTATCTTTCCTGCCCAAGGTAACTCTGTTTGCATACCTTCAATGCCTATATTGGTCGTTACTGAGGGTGTTGAACAAAGCATGGCCTCTGCTAACTTACCTTTGATACCAGCACCAAAACGTAATGGTGCTAAACATACCCGTGTAGATTGCATAGCAAGTAAAGCATCATCAACCCAACCTTTAACTAAAAAGCCTGATTTTTCATCATGTAAATCAGTTGCCTTAGGTGGAGGATAAGCACCACAGATAGAAAGTTCAGCTTGAGGTAATTGCTTGCGTATTAACGGCCAGATTTGCTGTTTAAGCCATAATACTGAATCCCAATTTGGCGGATGGCGAAAATTACCAATAGAGATAAAACCTTGTCGTTGTTCAAAGCTAGGATGAGTTTTTGTTAACTGCTGTTGATCAAACATAAAGGGTAAGTAGTGTAATAAATTGGCATCAACCTTAAAAATATCAGTCAATATCTCTATTTCTACAGGTGAAATCATCAAAGTAAGATCACAACGAAAAATAGCCGCTATTTCTCTTTTTGCTAATTCAGAGTTTCGTAAGCCCGTTATTAAGCTGTTATCCGTGATCAAATTAGGCATTGCCAAGCTATTACTTTTATAGGCATCATGTCTTGCATGACGTAAACAAAATAAGTCTTCCGTATCTAAAATTCTTAACGCTTGTGGGCATTGTTCGCTAAGTCGCCAGCCAAATTGTTCTTCTATCATAAAACGATCAAACATCACTACATCAGGTTGTAGCTGGACAACAAAATCATCGAAACTTGGACAATTAAGTTTTATATCAACACAGTCAACATTAAATGGCATTAAATCAATCATGTGCGCAGTGCGTTGCGCTGTACAAGCAAAAGTCACCTTATAAGCTTGGCTTTGAAAATATTGTATAAGCTGCAACATACGACTACCTGCAGCAGAAGAGTTAGGCTCAGGCCACACCCAGCCTATTATCAGAAGTTTTTTCATATATGAATATTAATATCTACATAAATACTGATAAAAAAGCCATCAACATTTAATGCCAATGGCTTTCATAATTCGTGACTATTTTCATAGCTCGTGACTAATAACTCATGATTACAGTATAGTTTATTTAGCTACTGGCTCATCACCTACTTGTAATACTGGTGCTGACTGTTGAATTTCTAATAATTCAATTTCAAACTCTAATACTGAGTTACCAGGAATGCGTGGTGGGTTACCATTTGGACCATAAGCTAAATGCGAAGGAATAGTAAATTTATACTTTGAACCCACAGACATAAGTTGTACGCCTTCAGTCCAACCTTTGATCACACGGTTAAGCGGAAACACTGCTGGTTCACCACGGTCATACGAACTATCAAAAGTATCACCATTTAAAAAAGTACCTTTATAGTGAACTTTTACAGTATCAGTTGCGAGTGGCTTATCACCTGTTGCTGCAGTAAGTACTACATACTGAATACCTGATTCAGTAATAATTACGCCTTCTTTTTTAGCATTATCATCTAAAAATTTTTGACCTTTCGCTAAACTTTCTTCAGATGCTTTTATTGAGGCTTCTTGCTGTTTAGTTTTCATGGTCTGTTCTAAATTCATTAATAACGTTTGAATTTCTTCTTTTTCAATCGTTGCTTTTTCATTAATACTATCAACAAAACCGCGCACAATTAATTCTTTCTCTAATACAATGCCTAGTTTTTCTTGTTCAACTAAGTTGCGTTGCATGTTCATGCCAAGATAGGCACCTAATCCATAAGCTTGCTTTTGCGTTTCAGTCTCTAATACTGGCGCGTTGTTTACTTCTTCGGTTGTACCTTCTTGACAAGCAGCAATACTAAATAATGCGACAGCCACTAATGTAGGTTTAAAAAACTTCATTTTTATCTCCGTTAACAAATCACAATTGGAGATCTCTCCAATCCATAGCTTGAATTTTATTTAGAAAAAAAGAGCCATTATTTACTGCTATTTAAGGAACCGTTGTTCAAAAATTTTTATAGAAAATCTTTTGAACGACACCCTGTTTAACAAGTCTGTCATCTTCAATTAATAGCTCATGAAGACGGCAAGAGTAAATAGATAACAAAATATAACTAAACAAAATTTAAAAACGCCTTATACTAACTAGAAATGCTCAAATAAAAAAGACTTAATATGTTGCTTTATTTTTCAGAAAATAAAAAACACCCTTTAGCCACACTAAAGTCGCCAATCGTAGCTGTGCTATTGACGCTGTTTTTACAGGCTTGCACGCCATCAGCAGGGAAACCCCTACAGCACTTTCAACATGCTATAGAGGGTAGTTATGCAGGCGATATATCTAATGATGGTAACTGGAGTGTTATATCCTCTATTTATCATGGCATTAGTGTTTGGGATTTAGAAAAAAATCAACGTGTTTATAATTGGTCTCAAGAGCAAAATAGCAGTGATAACCTAGTGCTCGCTATAGATATTAGCGATACTAATAGTCATGCACTCACCGCTAGCCGTGAAAACTTTGCACTTTGGAATATGAAAACAGGGCAGTCTGAAGGTTATTGGAAAGTACGAGAATCAAATGTTCGTGACATTGCTGTTAGTAACAATGGTGATTACTTACTTATTGGTAAAAGCAATGGTACCGTACTACATGTAACCGTAGATACGGGTCGGCGATTAGAGTTTCTAGGGCACAAAGAAAAGATAAATAGCGTAGATATGATGCCTAATGGTAGAGTCGCGATCTCTGGCGCTAATGATTTTATCGCTTATGTGTGGGATACAAAATCGGGGCAAGTTATTTATCAGTTTAATCACACCAGTCGTGTATCAAAAGTGGCATTAGATCCTCTAGGGCGTTATGCTTTCTCCGCAGACAGCATGAAATCTGCCCATATTTGGGATTTAAAAACAGGTAAGCTCATCACAACATTAAAAGGGACTAAGCGCCATGAAGTATTTAGCTCAGTACGCTTTTCTCCTGATGGAAAAACCTTAGCGACAGGGGCTGCCAGCTCTAAAGTAAGCCTTTGGGATATTACCACAGGAAAACGCACTGCAAGTTGGCATGTGACGCCAAAAGAAACAAAAAGACCAACAGGTGCGGTTGTATATAGCCTTGCCTTTAGTGATAATAACACCTTATTAACAGAAAGCTCTTCTGGCTATGCCGAACGCTGGCAACTGCCTAGCAAAATAAAGTAAATCAAATGACTAAAAATAAACAACAAGAAAAAAATATTAACGTACTTCAAGATCGAATTATTTCGCTTGAATCTCGTCACCTTTTTCAAGATGACGTTATTGAACAACTCAGCGAAGAGCTAGCTGTGCACCAAGCGCAAATTGCTGAATTGAAACAGCAAATACAATTAGTCGCTAATCGTTTGAAAGATGCAGGCAGCATGTCTTCTAGTAAAGATGAAATTGAACCACCACCGCCGCATTATTAAGTACTGTAGTCGGGATTTTAATCACGCTTGTTGTTGCACTTAACTTCATTCAGATCAACCTACCCACAAGAGATCGAGGCTAAAGCCTCTCCTACATAGGCATTTACCGCTATGGATGTTTACCGCTATGCGCATTCACCGCTGTAGGAGCGGTTTTAACCG
>Ga0209826_1003031_pt1 | contig 10768 bp, 12 predicted proteins | sample GOMGulsemesocosm_5_FD_184637 | JGI IMG/M metagenome (GOLD analysis project Ga0209826, IMG submission 184637) | Methane-oxidizing microbial communities from mesocosms in the Gulf of Mexico - GOM15C Gulf of Mexico (SPAdes) (version 2) | ecosystem: Environmental > Aquatic > Marine > Cold seeps...
ATTAAAACAAACAAAAAATTAGAGGTTCTGGTAAGATTACTAGAAAACAAAGAAACATTAGTAGATGCTTGTTCTAAAGCTGGATTAAATAAAGAATTATTTTCACTAAAAGATACTGAAACAAAATCATTATAATCTAAACAAGTAGTACAATCAAATAAAGGGGACTTTCCCCTTTATTTCTAAAAGTTTTCAGATGCGAAAACTACAATAAACCACTCTCCCCTATTTTCCAATCATCAAAATTCACTCCTCCTTTTATAAGAAGAAGCTTTAAAAAGTTTTTTGATACACTACTTCCAGTTTAATTGGAGTAGCGTATGAAAATAGAAGAAGAAATTGAAAAGATATTTGATAGCTTGAGAAAAGTAGCTTTTTATGTAGGTCATGGAAAGTATAATGATTATATGAGTACTGAAGAAGTGCAAAAAATCAAAGCAACACTTGAAAAAATACTTGATATTGAAAAAGAGTATGCAAATGCTATAACAAGCGAAGAAAAAGAGCTTATTTATAAACGTTTATCTATCTACAAAACATATAGTATAAAAGATTTTATTGATTAAAAAGATTGAAAGTTAAAAGAGATGTTAATGTGTGACTACCTTTTTATCTGCAGTACAATTCTAAAATAGACAATGTCCTAATAACACAATTGCAGTGTAATTAGAACAAAGTGCTCCCCACTTAAAGGGGTTACCATAAACGCTCCCTACTATGAAGTAGGAGAATTAAGAGCTTTTGCCTTATGTAACTTAGCATAAATATCTAAAAGTTTATTATGATTAACAAAACCTTCTAAGTTTAGTCCAGGGGAATGTATTCCAAAAAACTTCACCTTTTGACTAATAATATCTTCACACGTTTGTAACACATCTTCACCATACATATGAACCAATGATTTAGCATAATCTTTAAAGTTTTTATCTTCATCTAGTTTGATTTCTAATAAGGCATCTAAACATCTGTGAAAGCCTATCTTCTCTTCTTTTACACCTGAGCTATGTAATGACCATAAATTCCATTCTTTTGCTTCTTCTATCTTACCTAAGGCAAAGGCTAACATCGCCTTGAGTTCACCAATTTGCAAAGTTGCCCAAACTGTACCAGCATCAGGAACAACTCCGATAAACTCAATTGCTCTAGTCATATCATTCAAGTCAGCTTCTTCTAAGGCTTCAAAAAGTTCTTCTAGCTCTTGTTGATCTAAATTATGTAGATTTAAGATAGCTTCTCTATATACTGCACCTTCATTATTATTCGCCCATTGTAAATCATCTACAGGATAGATATCTGACATTGCAGGAACTAAAATACGGCAAGCATATACACCTAAGTGTTCATAATCTGATATATAAATATCAAAACCATTTTCATGTATTACATTTGATAAGTATTCAAATTCTTCAGCTGTTGTTCCGTCATGGTTCCAATCCACGAAATCATAATCACTTTGTTCTTTAAAGAACTCATATGAGATAAGACCCGTGGAGTTAATGAAGTGTTCTTCTAGATTATTCCAATCAGAAACTTCTTCTGGATTAAAGGAAGGGGCATGAAAGTCATCTAACATATCAAGACCTCTTCCTTGAAGTAGCTCAGTTACAGTTCTTTCTAACGCCACCTCAAAACAAGGATGTCCTCCAAATGAAGCCAAAACAGAACCATCTTTAGGATTGATAAGCGTTACCGAGATAACAGGGTAAATCCCCCCTAAACTCGCGTCACATACACGCAAACCAAAACCTTCAGCTTCTAGTGCTTTAATAGCCTCAACAATATGAGGGAAACGTGCCAATACATTATCTGGAATAAGGGGTAAACAAATACCTTCTGCGATAATTTTATTTTTTGCATATCTCTCGAAAATTTCAGAAAGAGCTTGAACACGTGCTTCTTCTTTTGTGTTTCCTGCTGCCATTCCATTACTTACGTAAATATTTCCAATGATATTTACAGGAAAGTAGATGGTTTCATTATCTTTTGCTCTAGTAAAAGGAAGTGCACAAATACCACGTTCACCTGCACCAGAATTGGTATCAAAGATTTGAGAAGGTATAAGTTGTTTCTCAGGATCATAATGAGACCATAGTCCTTCGTCTAAAAGACCCTCAGGCATCACATCAGATTCATCATCAAACTCAAACCATTTTTCATTAGGATAGTGTACAAATTCGTGCTTTGCAAAAGCTTCTCCTAAATAATAATCAGCAAAAAAGTAATTGCAAGAAGCTCTTTCAAAATATTCTCCAAGTGCGGATGCTTCACAAGCCATTCTTGTTGCGCCCTTTCCATTTGTAAACATCATCCTATAATCAGCATCATGAATATGTAAAGAGTAAACATAAGGAACAGGGTTTAAAAAAGATGATTCTTTAACATTGATATCTACATCTAAAAGCTTTTGTTTCAGTGTACTAATCGTAGATTCTAAGTCTCGATCTTTTCCCTTGATAAATGTTTTATGTTCCATATAAATCCTTCTGTAATATTTTAATCGTAGTATAGTCAAATTTCAAAATTATTTTACTTTTTTATTCTATTTTTTTTACTTTATTTGTTTTTATTTGATATTTAGCAATAAAAGTTCCAATTTGAAGTCAAACCTCAATTTTTGTCAATTAAATTTACATTTCTTCTTGCTATACTTAGGTTAACTATAAAAAGGAAAATAATGTTAGGAATAGAATTTATTGTTTCACTTTTGATTTCAGCTACTGCTGTATATTTTATCAGAAAGAAACTCGCTGCTAGGAAAAAAGCAAAAGAAGAAAACATACCGTTAAGACAAAAAGATATAAAAAGAAATATGAAAAAAGAACGTAAAAAACAAAAAAGAGAAGTAGAATAATAATATTAGCTTATTTTAAATACGGAGAATAGGTAGTTTTATTAAAAGTTGTCTGTCTCATTTAATCTAAAACCAGCAAAAGCACTTTCAACACTTGGAATGTTCTTATAGTTAGTCTTTGTGAATCGTACTCTTCCAGTTTTAAGATCGCATATGGCAATTTTAAAACTGGAACCCATAAATGGCTCTACTACACAAATAATTTTATCTTCAATCTGTCGTGTTGCATAAGTAGTACCTTTAAGAGATGAAAAGAAATATTTTGGATAGCTTAGTGGCGTTATCTCGACAATGTTTATAGCTTCATCATTTTCTAGAGTTTGCTTAATATCCATAGCATCTTCGTAACTCTCAAATTGAATACACCAGTCATCAAAATATTTATTGAAATTTTGCATGTCTTCATCTAGAAAACCACCAGCTAAATATTGTAAAGTAAAAATAGACACTCATGACACCTTGAAATATATAATTTTAGAAGTTAATTTTAACATATTTAACATTTACTGCAAGAATGTCTGTTAGCCACCCTAATATTTTATAAGATATCAGTAAGCTTTCAAGGTGACGACGAACAGGAAATTTTATGTTTTGTTGCATTGTCTCATTTTGTAATTGCATTACATTCGAATAAAACTGTCTGCCCCCTACTTTTACTAGCCTATTCTTCTGTTTCTTCTGTCAATTCAATTTTAAAACATCCCATTAAAGCTTTTTGTATATAATAGTATTTATCTTTTAGTTGTGTAATAGTTTTTATATTTACTTTTTCAAAACTATTGATTTTATGGTCACTTAAAAGTGCAGTCCATATTCTTTTGGTAAACTCTTCATCTTCATCATTTGGTTCATCTATATCTTCTGGTAACTCATCTAAAAAGATGTTTATATATCTGGCGTCTTTTGTTATATTTAATAAATATATTAAAAACATAGGTAACTGTATGAGTTTTTCCTGCCATCTATTTAAAATAATATCATAAAGAGTTTTTTTCGCTAACTCTTCATCAAATACAATTGCAAATAACATTTGCTCAACAATAACTTTCGAGTGATCAAAATTAAGCTTTAAATTTATGTTCTCAATAACCAAATCATCTTCAAGAAAAGCTTTTAAAAAAGTAGTGGGATCACTTTGAACAGTCTGCCTTAATTGTTTTTTGACTTTCTTTTTATCATTTCTTGTTTTTTCTCTTAATGCTCTATTTTTTTTATACTCTGCTTCATTAAAAAAATCACCAAATGGAAAATAAGAAAATCGTAAGAGTTTTAATACTTCTACATTAGTGAAAGCTGATTGGATATTTATACTAGTAGTTAAAAAATGTGAACCTACATAAGTTGAATCATCTACTAGACAAAACCCTAAGATTTCTGCTGGAACTTTGATTTGCTCATTTTGTATCTCTACGACAGAGCTATTTATCTCGTAGTTATTGCTTAAAGTAATAAGTGTCAGTTTGGAATATAAACCATTTGTATCAAGTGACACAATAGCTTTGCTTTCATTATATTCTTTGACTATACCTTCATTTGTAATACTACAAATTTTATTCCATCTTATATCATCATATATTTTTAATACACTTGATATCTCTTCTCCATAGTATGGATAGCTCTTGATAGTGAAAAATTTATTGAATTCAAAGTTATTATGTATAATCGATTTATCTCTTACAATTCTACGTTTTTCCTGAGGATTTACTAAGACATTTTCATGAAAACAAAGTAGTTTAAATTGACTATTTTTCACATCATACGATGTTAGTTGTCTAGATTGTGTTAGTTCTGTGATATCATTATTTTTATCTTTTAAGAATGTTCTATATTTTGGATTTTCTGTTTGTTCTATGATTGTAGCATTGAATTTTTTTGTATAAGTTTGACCTTCAAATTCAATAATTATAGTATTGATTCTATTTAAAAGCATATCTGCATTTAATTCTAATTTAGAAGTAAAAGTTTCATTATCATAATCATAAACTATCCCGTTACAATTTGTCCATCGTATGATTTTAGCTTCTTCATTTATATCTATTAGTTCATCTACTTTTCTCGTACTATTTGTGAGTTTATTGTATTGTAGTTTATATTCAAGCTCTTCTTCAAATACCAGAACCTCTTTTTGTGTATAAAGTTCCAAGAGATTTATCCAGCTTGGTGTTTTAATATGTTTATCAAAATTTAGTGAAAAACTATATTCCTCACCATCAGATACTAAAAGATTAGAATCTTTAGAGATATTTGAAATAAGCTGTACATAACCATCAAAATATTCAAATACATTTTCTTCTTTTATATTGGTTTCAAAATCAGAATCTATGAGTATAGAGTAGTTTTTAGAAGAGTCTAACAAGTCATTTTTATCATCATAAAAATTTCCCTTTTGGTCAAATATTAAAATGTCATGGTTAAAATCAAATAAGACAAATTCTTCTATAAAAATAGTATTACTTGATTTATCTTTTATCTCAATATTGATGATTGAATTTTGTGGGTCTTCTATTGAGATTAAGTTTTCCATCGTATATGCATTTGTAGTTTTATCTTTGATTAGTTTGGTTTTAAACTCATTATCAACAAATATATCATATTCGTCATCACTGTCTATAAAATTTAAACTATAAAAATCATCACCTTTTAAAGTAAACATGAGCTTTTCATCTTCAAATTTTACAGTAGATAAAAAGAAATTACCTTCTATATCATCTTTAGTGATAAGCAAACTGGATAAATTTGCTTTGGCAGCTCTTAGCAGTTCTTCTAAATTCAAGTCTTTAAACCATACATTTTGTTTTAAGAATTTGATTGTTTCTTGTTTGTTTAACAGTGATTGAGAATATCTTTGTAAAATTTTCCATCCAGTATTAAATGTTGTAGAAAAATTTTCACTTGCTCTATTTGTCAGTTCTTTTACTGTTGATTGTTTAGATGTTGATGTTAGCCAAAGATTTAGGTTTTGAAACCTATTTAAAATACCCATGTGTAATAAAACAGTATCCGATGGAGTCTCTTCATCATGACCATCTCTTAAATTAAATCTAATTATTGCTTCTTGTATCGCTTCATTTAAATAAGTATTTGGTTTAGAATCATCTATAAAATAATTTTCTATAAAAAATTTATCATTCTCGTATTCGTCATCCATAAGTGCATCAGCAATTCCACTTACCCATAAACAACCATATAATAACTCTTCTCTCAGTGTTGTAGTATATGTAAGGAAAAATAATCCTAATGCTTGTTTATTTGTTATATTTAATTCTTTTAATTGCGTAAAGTCTTTATCATTTATAGTATCTTGATCAAAGTCTATTGTAAATAATGTTTCTTGTATCTTCTCTTTTAAGGCTTCAATATCTAATTCTATTATTGATTTCTTATTTTCAATTAAACTATCTAATTTTTCTACTATATTAACTACTAACTTTTGAAACATTCTTTTCCTTGAATTTTGTCATCTTATTTTTTGAAATGGATACTATCCACTATTACCTTTAACCTATGGAGTGATAACTATCTTTGAGACACTTTAGTTACATTCAGTGTCTAGCTGTTTCAGGCTGTAACATTTAATCTAGCAAGAGGTGTAGTTTTTAATATCAAACTGACTTAATAAAATAGGTTCTACACAACAAGATACATATTCTTTTGAATTTCATTTAGTAGATTTCAGTGATCCACCACCAAACACTTATGTATTGATTTTAAAAATCACCCATTAATTTATCATCATTACTTAAATACCCAGTCATATATTCATTTTTTATTTCTAATAAATTTTCAGGATTACGAATAGCATTTTCATTTGATGTAATAATGGTCTGAATACCTTTTCTATGCAATTCATGAATCGCCGCATAAATACCATCTTCATAAACATTGTTATTTCCATCAAAAGGACTACCAAAAGCAACAAATTTGATAAGTCTTTTTTGGACATATACTTCAGCTAATGCAGAGGTAAAGATTAAACATAAAAGTTTTTTTATAGTAACGCTATCATTAGAATTTTCATTAGATTCTTCATCATTTTTCACTTTAATACTAAACTCGATATCATTTGAACTATTTAAATCAATTGTAAAAGTTATCTCTTTATCTAATATCATTTTCCCATATTTAGCAACACTATTTTGTAGTCTATCTATAAAATGGCTGCTAATTAATGTTTTATTGTCTTCGATAACTTTTTCCAAATCACATAGTGCACTTCTTAAAGATGTTGATTCAATTTCGGATTTTTTAATTATTTCATCTAGCTCATATTTTTTTCTTATTTTGCGTCCATCAATAGCTAGAAGATTTGAGATAATTGTTTTATATTCTATTTCAGGAACAGCAGCGTATTTGTTTAATATAAAGACATCACTTTGGTTGTCTTCATCTCTTAAAAAATATGTTATATATGTTCTAAATTTATTGATAGAATAATTAACTTTATTTTCAAAATAAGATTTGGCTACTCCAATACTGCCTTTTTTATTAAACTCTTTTTCATCGATAAGCATAGATTTTTGTTTTGTAATTTTTAATTCGATATTTTTACTACCAGTAGTAGGTCTTTTAATCGTTATATATCTATTTGAAGAAATTTGAAGTTCTATATAAAAAATATAATCTTTAAAGTGCTCATGAGCTAAAAAGTTTTTATCACCTAACAAACAAAAATCTATTAATTTAAAAAGACTACTTTTCCCCACACCATTTGTGTCTGTTATGATAAAGTTTATACCGTTATCAAATACTATGCTTTTAAAATTATCATTGTTTGAATACAATTTTGATATTTTCATTTAAAATTCCTTATTTTCTATATCTGAACATTCAAGATGATATTATTTTAGCTTAAATATTGAGATATATCTACATCATCAATTTGAAAATAGAGATTCTAGCCATGGGGTGTTATTTAGTTTAATCTTCATTATAATAGAATGTCAAATAGAAAATACGGAGAAAAAATGAAAATACTAAAAATCACTGAAGTTCAAAAAAATGATATAGCAGTTAGAAGCAATCCTGAAGTAGTTCCAAAAAATTATTACAGTGCTATTTTTCAAATCAATGAGACAACTCTCACAGCAACAATTAGAACAACAACTAATCATATAGCAGATTGTAGAGATGAAGATAAACAACTGGTAGGATTAAAAGAAGAAACTGAAAGAAAACTAATCGAAGCAATTCGAAAGTATAATAAAAAATTAGACATATAATACTCCTCATTATGCTTTAATTAAGTTAATTTTAACTATAATGCGACTCTAAAATTTAAAAAGAAAGTAGGTGATTTTAGAATGCCAGGTATTAAAGTAAAAGAACATGAGTCTTTTGACGAAGCATACAGACGGTTTAAGAAACAATGTGATAGAAATCTTATTGTAACTGAAACTAGAGCTAGACGATTTTTTGAACCAAACACAGAGATTAAGAAAAAACAAAAAATTAATGCTAAGAAGAAAATGCTTAAAAAATTATACATGCTTAGAAAATACGAAGCTAGATTATAATATCTTAATTCAATCACTAAAAAGGGACAGTTTTTTAACTGTCCCTTTTTTTATCTCTATAATTCCACTCAATTGCAATAAAGCAGAAATTCAACCTCTCGTATAATAAAAATTTGCCATGTTTTCAGTATAAGGATGGTATCTTACGCGTATAACAAATATCGTTTAAAAATCATTGTAAGGAAAATACATGAAGAGATCTATTGGAATGAAAAGTTCTTATGTTTTAACAGCAAAGAGTGTAGATTATGAAATCACAAAAATATCAGCTGGTAACTTTGCTTTAGGATATGAAAGTGAAAGTGGACTATTTGTAGTTCAAGATTATGGTCGTTCTGATACAGATTTAAATTCTGAACTTAAAAATTGGATTGACAAATATAAAAGATTTAAATTTTTCTATGCTTCAAGCCCTAAAAGTGCTTTTGTGAAAGAGTGCAAAAATTATCATAATTTTGATATAAAGATAATAGATAAGAAAACCCACCCCGAAAAACCTGAAAATGCAGATTATGATTGTCCTTATTGTCACTAATTAAGTTAGTTGATAAATAAATAAGAGAAATGGCACCAGTTAATATCTAGAGTGGATTCACTTACTCTGAGAGTAACTCATAGAATGATAGTGAATTTCCAAAAGGGTCCTGAAAATCAAAATACTTTACAAATCCAGGTACTATTTCTACCTCTCCCACATGAACCCCATGTTTAAGAGCCAACTCATGACTTACTACAATGTCATTAGACTCAAATCGTAAAATTGTCGGATTTGAAGCACTATTTTCAACTTGAAATAATTGAAGCCAAGATGTTGAAGTAAGGCTTAATTCTGAAACGTCAGGAGCGGGGTTTATAACTTCTGGATTAACAAGAAGTTCACGATACCAGTCAGTTGCTTTTTTTAAATCAGAAACGGGTAATCCTATTGTGATACTCTTAATTCTATTGGTTTCCATTTTATCTCCTAGTGTAAGTGGTGTTTGTTTGCGCTAATGCGCAAGATGTTAAAAAACAGCCCAGTAATAAGGGAGCTAAGTAGTTTCGCATATTATCTCCAATAACTTATAACTATTTATTAGTGAAAACTATAGGATAATGTTACTTAAATCACACTATTAAAATTCTTTGAACTTATAAAATGAGAGTGAAAGAAAACTAAGAGAAGTCATTCTCAAGGATAATAAAAGATTAGGTACTTTTTGATTTACCTGTCTACTTTATAGAAAGTGAACGTTTTCACCAGACTATTTATTGTATTTGAGATTTTTTTAACATGAATATACCTAATACTAAAAACCAAAAAATTTGACCTAAACCAAAAATTGCTGTTGTAAGTTCAAAAAAGGTATTTTCAGCCAAAAAAGAAAATCCAGAAAACAATGAAAGAACGCCGGCATAACCAATCGCGAAACCCAAATAATGTATTAGGTGATTATATATTTTACCCTTTAACCCCACATAACTGATAGCAATTACCCAGATTGCCCCAACAATCTCAATACCTCCTCCTAATGCATCCTCAACAATTGAAAGTGTTTGATAAATCATCAATGCATGTTCGGGATTTAATGCGTGATGTTTAGCTAAAGCATCTAAACTAGCAATGAAAATCATACTACTAGATAAAACCATAAAAGACCATAGATAACCAACCGTCGAGGCAAACTTCATAATCTCAGGTGATGTATTTTTGAAATGCTGATTTATAGATTGTACTAATACAATAAGAAAAAAACTAAATAAAATTCCAATTACAAAATAGCCAACGAAGTATATATCTCTATTGTTTATAAGAAATGCTAGGTAAAGTTCAGGAACGTCTGGTTTGTCAGCCCCTAAAACTCCAAAAAATAAAATAAACCCAAAGATATAGATAAACCCTTCTGTTATAGCAGCAATACCACCCCATTTTTGTATTGACATTAATACTTCCTTCTAATATGCATAATAACAATCCTATATATAAGAATAGAAATTTAAAATTAATAAGATAATATATGAAACAAACTTAAATTTGAACATTCTTCGTCGCCATTCCTTCTTATTCTAGTTACAATTGTAATAAAATAATTATACATATAAATAATGAAAATAGTTAAAAGTGGTGACTAAATATTAGATTTTTGTATTAATCAAGGCGAAGTGGAAATTTTAAGCGGAGTGTACGAATAAGTACATGAGCATTGAAATTTTCATTTCGCCTTGAGTAAGACAAAAAGATGATGTCTAGAACATCATCTTTTCAGTTTTTATACGTGGTAGTTAGGCGCTTCGTTTGTAATCGTCACATCATGCACATGAGACTCTTTAAGCCCTGCACTCGTAATCTCAACGAACTCTGCTGTTTCTTGGAATATTTCGATTGTAGCGCTTCCTAGATATCCCATAGATGATCTTAATCCAC
>Ga0209826_1003032_pt1 | contig 10765 bp, 12 predicted proteins | sample GOMGulsemesocosm_5_FD_184637 | JGI IMG/M metagenome (GOLD analysis project Ga0209826, IMG submission 184637) | Methane-oxidizing microbial communities from mesocosms in the Gulf of Mexico - GOM15C Gulf of Mexico (SPAdes) (version 2) | ecosystem: Environmental > Aquatic > Marine > Cold seeps...
GGGAAAGGGAAAGGGAAAGGGAATAATGAAAGAAAAACACACCCAAGCGCACGCTGGCCTGGGTGTGTGCTGGTCAGCTAAACCTTATGGGTTTTCAGGCTGATCTTGCAGGGACATGATGCCACTGATAGTGCCAATATAAGCGGTGCCATCTGCACCTAAACTGATAGGCGCCCAGTTATTGTCGAAGTTCAAGCCCGCACCGGTGCGAATCTTAAATTGAGTTTTACCCGTGTGTGCGTCCAGCGCCATAAAGTACCAGGTTGGCACGCCGTCAGGCTGTACTTCAAAGGTATAGAAATACGCCAAGCCGTTGTCGGCGGATAACTTAGGCACGTTTGACGGTGCTTTTTCAGGCGAAGTCCAGACCACATCACAACCGCTCTCATCTTCGCGAATGTCGATGCGCGTGATACCACCCTTCACTGCGCTCCAGTCTTTCTGCGATATAGCGCTGATGTAGCCGTAGTTATTTTCAAGGATGATCGAGCGGCCCCAACCAATCATGGAGTTATCGGTCACCGAGGCGCCGCTGCTGAACAGGGGTACTTTACAAATTTCACGCTCGCCTTCAAAGCTTGGCTTACGCTTGTAGACAATCAAATTGATTTTGTCGTCCGCATTATCGGTTATCGTCAGATAGTCGTCACCGATCAACGTTGGCGTGGTGCCAGAACCTTGATTGATCGTGCCAACTTTACGGGCAGATCCTCGGTCATAGGCTTCCTCCCACAGTACCTGCGGCATACCTTGCGTGTCGGCACGCATAGCGTACATCTTGTGGTCGGTCACTATGTACATAGCATCTAGGTCCACCGAGAAACCGTTCTGGATTTCTTCGCCGTCAAACTGGCGCTTCACCACCTTGCCAGTATCGGTATTCAAGGTACCAACAATGCCTTGACGCGTGACCCACCAGATCAAACCATCCGGCCCGGGCATAACGGCAACGATCGGATCACAACCGCCATCACCCGGGAACCAATTGCTCGACGACATGCAATCCTGCGGCACCTCATTGGATAAATCCCAGACACTGTCTTGATAAAATTCCCAACTGCCGTCGTCAAGCTGACGGTGACCAATACGCTGCAAGTGCTGCTCACTGTCCGCGAGCACAATACGGTCTTCGTTATCGAGGTAGTAGTAAGCCCCGCCAGAGGTATCGGTCATAACAACCGTAGGATCACGCTTGACCAGAGCCTCAAAAGAAGAGGGGCGTGAAGGCAGCTGAAAATACGCCAGCTGCTCAAGGGTCACCGGCTCAAACAAGTTAAGCGAGAAACCGCCCATATTGGCACACAGAGCAATCAGATTACCCTGCTTATTGAAGGTTGTTGTCGCGCACATGCCGCCCGGCATGGTCTTGGAGTGATCGCGGGTAATGACCTTGGTGTTAATACCCAGCGGACCCGCCATGTGCACATCAGAGTTATAACCATCGGCGTGCATGCTGCCTGATCCGGCCGCCGCAAGGTACGGAAATACCGGCTGTACCCCGGCCATAGGCTTAGGCGTCGCGGGTGTACCAATAAAGCGAGCCGCGTCGGTGGGTTCCGATACCAGCGGGCGTGGCTGGTGTTCTTCCATGCTGCAGGCGGTCAATAGCGTAAGGCCGACAGCCGCCGTGAGGCCGAATAGTTTCATGACGTCTTTCTCTGATGATAATTAAGACTTATATAGTAACGCTATATTTGTTTGGATAAAGGTTTTTCAGCCCTTACTAACACTTCTTAATCAAGGTTTGCGGGACAGCACTGCAGGGTCGATCACACAGAAGGTGTGAGTCAGCGAGATAATCAAGGGGAGAAGCGTTAGGGCGGCGCGAGGAGGGGAGCTCAAAATGAATCTATGCGGCCGCTCGTTTATTAACCAGTGATGGTTAGCCCAAGTCACCTTAAACGCTCGGACCACTTTCCTCCGTGCTGTTTTTCACAGGCCTCTTCTGTGTCAAAGCTGACCTGCGACTGTATGTTTTTGATCGGGATACCCGACCTATTTAAGGTTTCTTTTATGAGGCTGCGTAAATATTCGTCTTTACCGCTCGCCACTAGCCGCGCTAAAGCATCTTTCCGGTCTAACACACAGATAACCGACAGTGACTTGGGGTAGTCACTGTAATTCACCAGATGGGTTATCCACTGAAACCCTTCCACGTCCTTAAGGGCTGCCTCACAAACCTCTGTCAGTGACGCCACTAGCGTGCTTTCAATTCTCTTATCTGTTTTTTTCATTGCTACTCAAACCTAACATCAGCAGTAAAACCAGCAGGTTTGATAACCTATTCTGATTAGGTGATTTTCTCGTGCATTGAAATGATGGTTTTACTTGTCACTGAGTTAGCGAAATGCCGCTTCTGAACGACCAAGTATTCTGGGCTGGAAAAAAACGCCTCCATGACCTCCTTATTTGGAAAATCAATGGTAAATACCCGATTAATATCATCGTCGGTTTTCGACAGAAGCACTTCGGAGACTTTAAAGTCAAAACCAAATGCACCACCAAAGGAGTGCAAAATAGGCATCATGCCTTCACGATATCGCTGGTACTCCTCATCATCGCTAACAAAAATACCCATCACTCTTTCAAATGCCATGCTCACACCTCACTTGTTTTTAAGTTAACACTCGACCCACATCATTCTCGCAAGCTCTGAACTCACCAGGCCCGACCCCCACCCAACCTTTAAATGCACGTGTAAAGGCACTTTGATCTGAGTAGCCAAGTACCAAGGTCAATTCTACCAAGGACAAATTGGTACGGGTTAAATATCGGCGAGCCAACTGCTCACGCACGCTGCTTAACAATGACTTATACGACAAATTGTAACTGGCCAATTTACGCTGCACCGAGCGTACCGAACTGTTTAATTCTGCAGCAACATGAGCCAAGGTCACCTTGCCTTCCGGCAGTGATTTTAACAGAACTTGCTGTAGATTTTTTAAAAATGGATCGCTTATCTTTATAGTTTTTGACAATGCTTCTTGTTGGGAAGAACGCATTTCTTGAAAGCCGCCCGGCAGAACCGACTGCAGACTGAGGTGTATATTGCTGGCATCAAAGCAAATACCAGGCTTGCTGGCGTTAAAACTGACAGGGCAGTCAAAAAACGCTTCGATTGCCCCAATATCACTGGGCACATCACCGGATAAACTGACGCTCAGCAGCGTGCAAGCACCGGGGAAACGATGTCGAACAAAGGTGACCAAGGCGCTAAACGCGACCTGCACAAACAATGCGTTTTCATTGCCCAGGTGATCGGGCCAGTAGAGCGTCCACTGACTGTCATCTCTCTGCAACTGGGCAAAATTCACACTGTAAAAGTGCCGTTCGTACAACATATAGGTTTCTAATGCGTCGGCAATGGTTTCGCTGTTGAGCACCAGGTAGCCTAAAACACCCACATGTTTGATTTCTACTTCGGCCCCAATCTGTATACCCACGGCCTGTGTTGGAGCAAGATTTGCCGCCTGTGTTACTAGCTGCCGCCATTGAGCTTGGGGGATTGTCTCCTTGCCGGCGACCAAGTCCAACTGCTGGCTGAGCGCCCTATTCTCTATGTTTTGCCGGCCCATCCAGGCGCGGATGATTTGGGCGAAGCTTCCAGATACTCGTATCATGTCGTCTTGTCCGAAGGTGTTGAAGGCATACCTTGGGTAAAGGTTGGCATACTTTGTATAAAGGCTGGCATGGATTGTCAATCCATTGCTTGCACATACCTCTACTCTGGGTTCGTATAAACACAGCTTTGATACGGAGCAATGGCGATGAGCATTCAAGTAAAACCAACGGGCCAAGCCTGCGGCGCCGAGATACGGGGTGTTGATTTAACAGCGCCGTTAGATGCCGCAAGCATTAAAGACATTCGGGCGGCATGGTTAGAGCACCATGTGCTCATCTTTCCCAATCAAGTCCTGAGTAATAAAGATCTGGAGCGCTTCACCTATAGCTTTGGCGCCGTCGCAGAAGACCCATTTATCCTACCCATTGCAGGACACGAGCACATCATTGCCGTGCAACGCAGGGCCGACGAAACCACAAGCATCTTTGCCGATGTATGGCACACCGACTGGAGCTTTCAAGAAAACCCACCAATCGGCACCTGCCTTTACGGCATTACCATCCCACCGGCTGGCGGCAACACCGATTTCGCCAATCAAAAACTGGCCTACGCCAATATGCCAAGGGCACTCAAAGACAAGCTTGAGGGAAAAGTCGCTATTCACTCAGCCGCGGGCGGCTACTCACCCGAAGGCTTGTACAGTGACGCCGAGGCCGAGGCCGGCCGCAGCATGAAGATTGTGGTGTCCGACAGTGCGAGGGCCACCCAGAACCACCCCTTAGTGCAAGCGCACCCCGAGTCTGGCAAAGAAGGTGTCTACGGCTGCCTAGGTTACATAGTGGGTATTGAGGGGTTGAGCCAGGAAGACACCTTTAACCTGCTGATGGAGGTGTATGAATGGCAAACCCAACAAGCGTTTGTCTACTCCCATGAATGGAAAGAAAACACCCTGGTGATGTGGGACAACCGCTCTGTACTGCACAAGGCAAACGCAGGGTATGATGGCTACGATCGCCTGCTGCACCGAACCACGATTGGTGCAGTCGTAGAATAAACATAAAAACAATCAATCTACCGGCCCTACAGAAACATCTGACTAGGACTCACCACAAGCTTCATCCGCACAGCTAAGTAAAAGCAGCCGTTAGCGAATAACGGCTGACCTTACCCCCTATTATCCACCGCCTCATCTGCTTTTAAATTTGTTCTGGACCGATCACTCCCAAATTGATACGCTCAGTTAAAGACCAATTGGTACATAACCGCTGAAACCAGAGTATTTATGGCACGCCCTACTGAGTTTGATCGAGAAAAAGCCCTACAGGCCGCCATGTTGCTGTTTTGGCGCCAAGGCTACAGCGCGACATCCCTGCAACAGCTGCTCGCTGCAATGGCCATCAGCCGCAGCAGCCTTTATGCCGCCTTCGGGGATAAACGGCAGCTCTTCATTGAAGCTCTGCATTTGTTTGCCGATCGCACCTACGCGATCCTTGCCCAAGTTCGAACGCAGAGTAACCCTGCGGTTGCCCTACAGCTGTTCTTTACTTCTACCCTGTTTGATGTGCCCACTCGACGCCTGCACCGCGGCTGCATGATGATCAACAGTGTATTGGAGCTGGCCGAGGTTGATCAGGGCTTGTCCCAACTGGCCACAAAAAGATTGGACGAAATTGAAGATGCGTTTATCCAATGTTTTGAGCTGGCCATTGTTGAAGGTTTAATCCGCACGGATAAAACACCCGAGCAGCTGGCCCAATTTATTATGACCATCAACCAGGGCATCCGCGTTGCGGCCCGCAAAGAAGTACCGCGAAACGAGCTGGCCTCTATTCTTGATACAACCCTGTCGTTAATGGGCATTCAGCCTAAAGACGAACCCATTCACTCTGTTAATCACTAGGAACTCCTATGAGTTACGAACACCTGTCACTGGACATAAACAACAATATTGCTCACATCACCATCAAACGTGTGGCGATGCACCTGCCGTTTATGCAAGAGCTGTTAGACATCGCTATGCGCTGCGATGAGAACGATCAGGTTCGAGCTATTGTGATCAGCAGCGACCAAAAGTTATTTTCTGCTGGCGGCGACCTCGCGTACTTTGCCGACAGTGGTGGCAACATCGCCTCGGCGCTGAAAGAGCTCACCGTTTATCTACACTCGGCTATCTCCCTGTTTAATCGCATGGACAAACCCACCATTGCCGCCGTCCACAGTGTTGCCGCCGGTGCAGGTATGAGCTTTGCAGCCCAATGTGACTTTGTCATTGTCGGTGAAAAAGCCGCCTTTATCGGCTCCTATACCGCGGCGGGTCTATCCCCAGATGGCAGTTCCACCTACTTTCTACCGCGCCTGATCGGCGAGCGCCGCGCCAAAGAAATGCTCATCACCAACCGTAAAGTCAGCGCGCAGGAGGCACTCGACTGGGGTCTGGTCAATCAGGTGGTTGAAACCGGCAAAGAGCTCGAGACCGCTATGGAACTTGCTCAACAGCTCGCCCAAGGGCCAACTGCCGCCTTTGGTAGCGTCAAGCAACTGATTACCGCGTCGTCCACCCAAAGCCTGGAGTCACAAATGGCCAGAGAGGCAGAATTGATCGCCGCCAACGCCATAGGCGCCGACGGCCAAGAGGGTATCAGCGCGTTTTTAAACAAACGTAAAGCCGACTTTAAAGGCAAAAGATAAACGCTCTGAGCTGCCTCGCTTGGCGAGCAAAAAAGCCGACCATTCGAGTCGGCTATTTTTCCCAATAAAAAGAGAGAAGCCCCATGATTTACAGCAAAAAAACTCTGGAAATACAAGGTAAGCAGATCGCCTACATTGACGAAGGTGAAGGCGACCCCATCGTATTCCTGCACGGCAACCCGACCTCATCCTACCTCTGGCGCAACGTCATGCCCGAACTGGCGGGCAAGGGACGCCTCATAGCGCCCGACCTCATTGGCCAGGGCGACTCGGAAAAACTGGATGCCAAAGAAGGCCCTCAGCGCTACAGCTTTCACACCGCCTATCACTACCTAAACAAACTGCTGGAAGCACTTAACATCACAGAGAATGTCACTCTCGTGATCCATGACTGGGGCAGCGCGCTGGGCTTCCACTGGGCCAATCAGCATCGAGAAGCCGTCAGGGGCATTGCCTATATGGAAGGCATTGTTATGCCCGTCGAGTGGGAAGATTGGCCAGAAAGTGCGCGCGGGATTTTTCAGGGTTTCCGCTCCCCAAAAGGTGAAGAGCTGATATTGAACCGCAATATGTTTATCGAGGCCGTATTCCCCAACTCCATTATTCGCACACTCAGCGAGACCGAGATGAATGAATACCGCCGCCCCTTCGCCACCCCAGACGACCGCCAGCCAACACTCAATTGGCCCCGCTCTCTACCTATTGGTGGCGAACCCGCAGATCTGGTGAAACTGGTCAACGACTACGGCCAATGGCTGAGCGGCTCACCGATTCCCAAGCTATTTGTTAACGCAGACCCTGGCTCTATTCTGGTGGGCCGGCAAAGAGAATTTTGCCGCAGCTGGCCCAATCAAACGGAAGTGACGGTAAAAGGTTTGCACTTTATTCAGGAAGACTCAGGCCCAGAGATAGGCCAAGCCGTCGCCCGCTGGTTGGAGCTACATAACTAGCCGGCCGTTCACAGGGTATGGAACCCCTGCTCCGCTAATCCACCTCTGCGTTAATAATAGTCATTAAAAACAAGGGTTATACACAACCCCCCGCGGCATAACCCGAAGCCCAGGCCCACTGAAAGTTAAAGCCCCCCAGCCAACCGGTCACATCCAGCACTTCGCCGACAAAATACAACCCTGGCTGGGTTTTCGCTTCCATCGTTTTAGAGGAGACGCCGTCGGTGTTAACTCCCCCAAGGGTTACCTCGGCGGTGCGGTAACCTTCGGTGCCCGCGGGCATGATCTCCCAGTGATTCAAACGTTCACCCATGGTTTTCAAGTCGGCGTCTGTGTAGTTGGCCATGGGCCCGGAGTCGAGCCAGTGCTCACAGAAAACCGCCGCCCACTTTTTGGTGGCCAGTTCACTTAACAGGGTGCGCAGTTCACTCTTGCCGCGCTCGTGCTTGGCGGCCAATAACAAGGTCGTCATGTCTTCGCTGGGGAACCAGTCGATGTTAATCGTCTGGCCAGGTTGCCAGTAGGATGAAATTTGCAGAATAACCGGGCCACTGAGCCCTCGATGGGTAAATAGCAGACTTTCACTAAAACTTTGATCGCCACAGGACACCACCACCGGCAGCGCGCTGCCCGCCAGCGGCAGGAATTTTTCTATCAGCTGTTTTTCCAGCGTAAAGGGCACCAGACCCGCGCTGCGCGGCAGTAGCTGCAAGCCAAACTGTTCTGCGAGCTCATAACCCAAACCGGTGGCGCCCATGGTGGGAATCGACAGGCCGCCTGTGGCAACAACTAACGATTCGGTGTGCAGGCAACCCAAACTGGTGTCGAGTTGGTAGCGAGCCTTGTCGCCGCTCAACTCCGTGACCGATTTAATCTCACAGTGGGTACGTATTTCGGCGCCAGCTTTGGCGCACTCATCGAGCAGCATGTTTAAAATGCCCAGCGCCTTGTCGTCACAAAACAGCTGGCCAAGGCTTTTCTCGTGGTAGCCAATGCCGTGTTCGCACACCAGCCCAATAAAATCCCACTGGGTGTAGCGCGCCAAGGCCGATTTACAAAAGTGGCCATTGTCACTCAAGTAGTTGTGCGGGCCGATTTCCAAGTTGGTGAAATTGCAACGGCCACCGCCGCTCATCAAAATTTTCTTTCCCACTTTATTGGCGTGATCGGCCACCAACACGCGGCGACCTCGCTTGGCGGCGGTCATCGCCGTCATCAAGCCAGCCGCACCGCCGCCAATTACCACCACATCAAACTGTTCTACACGCTGATTCATTCTAGTTAGCTCTACACCGTTCGATTCGATTGGGCTGCCTTGCCGTGGCTTATACCCAGCCGCCCATTATAGAGGCTCCACCGACTGGGTGCGAAACCTGACAGGAATTTATCTCACAGTATTAACAACTGATATACTGTCGCCCCATTAAAGAGCGGCTTCATCCCCAGATGTCGCCCTACCCGCCCCGAGAATTAAACAGGCAGAGCAGCATGAGACCAGACTGGGATGAATACTTCATCGACATGATGAACACCGTGGCCACCCGCGCGACCTGCGACCGCGGCAAGTCGGGTTGCATCATCGTCAGGGATAAACGCATCATCTCCACCGGTTATGTTGGCTCGCCCTCGGGCCTGCCCCACTGCGATGAAGTCGGGCACCTTATGAAGCAGGTGATTGACGACGACGGCACCACCCGCCAGCACTGCATGCGTACCATTCACGCCGAGCAGAACGCTATCTGCCAGGCGGCTAGACACGGTATCTCGCTGGAGGGCAGCACCCTCTATTGCAAGATGGAGCCCTGCCGCGTGTGCGCCATGCTCATCATCAGCTGCGGCATCAAAACCGTGGTGGCTAAATCGATGTACCACGCGGCCGAAGAAACCCGCGAGATGTTCAAGCTGGCCGGTGTTGAAATGCGCGTTGTCGATCAAGCCATCGAGAACTACGACAACCAATAACCCCCGCCACAGGCCGTGACTAAACGCGGCGGCCTGCCTGCGGGCCATCCGAGCCACGACCACTATCTGCGCACCCCGATCATAGCGGGCGAAGAGTTCATTGGCATGGCGGGTATCGCCAACCGACCCAGCGGTTGCAACAAAACCCTCGCCCGTGACAGACTTTTCCAAGACTACAGCCGCCTCGCCGAAGCCGAGGACAAGCACATGCCGGACACCGGTCTGGGGTTTGCCCTCGTGGCCTAATTGACACAGCTGCACGGCGGCCGCCACTGGGTAGAGACCGAAGCTGGCAAGGGCTGCCGCTTCTACTAGGCCTTCCAGACATCACGTTAATGTCATCCGGGCAGACGCGGTTAAACGGCCTGCGACGTCCAACACAGCCAAAAAATCCGCCGCTGAATATCAACGGCGGCCTTTAGTCTCATCCCAAACGCCCGTCAGGACTAATCGTCAGCGATGCTAATAGTCGGCATAACACCCGCCGCATTGGATTGACGCAGCTGCGCCAAAGCGACGCGACGGGCGATGGTTCGGTAGAGCTGCGCGTGCTCAGAGTCAGCATCTTGCGCCACCGTCGGACAGCCGTTGTCGGCCTGCTGGCGTATATCCAACGCCAGCGGCAGGGTGCCCAACACTTGGGTTTGGTAGTCCGCGGCGATGCGCTCGCCGCCGCCGGTGCCAAAGATGTGTTCCTCATGACCACAGTTAGAACAGATGTGTGTGGCCATATTTTCCACCACACCCAGCACCGGCACCTTCACCTTGCGAAACATCTCTATGCCTTTTTTGGCATCCAGTAGCGCTATGTCTTGCGGTGTGGTGACCACCACCGAACCAGAGACCGGCACTTTTTGCGACAGGGTTAACTGGATATCACCGGTGCCCGGCGGCATATCAATGATCAAGTAGTCGAGCTCAGGCCAGGCGGTTTGTGTCAGCAGCTGCTGCAGGGCGCCACTGGCCATAGGGCCGCGCCACACCATCGGCGTTTGCTCTGTCACCATGTAGCCCATAGAGATGGTGTGAATACCGAGCGCCTCAATCGGCACCATCCACTTCTGGTCGATGACCTCTGGGCGCTGGCTGCCCACACCGAACATCTGCGGCACACTGGGACCATAGATATCCGCGTCCAACAAACCGACACTTGCGCCTTCTACGGCCAGCGCCAGCGCCAGGTTCGCCGCCGTGGTTGATTTACCCACACCGCCCTTGCCCGATGCCACCGCAATGATGTTCTTCACATTGTGAATGCGCGCTTTTTCATCGACGACCGGTGCGGCGGCTACCTGCCACTCGATATCCAAATCCACATCCGCTACACCCGGTAGGTCGCGCAGCGCCTGCCAAATCTGCTCGCTGAGACTCTCCTGCAGCGCATCAACCGGCACAGCGAAGCGTAAAACCACGGCGAGCTTATCGCCCTCTAGGCGGCTATCAATCTGGGCCAACTCGGCAAGGTTCGCATCAAACTCAGCGATTTCCAGCTGGGCCAAGACCGCCTGTGCGGCCTGCGTCACATCACTCATCATTCTTCCTCGTCGCGGCGCCACACAAGATGACGCGAATCCCTAGGGGACATAAATCATAGGGGGACATA
>Ga0209826_1003036_pt1 | contig 10757 bp, 7 predicted proteins | sample GOMGulsemesocosm_5_FD_184637 | JGI IMG/M metagenome (GOLD analysis project Ga0209826, IMG submission 184637) | Methane-oxidizing microbial communities from mesocosms in the Gulf of Mexico - GOM15C Gulf of Mexico (SPAdes) (version 2) | ecosystem: Environmental > Aquatic > Marine > Cold seeps...
TTTCTTCAAATGGGCGTCAACAAAATACTCTGGATCTGATTTTGTCGCCGCGACTGTTTTACAGCGCGGATATTTCGTTTCGTCGTCTCGCCGCTATGACATGGACGGGATGATACGGCAGCCAAGTCTCTCGCCTAATAAGCGCGGAGCATGTTATTCGTTTTCGGAGGCCAACATTAATATTGCTACGGGTACCCCTGACGTTATGCGAGATTTCACCGATGCCCCAGAGCAATTACTCAAATTCAAGTAGGTCAATGTTCTCAACGGTTCACTACTGGCGGTGAATTGTTTAGTCCGTTATTCGTTCGGTTATGGAGTAGAGAAAGTGATTGATAAACAGTATGTTGAGGTGATCGCCGATTTGGCGAAAAAATTCCCACGTCGCATTGCCGCCACCGTTGACGATGAGGAAATTTCCTACGCCGATCTTGATCGTCGATCCAATCAAATGGCGCGGGTGTATCAATCTCACGGTGCACAGCTGGATGATATAATCACGCTGTCGATGGCCAACAGTATTAAGCTGCTCGTGGCTATGCTGGCTTGCTGGAAGGTTGGGGCACGGCCGAATCCAATTTCCTCCAGTATGCCCGTTCCTGAACTTCTAATGTTACTGAAAAACGCGAAGCCACGGCTGGTGTTACGCGACGGCGACGACGAGCTTGGATTTCCTCAGTTGCCGGCAAGCTACCAGCCCTCGAGTGAGGTATCGGCTAACCCAGTGCCAATATTACCCGAACCGGCGGGCGAACGTGCGTTGGCATCGGGTGGCAGTACTGGTCAGCCAAAATTAATAATTCCGATGGGAAAAGCCGTCGTTAGCTCTTCAGGGGCGCTGTCGTTTTTCTCTGCGAAGCGGGCGACGGTAATTCCCGGTCCACTGTATCACGCGCTGCCTTTTTCGCAGACATGGCAATCAATATTGCGTGGCGTACCTGTTTTTATCATGCGGCGTTTTGAGCCTGAACTATTTCTGGCGTTAGTGGAAAAGTCACGCGCGGACCATCTCTTTATTGTGCCAACCATGATGCTAAGAATTTGGCAGTTACCTGAAGACACTCGGCTCAAGTACGATCTATCCGGCCTGGATACAGTGATCAGCGGTGCAGCGCCTCTACCTGCTTGGCTGATGCAGTCTTGGATTGATTGGCTAGGAGCAGAGGTGATGAATGAAGCTTTTGGCCCCAGCGAGAGAATAGGCGGCACTTTTATAACCGGGCCTGAATGGCTTAAGTACCCAGGTTCAGTCGGCCGCCCAGCATCGTTTTGTGAGCTAAAAGTTATGGACGTCGAGGGGCGTCAATGTTCAGCAGGAGTTATGGGCGAAATCTATTTTCTTCCTAATTCAGGCGCGGGAACTACATACGAATATCGAGGCTCCGAGCCTGAGCGGCGAGCCGATGGTTGGGAGACCGTCGGTGACATGGGCTACGTCAATGATGAGGGATATCTTTTTCTTGGCGATCGCCGAGCCGATATGATTCTTATCAATGGCCGCAACGTCTACCCAGCGGAGATAGAAGGTGCTATCGAGCGATTTCCGGCAGTTCGATCCTGTGCGGTTATTGGTATGCCCAATGAAAACGATGAACAAGCTATTTACGCCATTGTTGACTGTGCCCAAGAGAGTCTAGATGAAGAAACGCTTAGGTCCTATCTGTCGGGTCAGATTACAGGTTACAAAATTCCACGGCGTTTCGAGTTCGTTGATGAATTGCTTAGAAACGATGCGGGTAAAGTGAGGCGACAAGCTCTGCGTCAGAAACGGTTGAATGATTCAGTTGGTTAGAACGAAAAATTTGAAAGATTGTATACGGAGTTAGATATGTCAATGATTTCCGCCGATGAATGCTCGGCAATAGTGGATACGTTTGGACGTCTGTTAACGGATTTTCACGGTGAACCCGAGCTTCGAAAGGCGATGGCCTCAGACGAAGGTTACGATAAAAGGCTGTGGCGTGAAATGGGGGCGTTAGGGCTAACCGCACTACTGATAGATCCGGCCTACGGTGGGATAGGTGGTGGTGCAGTTGAGCTGGGTTTATTGATGGAGGAGGCGGGAGCCTATCTTTTGTGCTCTCCCTTCATAGCCAGCTCTGTGATAGCTGCCTCTTTTGTTAGTCACTCTAGTGATGAGAATGCGAAACAGCGATTGTTACCTCTGATAGCGGCTGGAAGTATAGCCACAGTTGCGATTACCGGTGATGCCGGATTGTGGACGGCGGAAAGTGTAGAGGTTCTCGCCGAGGAAGTTGACGGAAAAACAACGCTAAGCGGTACCGCGTCATACGTCTTACACTCGACTAACTCCGAAATTTTGTTGGTGCTGGCAACGGGTGAAAATGGTGTCGGTCTGTACGAAGTGAATCCCCTCGATGACGGTATTGATAATTCACGGTTAGCAGTCAATGATCCAACGTTGTGCGTTGGCCGTATTACCTTTGATGAAGTACAGGCTAACGAAATTTTCGGTTTTGGCGCTGCTGAACTTAATGAGTCTATGGACATTGCGCGGATTGCTTTGGCAGCAGAGAGTGCGGGTGGGGCTCGGAAGATATTTGACATTACTATAGATTACATCGCAAACCGATATCAGTTTGGACGTCCTATTGGTGGCTTCCAAGCGCTAAAGCACATGGCCGCCGATTTGTTGATTGAAGTAGAAAATTCAAAATCTGTTGCTAGGAATGCTGCAGAGGCATATGCCGACGATACAACAGGCGCTGCCGCTGCTATCTCGCTTGCATCGTTTTACAGTACCGATTCATTTTTCGAAGTTGCTGCGAAAGCTATACAAATGCATGGCGGGATTGCGTTCACAATGGAGTATGTCGCGCACCTGTATTGGCGGCGCTCTCGTACCAATTTACATTTGTTTGGAACATCAGACTTCTATCGAGAGCAATACCTGCAAGCATTGGAGGAATCAGTATGAACATTTCTGATCAATCTCAGTCACACGAGACACTTCGATCCGAAGTTAAACAGTGGCTGAATGTCAACTGGTCTCCAGCGTTCAAAAATGACAAACCCAGTTGGTTTCGAAAGGTCGTCGATGCGGGTTTCGCCGTTCCTACTTGGTCAAAAAAATGGTTTGGGCGAGAGCTAGATCAAGAGACTGCCAAAATAATATCCGACGAATTTTCGCGAATCGGAGCTCCTGGGTCTGCGCAGGACAATAAACACCTTGGTGCTATCACGGTATACCATTCTGGATCTGAACAGTTAAAGAGTGACCTTCTTTACAGTATGCTCACGGGCGGATCGGCTTGTCTTCTATATTCGGAACCTGGAGCGGGGTCTGATTTGGCTGGGCTGCGAACGAAAGCCGTTGTTGATGGCGATGACTATGTAATCAACGGGCAAAAAATCTGGACATCAGCTGCGACAATCGCAACCTACGGCATGTTATTGGCTCGAACTGATTGGGACGCCCCCAAGCATAAGGGATTGTCATTTTTCATTTTGCCAATGAAACAAGATGGTATCGACATTAGGCCAATTCACCAAATTAATGGCGATTCAACATTCAACGAAGTTTTTATCACTGATGCGCGGCTCCCCGCAAAATATGTCGTCGGTGAGCTAAATGAAGGTTGGAAAGTCCTGTCTCAGGCGCTAGAGCATGAACGGCTTGTTATGAGTCAAGGCTTAACGGAGAAAAAGAAATCGCGCGGTAAAGACAGTGCTCAGGAGCTTATCGCTTTGGCCGGACGGTCCAACAATATTAGGGATCCACTTGTTCGCCAGCGTGTCGCACAGACGATCGCCTATCGGCAGATACATCGTCTTAATATGGCGAGAGTTAAAACTGAAACTTCTAGGCCCAATAAGGCGTCTTTACTGGCGATCGCAAAACTCTCAATGTCTAGGGTGCAGCACAGTGAGGGAACCCTGAGAGCCAATATATTGGGTGCTTCAGGTCTGCTTGATGGTGATTTGTTCCCCGATTCAAAGGACGCTCATTATTATGCCGCCGGTGGTTATGTAAATTCAATAGGCGGAGGTACCGATCAGATACAACGTAATATTATCGCTGAGAGGGTCCTTGGTTTACCTCGAGAGTTAGAGGTGGATAGGAGTATTCCGTTCAAAGATGTAAAAACTGGCGCTAAGCGGGTATAGTCAATCTGGTGGTTCTGTCGACGGTCTGTACTGAATGCTCAAGAATATACAATGCAAAAAAAGATAATTGAATTGATAAATTCTGACTTGAATGACAATGGGCGAGCAAAGTTATCGCTCACCTATTTCTCAAGTCATTTTCATTGTAGTGGTTCGACGATTCGGCGTCGACTCCAAGATGAAGGAGTGATTTTTCGTGAGTTGATTAGAGACTATAGGTCCAGCTACGCATTTTCAAAACTTCGTAGTACGGATTTGTCAGCCGCCGAAGTTGGGTTTCGGCTAGGCTATGCAAATGCATCCGATTTTTATCGCGCTTTTAAGATATGGACAGGAATGACGGTGAATCAATTTAGGGAAAGAAAGGAGCTTGATTAAATGTGAATATTTTCTCTGTTTCTCTGTTTCTCTGTTTCTCTGTTTCTCTGTTTCTCTGTTTCTTTCGGCGATTCCGGATATCGATGAAAGTACTTAGATTCCGTTTTACCTTGTGGGATTTCTATAAAGAGTTAGTTTATATAGGTTGAAAACTTTGAAGTCGTATTGGTTTCGACGTTCTAATTGTTCCGAGGCGTCACAAATATTTCAATCATCGCAGGATTTTTGTGGTTATTGAGCGATTTTTAGTCGAGGGCCTCTAGCCCCTCTAATTGGAACGCTCGATAGACGTCGATGGTAAAGGTAACTGCACCGATTTTTACCCCGTTGTTGTTCAGGGTGAAGCTCACCTGTGCTCCGAAGCTATTAGTTGAATCGTCAAATGTTACGTCGGATTGGTGAATGGCATTGGAGCCAGTTTGATAAGTGCTTCCATATTTCTCTTCGTCACCTTGATAGTAGTCTGAAGTAATTCCGGTGGAGGCAATATTAAATCCATGTTTATTCATTACAATAATTTCAAGAACAACGCCTTCTGTAGAATTCAAAGCTTGTCGTAAAATCTCGGATTCTTTCGATTGAGTTACACTTTTAACAAGAAATCCTTCTCCGCCTGACTTTTGGTTGTTCCACTTTTTCTCAAGTTTATCTATTTCGTATTCCTTAATGTTATTTGGGAAAATAGAATTCGACTTTAGTACTTTCTCTATAATTGTGTTGCTGCTGATGATTTCACTAAATATTGCTCTTGATTTTTCTAGGATAAATTCTCTTTCATAATGTTTTAACTCTATTGGCTTCGGGCGGCAGGAGTATATTTGGCTATTAAAGTTATCGATGAATCCACTGTTACTGAAGTTATTCTTATTGAAGTGAATAGAGATAGGTGAGAAAGTAACAAATTTTTTCTCAAATAGAAAATCATGCCCACGAAAGACCTCACTAATGGTCGATTCAGTACTTCTTTCATCCGCAAGAAAAGCGTCAATACGCTTCTGGTACAACATCTTGAGTAATTGATCGAAACCACTCACTCGATGATTTGGGTGAAAGTTCCTATTTAGCAGCCAAGCGTCAATACTGCCACCTCTAACGCTTCCTAGTCTGCTCACGTCCAATATCGATTTCCAATTGGTTCTTGAGTTGTTCTTGAGGCCCGAGGAGTAATAGATATTCCAGCGTTCAAACACAATTGGGTTGCTCGCAACAGATTTCAAATATTCTGTCCCCGAGCTTTGAAATGATAGTAGGCCATCCAACATCCCGCTTTTAGCTAATTGAATTGCTCGTGTTCGTGGGTAAGCAGTTAGTGTGAACTTTCTGCTTAATGCGCTCATTATACAATCAAGTATTTCAACGGCCTCACCCTTGACTATTCCAGACTTACTGTAGTGATAAGGGTAATTATTAAAGGTTGCTATGTTTAAGACGGGTTCTGCCCAAGACATTGAACCAGCTAGAGACGTGAGCAACAACGTAGTAACTATGATTTTACTCATAATAGGCCTTTATTGCGGAACCCCAATAGGGAATAAACTAAGCAGTGCATATTATTGCGTCGCTCCGTGATACTTCGCTCGAATTTTGGTTGTCTTGAATTGCTTTACCTGCCTTCTAAAGTAGGTGCCAACGTAGCGAGATCAATTCTAGCTCCGTTGATAATTTCTGTTCCCTCACTATTACGGTAATCCAATTTTAGTCGATGTTAACGTAGAGTTTAAACCAACATTGGCGTTATGTGGTCGTTCGTGACTCTAAAACCAAAGCCAGTTTGTAACATAGCTCTAAACTTCGTCCATTGTCTCGGACTGGCCTCTAGTGATCCTCCGTTAGCGAGATGAATGGTAAGTCTCCTTCTGAGTAGGCTACCCCTAAGGTCTTCGCTGAAAGGCAAGCTATTCCACGGCTGAATATTCGTAGGTGAATATTGAATGAGACAAAAGAGAGGGCAGTTGGCACACTTGAAGTGAAAGTTCGTCGTTGTAGCTAGGGGTGCAGTAATTTGATCGCTCTTAGTCAACCGCGACATGTTATTGAATGACAGAGAGAACGTAGAGATGCCGAGTTATAAAGCCCCAGTTAGGGATATGCAGTTCGTCCTTCATGAAGTCCTCAAAATTGGTGAATTTGACTATCCACAGTTTAATGAGCTAGATCAAGACCTTATTAATGGAATTGTCAAAGAAGGAGCGAGGTTCTCGGAGCAGGTCTTGGCACCACTTAACTTGAGTGGTGATCGAGAGGGTTGTACCCGTAATCAAGACGGCACGGTTAGCACGCCGAAGGGTTTTCGGGCCGCCTATGCTAGTTTGATCGAAAACGGTTGGACGACTTTGGTTCACGATTCCGAGTATGGCGGTCAGAATATGCCGCGCGTTCTAGGAACCGCAGTTAACGAAATGTTGGCGAGCGCAAATACCGCTTTTAGTACCTACCAAGGTTTGACAGGCGGTGCCATCGAAGCGATATCCATTGGTGGTACGGATGAGCAGAAGAAAATCTATCTGCCCAAAATGGTCTCGGGTGAATGGGCCGGCACCATGGATCTGACCGAGCCTCACTGCGGTACCGATCTTGGCATGCTCAAAACTAGAGCCGAGCCACAGGCAGATGGCAGCTACCAGATCACGGGGCAGAAAATATTTATCTCTGGAGGTGATCACGATTTAACCGAGAATATTATCCATCTGGTTTTGGCCAGAACCCCAGATGCACCTCAAGGCGTAAAGGGTATATCGCTGTTTATTGTGCCCAAGCTATTGGAGAGCGAAGGTGAAGGCGCGGGTCGGATTAATGGTGTTTCTTGCGGCGCGATAGAAGAGAAAATGGGCTTGCACGGAAGCGCTACCTGCGTCATGAACTACGACGCGGCGCAAGGTTACCTTCTGGGTGAAGTTAACAAGGGCTTGAACATCATGTTCGTGATGATGAATGTCGCCCGTGTCGGTGTGGGTATGCAGAGCTTGGCTCAATCTGAAGTAGCCTATCAAAACGCAGCACTATACGCCGCTGATCGTTTGCAGGGGCGCGCAATTACAGGTCCAACGAATCCGGAAGGCCCAGGTGATCCGATCATTGTGCATCCCGACGTGCGAAGAATGTTGATGGAGTCTCGAACCTATAACGAGGGTTCTCGGATGCTGGTGTACTGGGCCTCGTTGCAAGGAGACCTCGAAGGTACCGCAGAGAGAAGTCAAGCGGAACGCGATTGCTCAAGTGATTTGCTTGGACTCATTACGCCTGTTGTTAAAGGGTATCTCAGTGACATCGCATTGAAGAGAACAGTCGATTGCCAGCAAGTCTTCGGCGGCCACGGGTATATCGAAGAGTGGGGGATGAGTCAGTTTGTACGCGATACTCGAATCGCTGCGCTCTATGAAGGCGCCAATGGTATTCAGGCGCTGGATCTCGTTGGCAGAAAGCTAGCAATGAACAGTGGGCGAGCGCTGATGACGCTAAATGCTCAGCTAGATGTATTCATCGCTGAGAACAACGACAACGAAGCGATTTTTGACTTTGTTTCTGCTGTCGAAAGCGCGAGAGGAAAGCTGACTGATGGCACTATGTGGATTATGCAAAATGGTGCGGTTGATCCGAATAATGTTGCTGCGGGATCGGTCGATTACATGCACATGATGGGCCTGCTAGCCTTGGCGTTTATGTGGGGCAAGATGGCCAGCGTTGCTCAAGCTCAAATTGATGCGGGCAATGAAGACGAGTTCTATACCAACAAACTGATTACCGGTCGTTATTTTATTCGACGTGTACTGCCGTTGATCGACACCCATTTAGCGCTGTTGAAAACCGGCGCTGAACCAGTGATGGCTTTGAGTGATCAAGCCTTCTGATTTTTGTAGTGAAGTGGAACGTGCGGGGCTAGTTCGTGCACATCCGATTCAATTTTCAACTAACCAAATTCACTGTGTAGATTGTTTGCTATTAATAGCGATATTTACGCGGTACAGAAATAGGAGCCCAGCATGACCGAGGCGTATATATTTGACGCGGTGAGAACACCGCGTGGTATTGGTAAAAAAACAGGCGCACTACACGAAGTTACCGCGCTGTCTCTTTTAACTCAGCAGTTGGAAGCCCTCCGCGATCGGAATGATCTCGATACATCGAAGGTCGACGATATCATTATGGGGTGTGTATCGCCGGTCGGGGAGCAGGGCGCTAATATCGCACGAACGGCTTCGATGAATGCCGGTTACGATCAAAAAGCTTGCGGTGTGACTATCAATCGTTTCTGTGCCTCAGGTCTTGAGGCGGTCAACATGGCAGTCGCAAAGGTTATGTCGGGCATGTCTGACTTAGTGGTCGCTGGCGGAGTGGAATCAATGTCTCGTGTGCCGATGGGCACAGATGGTGGAGCCGCGGTCGTAGATCCGAGTATTGCGTTTGGACACCATATGGTACCGCAGGGGATATCGGCTGATCTGATTGCAACCCGTTATGGCTTTAGTCGCGTAGATTGTGATGCCTATGCGGTGGAATCTCAGAGGCGCGCACAGCAAGCGTGGGATGAAGGACGTTTTTCCAAATCGATAGTCGCGGTTAAAGATCAGCTCGGTTTACCGCTATTAAGCACCGATGAGTTTATTCGTCCGGGCACCGACATGCAGTCTTTAAGTGGGCTTAAGCCTGCATTTAGAGACATGGGGCTCACGCTACCCGGATTTGACTTCGTTGCCTTGCAAAAGTATCCAGAACTAGAACATATTAGTCACGTTCACCACGCAGGGAATAGCTCCGGTATCGTCGATGGAGCTTCGGCCGTTTTGATCGGATCAAAACAGGCAGGCGAAGCTTTAGGTCTTAAGCCTCGTGCTAAATTTCGGTCTTTTGCAGAGATTGGATCTGAACCAACCATTATGCTTACTGGCCCCGAGTTTGTAGCGAAGAAGGCTCTGAAAAAGGCTGGACTGAATGCCGGTGACGTCGACCTATTCGAACTAAACGAAGCATTTGCTTCCGTCGTTCTTCGGTTTATGCAGGCCCTTGATATAGATCATTCGAGGATTAACGTCAACGGAGGTGCTATTGCGATGGGGCACCCGCTGGGTGCTACTGGCGCTATGATTCTAGGCACCGCGTTAGATGAACTAGAGCGCAGCGATAAAGAGATAGCTTTGGCAACTTTGTGTGTCGGTGGTGGAATGGGCGTCGCAAGTATTATTGAGCGCGTTTGATTTTAGACTAAAAGATTAAGAGCTTCAGATAATGGAAAATTTTCAGATAGAGAAAGATGACGACGGTATTGTACTGGCGACGTTCGATATGCCAGGTCGCGCAATGAATGTCTTGAATTCAAGTTCTTCAGAAGACTTGGCTCAACTAATAGAAATGTTAAAGACAGATGACTCAGTTAAAGGCCTTGTCATTGCGTCCGCTAAGGATGCCTTTTGCGCAGGTGCCGATATCGAAGAAATCGGCGGTATTCTCACTGCTGCTCGCGCTAACTACAGCAAAGATCCAATGGCCGCAAAGAAGGAACTGTTTGAAAAAGTTCGCGAGTTGACTGTCTTGCTTCGTGAGATGGAGACTTGTGGAAAGCCAGTCGCTGCAGCCGTGAACGGCTTGGCGCTTGGCGGTGGCTTCGAACTAGTAATGGCCTGTACCGGCCGGTTTGCGGCATCTGATAACAAAAGCGTTAAAGTGGGGCTTCCGGAGGCAATGCTCGGACTGTTACCAGGTGGTGGTGGAACCCAGCGCTTGCCTAGACTCTCCGGCATAATGGCTGCATCAGGAGTGCTTATGCAGGGCCAGCAGTTGTCCGCCGCAGACGGCAAATCGATGGGAGTTTTTCAAGACATCGCGCCAGCTTCGGAGTTGATAGCAGTCGCTAAGCAATGGATCAAAGATAATCCTGAAGCCAAGCAGCCGTGGGATCAAGAGCGTTTTAAGTTCCCTGGTGGAACTCCATATACACCACAAGGCTTTCAGGTGTACGCCGGCGCTAATGCGATGATTCGCAAAGAAAGTTATGGGAATTATCCTGCTCTAGAGTACATTCTTAAGTGCGCCTACGAAGGCTCTCAGGTACCGATGGATGCGGCGCTACGCATAGAAAGCCGCTACTTCACCGATTTACTGCTACGCCCAGAAAGTAGCAACATGGTGCGTTCACTGTTCTTGTCTAAACAGGCGCTCGAAAAAGGCGAAAACCGTCCACAGGGCCAAAAATCCGTCGAGGTCAAAAAGGTTGGCGTTATAGGTGCCGGTTTTATGGGGGCGGGCATTGCCTATGT
>Ga0209826_1003038_pt1 | contig 10756 bp, 13 predicted proteins | sample GOMGulsemesocosm_5_FD_184637 | JGI IMG/M metagenome (GOLD analysis project Ga0209826, IMG submission 184637) | Methane-oxidizing microbial communities from mesocosms in the Gulf of Mexico - GOM15C Gulf of Mexico (SPAdes) (version 2) | ecosystem: Environmental > Aquatic > Marine > Cold seeps...
TGGCTATTTTGTTATAACCCCGGGAAAAAACTCTAGTACTTGTCTTGTCCTTTGTTACATTGTTGTCACGAAAGCGGGCTTAGCTTGTAGAAGTTAGCCCGCTTTTTTATTTATAGTTTGCTATTAAAACGCCATGTTTTCACTGACACACGCTGTGCTTTTATTACTTGTCAGATACAAGCTCAGCCGGGGTTTTAGCCCTGTTTTTTTTACCTTAAATGTTGGTTTACATGTGTATTTTTTCATATATAGTGAATGCAGCCTGAAAATATAACTTTTCTTGTGACTGGAATTGTGATTCTTTTTATTGCTTGTGCGATTACTGGTCATCAATAAAAATTGCGTTTAATGGCTAAGGACAGCCAGACAACGGCTTAAATAAACAGTTTTTTTACTCCTAAAGAGTAAAACTTAAAAAGGTTTTAGAATATGTCTAGTACAACTGGTACGGTAAAATGGTTTAACGCTGATAAAGGTTACGGTTTTATCGAGCAAGAAAACGGCCCCGATGTTTTCGTTCATTTTCGCTCCATTGTTGGTGATGGTTTTAAATCACTGAATGAAGGTCAGCGAGTTGAGTTTGATGTGACCGATGGTCAAAAGGGTCCACAGGCGGAGAATGTAACGCCGCTGTAGTTTTTCAAGGGTTCTACCAACAGTTACAGCAAGAGTTCTCTTGTTGAGCGGACTATTCGGGTCAGGCTATTTCAGCTGACCTGAATTTATACCTTCATTCCGAAGAACTGTTGTTTTTAAAGTATTCTCCCAGCAGACGGTATTCACTGTCTCGGGGGCTTTTTGCGCGCCATAAAAGCCCAACTTCCCGCCACACCCCACTTTCAGAAAACGCTTTTGTTGAGACATTTTTTGTACTCGACAATATCCCCTCGTTAATCGCCATTTCGGGCAGCAGTGAAATACCCACCCCATTGGCCACCATGGGTACGATGGTATGCAGGCTCGTCGCTTCAAAGGCCAGAGATAGCTGGCTACTTTGCAGTTTGCAGGCTTCCAGTGCGTGGTCGCGCAGGCAATGACCGTTTTCGAGTAAGAGAATATCCTGGCCCTGGAGGTCGCGGGTTCTGAGTTGCTTGACCTCACCCAGAGGGTGGCCAGTGGGATAGGCCAGTACAAAGGGGTCATTAAACAGGGGGTAACTGGTGGTGTTGTTGACGGGATAGGGCAGAGCCAGTAGTAGTACATCGAGTTCACCCTGCAGTAGTAAGCTGGCCAGGTTCTCCGACAAATCCTCGCGGATGAGTAATTGTAGATTGGGGAAGTCTTTGTGCAGGGTGGGTAGTACCCTGGGTAGAATAAAGGGTGCGATTGTTGGGATGATACCAATTCGCACCGAGTTGCTGAGCGGGGTTTGAGCCCTGACTGCATCCTCTTTTAAGGCCTCTATATCACTGAGAATATGCTGTGAGCGGGCAACGATTTTGCGGCCGGTATCGGTCAATAATACCTGTTTATTACTGCGTTCTAGCAGAGCAGCACCGAGGGCTTGCTCGAGCTCATTAATACCTGCACTGAGGGTTGACTGGGTGACAAAACAGGCTTTGGCCGCTTTGCCAAAATGCAGGCTTTGCGCCACGGCACAGAGGTAGCGGAGTTGTTTTAGAGTGGGTTGAGATGCCATTGAAAAAACCGATCAGTTACTATCAAAAAATTCATTTTACCGATTGTAGGTCAGGCGGATATTGTGCCGCAAGTTCATTAAAGAGCTGGTATGCTGATAAAGCTACACAAAAGCTTTATCTCTGAATAACAACTGAAAAGGAGAATCTTGATGTCACTTAAAGACACTCAAACCGAACAGAATTTAAAAGACGCCTTTGCGGGTGAATCTCAGGCTAACCGTCGCTACCTGTACTTCGCCGCCAAAGCGGACGTCGAAGGCTACAATGACGTTGCTACTGTTTTTCGTTCAACTGCTGAAGGTGAAACTGGACATGCTCATGGCCACCTTGAGTATCTCGAAGAGACAGGTGATCCTGCTACTGGCCTGCCAATTGGTGCCACTTCAGATAACCTGAAAGCAGCGGTTGCTGGTGAGACTCACGAGTACACTGATATGTACCCCGGTATGACCAAAACGGCTCGTGAAGAAGGCTTTGACGAGATTGCCGACTGGTTTGAGACGCTGGGTAAAGCGGAGCGTAGTCACGCTAACCGTTTCCAGAAAGCGCTCGATACCCTCGACGACTAAGATCAATTTAAGGCTCGCCAGGTTTCTACACTGGCAAGTTTTTAGCTGATCGATTACAGGGCTTTGGTGTTACACCAAGGCCCTGTATTTTTTAGGGCACAGATTGACGCACAATTTCGATAGGTAACTGGAGGGGAATAAAATGCGAGAAGGTAGCCTGGAAGCGCCAACAAGACATCCACTCGACTGGCAGTCAGAGTCTTTTTGGGATAAGCAAGATCTCGAGACCGAGCTAGAGCGCGTTTATGATATTTGCCACGGTTGCCGTCGCTGTGTGAGTTTATGCGATTCCTTCCCGACCTTGTTTGACCTTGTTGATGAGTCCGAGACCCTGGAGGTCGATGGTATTGATAAGGGCGATTACAACAAAGTTGTCGATCAATGCTTTATGTGTGACATGTGCTACATGAGCAAGTGTCCTTATGTACCGCCCCATGAATGGAATATTGATTTCCCCCATTTGATGCTGCGCGCCAAAGCCCATAAATTTAAAGAACAGGGTGCGTCTTTCCGCGATAAGGTACTCACTAGTACGGATACCGTGGGCAAGCTCGCGACTATCCCACTGGTTGATATCACCGTTAACGCCCTGAATAGTAATACGCTATTTAGAAAGGCCTTTCAGTCGGCCATGGGTGTACACAAAGATGCACCCGTTCCTCAATATCACAGTAAAACCTTGCGTAAATCGGTAAAAAAACTGGGTGACAATATTAGCCCCAAAGCCGTTGGTGAAACGACCGGTAAGGTGGCTTTGTACGCGACTTGTTACGGCAACTACAACAGCCCTGAACTGGGTGAAGATTTTTACCGCGTGTTTCAGCACAACAATATTCATATTGAACTGGTGCCCAAAGAACAATGCTGCGGCATGCCCAAGTTAGAGCTCGGTGATCTCGACGCCGTTGCCCGCGCCAAGGAAGCCAATATCCCAGTGCTGGCAAAATTGGTTGACGAGGGTTTTGACCTTATCGCCCCGGTGCCGTCCTGTGTGCTGATGTACAAGCAGGAATTACCGCTTATGTTCCCCGATGATGCGGATGTCCAAAAGGTCAAAGAGGCCTTTTATGATCCCTTTGAATATCTGCACTTACGCCATAAGAAAGGTGAGTTTAATACTGAATTCAGCCGTACTTTGGGCAATATTAGTTATCACGTAGCCTGTCATTTACGGGTGCAAAACATCGGTATGAAAACCCGCGATATTCTGGCCTTAGTGCCCGATACCACGATACACCCTCAACAGCGATGTTCCGGTCATGATGGTACTTATGCTGTCAAAGAGGAAACCTACGATAAGGCGGTGAAAATTGCTCGCCCGGTAGTACGCAAAGTGAATACATTGAAGTCAGAGCACTTATCCAGTGATTGTCCGATGGCGGCAGCTCATATTGCCGACCTGGCAGAAACTGGTGAAAAACCCGAGCATCCCATGACGTTGTTACGCATGGCCTACGGTATTTAGGAGTAGTCAGTGAATAAGTTAAGCAGAGAAGATTTATGGTCGCTGGAAGAGTATTCCGAGCGCCGCGTACAGTTTCGCAATGAAGTTATGGCTCACAAAAAAAACCGTCAGGTCGCTTTGGGTGATCATGCCCGCCTGTACTTTGAAGACCCGACAACCATTCGTTATCAAATTCAGGAAATGCTGCGGATTGAAAAAATCTTCGAAGCAGCTGCCATTCAGGAAGAGCTAGATGCTTATAACCCCCTGATTGGTGATGGCAGCAACTGGAAAGCGACTTTCATGCTTGAATACACCGACCCGGAAGAGCGCGCCGTCGCACTCGGCCGCCTACTGGGTATCGAAGACAAAGTCTGGGTGCAGGTGGGTGAGTCGGCCAAAGTGTATGCCATTGCCGATGAAGATATGGATAGAGAAAATGACGTTAAAACGTCGGCCGTGCATTTTATGCGCTTTGAGTTAAGTGCCACGATGGTTGCCGGTTTGAAGAGCGGTGGGCAACTACAGATGGGTATCGATCACGCCAATTACCCCTTGTCACCCGTGACAGTAGCGCCTGAAGTGAGCCATTCTTTGGTAAGTGATCTCGACGACGTTTCAATTAACTGATCAATAAGTGTCTACAGCCCTTCTCGGTGGAGGGCTGTAGACACTGGCCATATTTGTTTTACACTTTCGATTCTAAGAATATTTATCTTTCTTTATAGCCCTCTTCATTTTCCCTCTCCTCAATCTTTAATTATCGCCCCTTTGCTTTAATGACCTGATGTGAGTGTCATAACTACGATCTCTGCTGATAATTATTTTGTCTATACCTTTACCCTTACGCTCAAGCAATCATTGAATGACTGAACTACACTCAAATTGATACTGAATTTCTACAGGATGTTTGATAATAAAAGGGGAAAATAATGGATCGATATTTCTTTATAAGCGGTGATCTCGATGACATGGATGTGGTTGAAAAGGAGCTTGAAAATGCCGGTGTAACCACCGCACAAATTCATGTGTTGAGCAAGGATGATGACGGGGTGGCACGTCGTGATTTACACGAAGTGCATGCTTTTATGCGAACCGATGTTGTGCGCTCTACTTTAAGAGGTGCCTTGCTCGGTGTGATCGCGGCAGTATCTGTACTGCTCTTCGCTCATTATTCCTCAGCAACGGAAAATGTAGGTTGGTTGCCCTTTATATTTCTATCCATTGTTTTACTGGGCTTTTGCGCATGGGAGGGCGGCTTCCTTGGTTTTCAGACCCCCAATGTCCAGTTTAAACAGTTCGAGGAGGTCTTGTCTCAGGGCTGGCATGTATTTTTTGTTGATGTTAATGAACGTCAGTTACCCGTGCTACAGGGCGTAACCGATCGTCATCGAGGTTTGAAGCCTGCGGGTATTGGCAGTTCTACGCCCCATTGGCTTATTGGCTGGCAGAATCAATTCCAGAAGTTCACTCAGTGGGCGCCATGAATAGCCACAAATAGAGAGATTACAGTTAAGTGGAGGGTGCATATTTATGCACCCTTTTTTTTATAGGGGATTTATATAAAGTATCTGTTTGTTGATGATTATGTGCGCAGATGCTCACTACGTAATTTCAAATGTAGGTTGCTGATTGAGTTGGATTTTGCTTTCAAGTATCTTTTAAGAGCTTTTATGTAAAGCAGATTATGACAATGCACTTTCTGAATGACTATTGCTTGCAGCAGCTAGTCAAACAACAAAAGGAATGAGCCAGAGTGACTATGGATAATTCAAGCAATGATTCAAATACTGTAACAATATCAGTTGATACTGAGACGACTGATTACGATTTTAGTATCGGTGCTGTATTGAGCGAGGCCTGGGAGAAAACCAGTGGCTTAAAAGGGTCTTTCTGGGCAGCAGGGGCAATATTTTTTGTGGCGGTGCTAATTCTGGGTGCTGCTCTTGGTGGTGGCAGTGCTTTACTCGCTAGTCAGGGCGATGCGGGTGGCGGGGTGTTAATAGACCTTTTCGTGCAGCTCGTCATTATGGCTGTTATGTATCCGTTTATGGCGGGTATTGTGATGCTGGGTGTTGAGCGCTCGGTGGATTTGCCTCTGAGCTATAAAAGCGTGTTTTCTTATTTTTCATATACTTTGCCCTTGCTCGGTGTTGCTGTATTGATGTCGGTTCTGGTGACTATTGGCTTTATACTGCTAATTATCCCCGGCATTTATTTATCATTGGCCTATATGTTTGCGGTGCCATTAGTCGTCGAAAAAAACCTCGGTATCTGGGATGCAATGGAAACCTCTCGAAAAGCAGTGACCAGCCATTGGTTTAAGTTATTTTTTCTTTTTTTGATTATGGGCATTCTAGTAATAATTAGTGCCATACCCTTTGGTATTGGCCTTATCTGGACCTACCCGATGATGGTTGTGATGATGGGGATATTGTATCGTGATATTTTCGGTATTGACGCTATGGAGTCTTCGTTTCAGGAATAGTTTTCGATAGTTTTAGCCGCTGGTGGTTTTACTGCCAGCGGCTTTTTTACGCCAAAAATTAGTCTTCTATGTTTGTTCTAACTCCCTTACCAGCTCAGCGCGTTGCTCGAGGGGGGCGTAATTAAAATTGATGGTGATGCGATCAACCAAACCGGTATAGCGCTGTTTGATTGTTGGCACTATTTCATTGGGTTCATGCACCAGCATGCCCTGACAAAGGTCAGCGGCGACCTCGATCATCTTCGGCCCGACGGCGGCGAGGAAAACACGGGGTGGGTCAAACTCGCTGGGTTTGGGTGTAAATACCGGCGTCATCAGTGTGTGCTGGTAAAACTCTCCGCGAAAATCGAGGGGCTGGCCTTTGTGCCAGTTGGCCCAAATAGCCTGCATGGCCTCATTCATCTCGCGCATACGTGGCGCTGGGTGGAATCAGGGTATTGAAAAACGCTTCTCGATATGGGCTTTTTATCCGAGACCGAGAATAAAGCGTCCCTCGGAATAGCCATTGAGGTCGTTGCCAATTGCCGTAAGGTTGAGGGGATTACGTGCAAAGGCTACGGCTATAGTGGTCATCAGGTCAATGTTTTCGCTGTGTTCAGTGTTCAGCGGCCAGCACCTGTGGCAGGAAGGGGTCGTGTCCAGTCTCTAGTGTTTGAGCGCCAGCAAACCTGGCACTAGCGAGCTCTTTTACCTGAGTGGTGATGTTATCCATGCCGATAGGTAGTTCGCCGTCAACTTTCACTTTTCTTGTCCTTAAATTATTGTTGTTCTGGCAGCTTACAACAGGCTGATCAGATCTGTCCTGTGGTTGGCCAGGTGGTAGGACTTTAGTGCTTAATGTCATGCTGGTTGCGATGACAATATGGCTGCTCCATGTTAGATTACGGCACGGCCAATGAGGTCGTGTTTATTGAATTTAGTAGGTTTAAAACCAGTATTGAGGAGTAAGTTATGGGACGCGTTCAAGACAAAGTTTGCCTGGTAACAGGTGGAGCATCTGGAATAGGTCGTGAGACAGTTTTGTTAATGGCTGAACAGGGTGCGCGTATTGTATTGACGGATCTTAATGAAGAGGCCGGGCAGTCAGTAGTCGGCGAAATTGAAGCCATTGGTGGAGAGGCCATTTTTGTTAAACATGATGTGTCCTCGGAAGAAGACTGGATTCGTGTTGTTAAGACAGCTGTCGAGCGTTTTGGCCAAGTTGATGTACTGGTCAATAATGCTGGTGTGTTCGTGGTTAAGCCGATTCAGGAAACAACAGAAGCCGATTGGGACTTTGTTAACGATGTGAATACCAAGGGTCTGTTCTTCGGTGTTAAACAAGTGCTGCCGGCAATGAAAAAATCTGCAGGCGGCTCGATTATCAATATTTCATCAATCTACGGTATTGTCGGTGCTTCAAGTGCCTCTGCTTATCAGGCTTCAAAAGCCGCGGTGCGCGTATTTACCAAGTCTGCTGCTGTTGAGTATATCGAGCACAATATTCGTGTTAACTCCGTACACCCTGGTGTTATCGCAACGCCGATGACGGCTGATATTATGGCTGATGCTGAAGCGGGTGAAGCTTTATTAGGTGGCGCGATCCTCCGTCGGCCTGCTCATCCCAAAGAAATAGCCTGGGGTATTTTGTTTCTTGCCACAGATGAGTCTTCTTTCATGACGGGTTCAGAGCTGGTTATCGATGGCGGCTATACGGCTACCTAAGAAGTCTCGATAGACAATATTTCGATAGCGCGCCTACCTACCAGGCCGCTATCGGATACCCTCCCGCCTGTCTTTCTGGCAATAGAAAACCCATCCTCATTCCTTTCGGCCTTACCCAAGGTGCTATCTTTTGCTTTGCATAAAGAGTCAAATGACACTTTGTTTTATTGCGTCGCGAAGACGGAGTTTCGATGCTAGCTTCAATTAAACCTATTTTTCTACGGCCCAATATGAAGTTTCTTTTTGCCTTTCTACTCTACCTGAAAGACAGGTATAAGCGTGATGGCTGCCAGGAAAGCGCAGCTGCCCTGACGTATATGACGCTTTTTGCCGTTGTTCCTCTGATGACAATGATGTACAGCATGTTTGCTATTGTTCCCGCATTTCAGGGCTTTGGTGATCGGGTCGAGCAGATGATTTTTGAAAACCTGGTGCCTGCCAGTGGTGTTGAGGTGCAGACCTATTTACGCGATTTTTCTATTCAGGCACGTCAGCTAAGTGCCCTGGGTGGTTTGATTCTTGTTGTCACTTCCTATCTGATGTTGTCGAATATTGAGAAAACTTTCAATCGTATTTGGCAGACGGCGGGTGGCCGCAAGGGTTTGAGTAGTTTCTTGTTGTATTGGGGCGTGTTGAGTTTTGGGCCTTTATTGATAGGCATTGGTCTGGTGATGCATACCTACTTATTGTCATTTCAGTTACTGGTCGACGAGTTTGATACGTTTCAAGTGAGTGCCTCACTACTCCAGTACCTTCCGTGGTTGATGACCTGGGCAGGCTTTACTTTATTGTTCGTTGCCATGCCCAATTGTCGTGTCAATTTCCGTCACGCTTTGTTGGGCGCTTTTGTAACCACGCTATTTTTTGAAATTGCTAAAGGTCTTTTTGCCCAGTTCGTGGTGAATTCTAGCTACCATACTATTTACGGTGCGTTTGCTACGGCACCGGTGTTTTTATTGTGGGTCTATTTATGCTGGGTGATCGTCTTGGCCGGGGCAGAATTTATACGGGCACTAGAGACGTTTAGTGCAAGCTATAAACCCTGTTACTTTCCAGATTTGATTGCACTGTTAGTAATTTGTGTACAGTGCTTGGATTTTCAGCGTCGTGGTGAAGCGATTGCTGATCGCGATATGCTAAAGGCAGGTCTCGACGAGCATCAGTGGTCGCGTTTACGTGCCTTGTTATTGCAGAAGAAAACCCTCATGTCCACAGCCAACAACCGTTATGTCTTCACCCATGATCCCGCGAAAATGACACTGTGGGATCTTAACAGCCTGCTGGATGACGGGATCTTTAGTCCGCTTTCAGATCGAGGTGGTGAGATGCTCGAAAAATACCCCTGGTCTAGCGATTTATTGACAAGGCTTAATATGGTGAATAGTCAGGCCGGAGGGCAATTTTCTCTTTCATTGCAGGAGTTGTTTGATGCTCAAGACTACGTGCCTATCGATAGCGATGCTACGTCGTAAAGCTGAAGGGCTTTTTTTACTACTCATCCTGTTGTCTTTGTATGGCTGTGGGAAAGAAGAGATACGCTATGGTTTACTTGCCGGTGGTTCAGTCAGTTTCGAGGAGTTACAGGGTAAGGTTGTACTCATTAATTACTGGGCGGAGTGGTGTCGCCCCTGCCGTATAGAAATCCCTGAATTAAATCACTTTGCTCAGCAGTACCCTGACAATGTCCGAGTTTTATCCGTCAACTTTGATGGTGTTGTCGGCGAGAGCTTGTCTCAACAGGTGCAGGCACTGGGTATTGAGTTCGATACCCTTCTGCAAGACCCACGTGTTGACCTTGCTGTACCGGCTAGTAGTGGTCTGCCAGAAACGATAGTTTTGAATCGTAAGGGTGAAGTGCAGCAGGTCTTATTTGGGCCGCAAACCTTGCAAAGCCTTGAAGCTATTTTGGACGCACCTCGATTATAATAGCCCCATTCTTCGCTCATGTTTTGTGTTTTGCGCTTGTATAGCAAAGAATATCTTAGTTCGTCATAAACCCTTAACCAAGTGAGTCTAAACAACTGATGACACCAACAACCGTAAAATTTCATAAGGGGGAGGGTAGTCTCGAACTGGCTTACAGTGATGATACTCGCTATACCTTGAGTGGTGAGTTTTTGCGAGTTCATTCGCCAAGTGCGGAGGTTCGAGGGCATGGGCCGGGTGAAGAGGTTCTACAGCACGGTAAAAAGAGTGTGAAAATCTCTTCTTTGGAGGCGGCAGGGCACTACGCGTTATTGATTCATTTCGATGATGGACATAACACGGGGATCTATAGCTGGAGTTATTTGAAAGAGCTTTGTGATCAGCAGGTTGAATATTGGGATAAATATTTGCGACTGTTAAACGAGGCTGGTCTAAGTAGAGACCCAGAAGAACAGGTGTTAAAGTTTTTTAACCCCTGATATTGCTCGTGGCAGGGGCTTTACTCTACTCGTTTAGTCTTCTTCGTTAAAATCGTAATCCATTTCAGGACTCGGTGCTTGAATATAGTGACCTTGAATATATTCGATGCCGCTTTGCCAAAGTGTTGGTATTAATGTTGGGCTTTCAATAAAAGGAGCAATACAGTGTTGCTTCATTTCTTTGAGCAGGGCGACCAGTTCTTGCGTTTCCTCCTGCTCCTCCCCTCCGGCTTTGATTTTCTGGATAAGTTCTCGATCTAGTTTAACGAAGTCAAAGTCTAGTTTTTCCAGTACCAGAAGTGGGCTGCTCGACAATCCAAAATGCGTCATCGCAACTCTACAGCCCATCGTTCTTAGCTGTGATATCAGGGTTTGACTTTGTGCAATGTAGCGTCCGGCATCACTTTCGCGCAGTTGAAAGGTAATGTTGGCAGGGGGTGTTTTAGATGTTCTTAGGGCCAGTTGTAACCAGGAGCAAAAAATTTCGTCCTGGATACTGGCGGCAC
>Ga0209826_1003041_pt1 | contig 10754 bp, 7 predicted proteins | sample GOMGulsemesocosm_5_FD_184637 | JGI IMG/M metagenome (GOLD analysis project Ga0209826, IMG submission 184637) | Methane-oxidizing microbial communities from mesocosms in the Gulf of Mexico - GOM15C Gulf of Mexico (SPAdes) (version 2) | ecosystem: Environmental > Aquatic > Marine > Cold seeps...
TCCAAAACCAATAGTTTTTCCGGCCCTTAGTTTCGCAACTGAGAGGGAAAGTAATAGATAACTTGTTTAAATCGCGTTGAATAGTGCGTGTATCAACAAAGTAGCCTTCACCCGTCAGTATGTCTTTTAGAGTGGCTACGGATGTTTTTCGAGGGTGCCTTGGGATCTTAGTTAGCATGATCCACTGCCGGTACAAAGTATCTTCTGATTTGCTCATAAATTTAAAAATTGGCTGCCTAGTTAGCTATCAATAATATAGAATCTATGCGTCATTTATTGTCGCATTCCCTGTGTAAGCTAACAGTTATAAGTTAAATATACGAGTAAATAAGTGTAATTATTGATAGGAATAAAATATATTTTCACAAGAATGTGGAAGTGTTTTTCAGATATTGGTGGATTAATAAAAATCGCTAAGAAAGTAATAATTAGATTTATTTTGGAACGCAAACCAGGACTAAGGTATGGGTCAAAGAAGTCAAAACCTCATATATTAAACTGGCGGTATTGTGTAATTAAACCATGATAAAGGGTGATCTGAAATGACAAATAATATTAAGAAATCTAATGTGGAAAAAGATCGTGAATTTAATCATGAGTCATTTTTCAAAGATTATTTAATGGTTCCAGAAATTATCTTTGCCATTAGGTTCTGTAGTGAAAGTGGTTGGGAAATTAACGCTTGGGAATGTACTTATGATGAACTAATTGATGAAATAGGGATGATTGATTTTGTCTTTGATTTTGCTATTCTTCTTGAGCACGAGGTCATCAAAGGCCTTAATGGTTACCTGCTAAAAGATGTTGCTTATTCACAGAATTGGCTTTTTGATCAAAAAATGGACCACTGGCTGCCGATGCCTGATCCATCTGAAGATCATTGGCTTCCGGGGAATAGTGGACTTAATGCGCCAGACAATAAAACAACACCTGCCAAGATCAAACTATCGCTCATAAGTATAGATGCGGGGATTATTTATATTGCAGCCGAAGGTCCAGAGTCAACTGTTAGTATACAGTTGTGTTCAACTCAGGATGATTTGACCGATTTAATTAGGTTTTTTAATGTACTATCCAGTGGGTTAACGCCACATCTGGTTTTTAACGGGAGAGGTATGAATGTGGTCACGACTATCCCGCAGTTAGGCAATAAAATCCGACTTCATGTAAGTCACGTAGAGCAGGAAGGAAGTGTTGAGCTAATTGATATCATTATTTTACGTAAGCAATTATTATCTGAAATTAAAGGCTTAGCGAATAGTATCGCAAACCACCCCAGTCTTGCTGATGAGTGGTTCTGTTGTGACGAAATTTATGGAATAGACGGCCTGTATGTAGTGGAGCAGCTTAAATCAGCTTTATCAGTCAGTGATTTACGTTTTATTGGGAGTGCTTACAAAACAAAAATACAGTTAAGCCGTGTGGAAGTTTTTAACCAAAAGCTATTGGATGCTGCTACTAACAATCTTATCAATGAGGGGGAATCTGATAGTCAAGGTAAGTTCTTCAAACTGGCAATTCTGGAGGAAGGTGGTGAAGGTTGGAAGTGTTTTTCCTCTATAAAGTCACCTGCAGATTTTTTAAAGGCTTGTGTTGAAGAAGGCCAAAAGATCGTATCATCAAGGATCATATGCGAATACCGAGCGAGACCGTTGCTTTACCCTGAGTTTTGTTTTGATCACTTGCCGGAAAATTATGAGAAGGGATGGAAACGTGATCGCTTCCACCAGTGTTGGCGTGCACCTAATGAGGAGATAAAAATGCCGACATGGTCTATCCCAGAAGAAGAATTGCAGCGTAGGGAAAAAGGCCTGAAAACTGTTGAGCCAACACTCACAAAATATATTTTAAAGATTTATAACCAAGATAAGGTTCTTATTCATAGTGAGGAAAAAAGCGCTGTAGGTTTCTTTGACCCGCTTGTTAAAAATGTAGACTTTTATGGGGGTATCGGTAAGTATGCGGAATCACATGGTCTAATACACGGTCCTTTCACATCGATAAGAACAGTATTCTTAGAAGTTTTAGGAGAGATGTTAAACTACTCTGAGCTTCATCAGTCACTTAAGAAATCAGGTAATGAATGGAAGGTGGAAAGAATTAACTCGCCTAGCCGAAATAAACCACTTATTAAGGTTGAGCCAGTTTGCGTGAGTATATTTGATGCGGATATGTTGGGGGAGTGGGGTAAGAATATTACAAGGTACGGTGTTTATTATCCGTTTCAAGACTTCCCAGACCTCAAATTAGTTGAAACTATTTTAGAAGAGGAATGGTTGCCACAGTTGAACTGCGCAAAAGAAATTGACGACAAGGGAACACTTGATCTTAATTGGGATGACTTCCATAAACAAGGGTTAGAGCTCGCCTTTCGCCTAAAGGCAATTCTTGGCGATCGCGCAGACATTGTTTATGAGAAATCATATGCAGACCCTAATTATAAGGTGGAAAAAACACGTTTTATTTTATAAGGGTCCTGAAAATTTGGGGGTTAATCAAGTGTTATTTAAAATCTGAAGGAGTGTAGGGATTTCGTGATGACTTGGGCTGCCTTCACTATTCCATGTAGTGGTCCAATTTCATTAGACCACTACATAATCAAAGTCGCTAAAGTATTTTTTTTAAGTGGGTAATTTGAATTTATTGGAGTTGTTATGAATAAAAGTGAGTTTTTATCAGATCAAGATGTTGCAGGCTTTGTTAATTGGGCGTCGATCTACTTATTGGAGATCGTTGTTGACTTTGATATTTCAAAGAAGGGAACAGGTAAAGCTAATGGGAGTAATGGCCCTGGTTTACAGGGAGAGGTCATTGGTTTTAATGCGGTAACAAATGCCTATCACTGGAGAGGGGAGTGGAAAAATAATAAGGGTGGAAGCGTTACTTCATCTGATTGGGCTTCTTCTCGAGAGTCACTGAGTCAACTCAGTCAATGGCTAAAGGAAGAAGTGGCAAGTGGCAGTGATGTTAGAGCGCTAGATGCTTGTGATGCCGTTCTGACTTGGGGCGGTGATAGAGCAGGCCCAAATAAAGGAGCAAGACCTTTTTTAAAGAGTAAAGCTGACAGTGGTGAGCTAACAAAGTATTTATCAGAAGCAACATTGCTCTTTTCTCTCGATACCGCGGACATAAGCAAACTTGGCTATATAGAACAAATGAACTCTATGCTGACAAAAGTACATGCATTGCTCTCAGATGATGGTTTGCCTATTTATGATTCAAGGGTGGCTGGTTCAATTGCATCGTTAGTGGAGATTTATAGACAATCCACAGACTTGAAGGTGTTACCTAAACCTCTTACTTTTAAAGCTGTTGATTTGAGTGAAAGAAGGAGTGTGCGAGGTTTGAAGTCGGGCGTGGCTGTTGTTAAACCAGGTGTTATTTATAGGAACCCAAAATATAAGAAAAAGGATGCTATTGAATGGTCATCGGCTAAAGTACGGCTAGCTTGGTTGATAGAAGCTACTTTAGAGCAGGCAGAAAAAAATGGCAGGCCAATTTTTGAGAAAAACACGTTTTTAGACGATACAGCAAAATCACGAATGCATGCATTTGAAGCGGCATTATTTATGATTGGATTCGATGTTAAGTCGCTATCAAACAACTGTTCATAATCTAATTTTATAGAACTTTAGGGCCTTAGAAATAAAAAAGGTATACCAAGGTATTATCCTGTGTAGATTTTCATGGCCGGGTATTCTAGGCTGTCCAAGTACTACAGTGTCATTTATTATTGCCACCTTGTTTACCAAATGCTGGTTTCAATTTATCCGATAAATCATCTTCTATAATTTGAAGCACTTCTTTTGGTACCTCATATTGCATGATTGTGATTTTATAATTCCCAGTAAACCAGTATTTAAGGTGAAGAGCATAAGTTCCTTTATGGCCATGACCTAAATGCTGTTCTATTCTTTTTTTAACACCAGTTGTAGAAGAGCCTACATACATAATTTGCGATGCTGCATTTAATTTTGCACACTTCCGAGCCTTTTTTTCTTTGAATAGCGAGAACTGGAGGTATGTGTTCTCAGTATCACCACCAACTTCTTCAATAATATAAATTGCTTGCTTCATACCATCGAGGTCAGCTATGTCATCAAGTATAAACTTCCTACTTGGAGTGGATGCTTTCGCGACATTGCAATTACTAATTAACCTGTCAATATAATTCATTTTTTCCGGTTACTTTGTTTTCTATATTAGACGCTGATTACTTGTTTGAAACATTCTTCAACCTCCAGCCCTTCCATTAAGAGAACTATTATTTCTTCACGTTTTTCTTTTATGGAAGGTGGGTACGATTGTTTGTTTGCTGAATAATGCCTTGACATCTCTTCAAGTGCTGATTCCCTGGTTCTTTTTTTTCTTGGCATTGCATTTTTTTCTGCACCTTTAATATAAATATCAAACTCTGTTGAGACTTCCTCCCAGTTGTATTGATATACTTTTTCTCGCGCTTTTTCAGGATCAAAGTTTTCCGTAAATCTTGAGCCACACTCCCCTAGTTTTTTATTAATAACAAGGGAGGTAACATCGGGCAAGCCTCTTTCGCTTGTAAATATTCTTATAACATCAAGCTTTTTTCCTGTTGAAACAGCAATGGCATTTTGAACCACCTCTTTGTTAGGGTGATTTTCTTTTGCTCTATCAACTAAATCACCATATGTAATAAGGCAGTGTTTCTGTTTAGCCATCTCAATTAGAATTGGGTAATACGCTGAGGCTAATTGAATGGCATTAAGTGTAATATTTGAGTATAAACTTTCGGTTGGTTCGTGCATTTGTATTTCCCCTTTTAGCATAATCCTACCATAAACCGGATGAGCAATGAGAGCATACAAAATGGCTTATTATATGCCCAGCATGGCATGAATTAATTTTTTTTAAGGAATATCACTTTCAACACCGGTGCTGTGATTAAAGGCTAACTAATTGCGAATGAAATTTATGCAGAACCGGAATTATCATCACTCTTGAGATCAGCAAACTTTGCTGCCATTGTAGGGTTTTTCTTAGTTAATTTCTTGACGGTTAGGTCGTCGGCTTTGTTGTTGGCAAGTCGGAGATTATTCTCAGAACCAATCAGCGCATCTTTGGTCTTCTGTAGGTGGTCGATAGTTTTGTCTATCTCCGTAATGGCGGTATTAAATTTCTTGGACGCGAGTTCATAGTTTTTAGCAAAGCCAGTTCTAAACGTATCCAGCTCGCTCTCAAAGTTTGTGATATCAACATTCTGTTCTTTCATTATAGCGAGCTCAGTTTTGTATTTTAGTGAGTTCTGGGCTGCGTTTCGCAACAATGTAATTATAGGAATAAAGAATTGCGGACGGATGACGTACATCTTTTTAAAACGGTGCGATACATCAACAATGCCTGAATTGTAAAGCTCACTATCGGGCTCAAGAAGCGATACGAGGACGGCGTATTCACACTGCTTTTCATTCCTATCTTTATCTAGTTCTTTGAGGAAATCTTCATTTTTCTTCTTGGTCGCCGTTTCGTCATTTTCGTTTTTCATTTCAAACATGATCGACACAATCTCTGTTCCTGAATCATCTGAATCTCGAAAAATGTAATCACCTTTACTGCCAGCACTAGCATCATTGTCTTTTTCAAAATAAGCCTTAGGGAAGGCAGTTGCTCGAATACGGTTGAACTCTGTTTCACAGTGAATTTCGAGGGTTTCTCCCACCATCTTGGTCGACAGACGAGCCTTCATATCTCGGAGGCGTTCAATTTCGTTTTCACGATCCTTGATTTGCGTTTCGTACTTATCTTTGAGAGATTTTTCAGCAAGCTGTTTTTCTAGCGTAGCTCGTTCAAGGTCATTTTTTAGTTGATTTTGGCTCTTTTCGGCCTTATTGATCACTTCGGTGATTGCATGCTTTTGTGTAGCTTCGCTGGCGCTGATCATTGCCTTTAATTCTTGAATTTCGGCGTCTTTTTTTGCAGAAGTTTCTTGAAGCTGGTTGGAGTGATTTGCCTTAGTTAACTCCGAAGAGTTTTCATTATCTTGCCTAGCCTGTTGTAATTCATTGGCGAATGCGTCGCGCTCCTTTTCAATAGCTTTCAGAGCCTCGCTCACAGCAAGTTGCTGGGTAACTTCACCGGCATCTAACTTTGCCTTTAAATTTTGAATTTCAGTATCCTTGGCGGCAGTTGTTTTATGCATTTCGCTAGTAAATTTTTCTTTGCTAAGCTCAATTGCGTTTATCTTATCTTTTTCTGCTAACTCAAGCCTTTCATGCAATTGCTGGTCAAACTCGCTATCGTGAACCTGCTTTAGAATGTCCGCATAGCCAGCTTCGTCAATCTTGAATGCTTTTTTACAGTTGGGGCAATTAATTTCATGCATGATTATTTGTCCTTTGTGTTTGAAATTTTCATGGAGTTCTTCATGTATCAATAGGCTCGAATGGTTGATTTAATTGTATAAGTTAGCTCATATTTATCCGGTGCTAGTAGATAGATTATTAATGAACGATACGTCATTATATGTCGCACAAAGGGGTTAATATACAGTAGTTAATTTAAATAAAACTACTACCCTTCATTAATATTTTCGTAAAGTAAAACCTATAAAAATGGAATTTGAATGTATAAATCAAACAACTCAATAGTTTTCTCACCGTCTGACCTGATGGTTTATATGACATCACCGTTTTCATCGTGGATGTCACGGCTAGCGGTGGATTACCCAGAGCGTTTAGAGGGTATTGAAAAAGACCATGATGAAATGATGGGCTTGCTTGCAGATAAAGGTAATCAGCATGAGTCTGAGTTTTTAGAAAGCCTAAGGCAAAAACTTGGTCATGATAATGTCGAGGTTATTAATCCCGATAGAGCCACTGCTTTCAACGCCACTAAAGAGGCGATGAAAGCGGGAAGTAAGGTCATTTTTCAAGGCTACTTAAAACGTGATGGTTTCGCCGGTTTTGCGGACTTTTTAATACGTCGAGAAGGTAAATCTGACTTAGGTGATTATTACTACGAAGCTTGGGACACGAAACTGTCTAAATCAACCAAGCCTTACTTTGTTATGCAACTGTGCTGCTACAGTTGGATGCTCGAATCAATTCAGGGCCAGTTGCCAGATGAAGCTGTTATCGTATTAGGTGACGGTACGAAAGAGCGCTTCAGGCTTCCTGCTTATTTAAGTTATTTCAATAACCTGAAAGAGCAGTTCATAGCAGCACAAAATGCTTTTACAGGTGACTCAAACACAATGCCTGATCCGTCGCTGGAGAATGATCACGGTGCTTGGGGAAGTTATGCCAAGCAATTAATGGAAGAGTCGGACAGCCTAGCTCAAGTTGCCGGTATTCGGAAAACTCAAATTAAGCGCTTGTATGACAGTGGAGTAAAAACACTCACGCAACTTGTTAAGGTGGATCAAACCAGTGTTAAAGGTATTGCGCCTGAAATGTACGAGAAAATAAAAGCGCAAGCAGGTATTCAATTACGTTCGCGGGGCTTAGATAAACCATTATTCAATGTACTCAAAAATGATAATGGCAAAGGTTTATCAACACTACCGCCAGCATCAAGCAACGATGCTTTTTTTGATATAGAAGGCCACCCTCTATTAGAAGGAGGGCTTGAGTATCTCTGGGGCGTTAGCTATCACGACAAAAATGAATCTCAAGGTAAAGACTACGCATTTAAGGATTGGTGGGGTAACGATCAAGAGCAAGAAAAGCGTGCGTTTGAAGACTTTATAGATTGGATTTATCAGCGTTGGCAAGCTGATCCAAGCATGCATGTCTATCACTATGCCAGTTATGAAATTACCGCCATCCGTAAACTTTCAACAAGTAACCATACGCGGTTAGAAGAAACAGCCGAACTACTACAGGCAGGTGTTTTTATTGACCTCTACAACGTAGTTAAAAACGGCCTCTTAATTGGTGAACCTCGGTACTCTATTAAAAATGTTGAACACCTTTACCGTGGTGCACGAACAACAGATGTTGCCAACGGTGGTGAGTCTATCGTTTTTTATGAAAACTGGCGTGAACAAGGTGGCGTAGAACAATGGGCAACGCAAAGCAACGGTTACCAAGCATGGTTAGCTAATCCCGGCAACTTTGACTGGAGTGCTTGGCCAGAACTAGACGATATTCGCTCATATAATATTGATGACTGTGAATCCACGCTTGAACTTGTTGAGTGGTTACGTGAGCAACAATACGCATCGGGTGTTACTTATGACGAGCAAAAGGAAGAAGTCGGTGAGCTTGAAAAAACAGATAGGCAAATCAGTAATCAAGAAAAGCGCGAAGCGTTGGCGGACCGGCAGCAATGCTTAATAGGGCAGTTTGAGAATGATGACACCCTAAAAAATGACAATATAGCCACCACACTTAAAACCTTAGTGCATTTCTATGCAAGAGAGCGAAAGCCGCAACTCTGGGCGTACTTTGATCGCCTAGAAAAAAGTGACGAGGAACTGTTTGATGACGATACCGTTCTATTCAACGTTAAGTTAAAAGAAACAAATTACGATGAAGAAAAGCTCTTATGCTCAGCCACTTATTCATTAGATCAGCCTATTAGAAAAGATAAGCTCAAAACAGCAACGCTTCATGGCAGTGACGTAAAGCTAACAAAAATTGAGTTTAGTGACTTAAACGCACAAAGGGGTGAAATTAGCTTCACTATAAAAGCAGAGGATGAAGCAGCGCTTCAGCAACCACAGCTAACTCTATTTGCTGGTGAGAGGACCATTGATACCAATACTGTAGAAAATAGGCTATGCGAATTGACAGAGCAGTATTTTGAAACAAGGCAGCTAACCGGTGCATTAGAGACCATTCTTAACCAAGCGAGTCCTAAATTCAAATGTGACACCGCATATCTGCCCGTATCACGCACACGCTACCCAGACGATGCAAATTACATGCAAGCGATAGTAGCAACAATAGAAGCAATGAATAACTCCTGTTTGTGCATACAAGGGCCACCAGGCGCGGGTAAAACCTTTACGGCAGTTAATGTTATTACCCAGCTAGTAAAAGATGGCAAACGGGTCGGTATTATGTCCAATAGCCATGCCGCCATTATGAACTTATTACTGGCACTGCCCAGTAAATTACCTAATGCTAATTTAATGAAAATCGGAAACTTTGAGACAATAACAAAGTTTAGAGAAGATTATTCAGAAGATGAATACCCGAATCTCAACTATCGAAAAGAGATGAAGTTCACCCAAAAAGCACCGTATGATCAACAAGATGTTATTGGTGCAACGTTTTATCAGTTTGCCAAAGAGATTGCTTATGAAGCACCGGTTGATTACCTCTTTGTAGATGAGGCAAGCCAAGTAGCGCTAGCTAACCTTATTTGCGTATCAGGCGCTGCCAAAAATATCGTACTAATGGGCGACCAAATGCAGCTAGAGCAACCTATACAAGGCTCGCATCCAGAACCTGCAGGAAAATCGGCACTAGAATTCATGCTAAAAGGCCATGCCGTTATTCCAGATGATCAAGGCGTTTTTTTAGAGCGTACCTATCGAATGCATCCAGATGTGTGCAAACCATTATCAGAGATTGTTTATGAAGGTCGATTAACGTCGGATAAGCAAACAAAAAGGCAGTCTATCAACATAGATAAGCCGGTGCTCATAACCAAACCAACAGGAATTTTATCAATACCTGTGAAGCACGAATACAACACCCAAAGCAGTGAAGAAGAAGTAAAAAAAGTACAGCAGCTCATCAATGAATTGAAAACGGGCACTTTCACCAATAACAAGGGTGAAAACAGGCCAATAAGTGACGACGATATACTCATCGTTGCGCCCTACAATATGCAAGTAAACCTGCTAAAGGAAAAGCTAACCGGCAATCTTAAAATAGGTACGATAGACAAGTTCCAAGGGCAAGAAGCCCCCGTCGTTATTATCTCAATGGCCGTGAGTGATGTAGCAGAATCAAGCCGAGGCCTAGACTTTATTTTTGATATGAACCGCCTCAACGTAGCCGTATCAAGAGCGCAAGCGTTAGCTGTTATTGTAAGTAATAAAGGATTAGAGAAATGTAATTTGAGTAGTTTAGGGCAGATGCAGAAGGTTGGTTTTTTTGTATCCTTAAGTAATAAAAGGAGAACTGTTTAGAGTGAAAAACATACATGAGTTCCCCTTGTTTTGTGCAATAGTAATGGAGCTACTAAATTATCAGAAGTAATTGATTTCGATCCTATATAAATCAGACGTTAAGGTTGGAAAAGGCGGGAGTGTAGATAGTGTAAAAAATGAGCTCATCGAAATAGACGGTTTCGATAAGGTTCCTAAAGGAATCGATCTTGTATATCTTTGCTGGGTATAACGCAAGTAGCTCGGCGCCCATAAAGTTTGTATCTATATCGGGCGAATAGTTTATAAAATAAATCTCGTAGTGGGCTTGGTATTATTTTAAATACCCTAAATAGGTACCAGTGTTCGCTCAAATCTTTGCATATCTCCAAAGCAGCGCTAGATAAGGTGTAAACCTTGTTATCCGTTATTAGGAACAAAGTATCGTGGTTGTATTGATTGATACCGTGTTCTTTTAAAAGCTGTTGTGCAAGCTTGCCTTGGTTAGGGGTGAAACTAAATAGCCCTGTTGGATCACGCTTAATAATAAAGTTAACAGCTCCATTACAGAAATTGCATAGACCATCAAAGACTATTATCTTTTTAACTTCTTTATTCAATTTATTTTATAATCAGTATGTTGCATTAATTAGTTAATCTTGAATATGTTCTTAAT
>Ga0209826_1003043_pt1 | contig 10748 bp, 10 predicted proteins | sample GOMGulsemesocosm_5_FD_184637 | JGI IMG/M metagenome (GOLD analysis project Ga0209826, IMG submission 184637) | Methane-oxidizing microbial communities from mesocosms in the Gulf of Mexico - GOM15C Gulf of Mexico (SPAdes) (version 2) | ecosystem: Environmental > Aquatic > Marine > Cold seeps...
TTTCTTTAAAAAAAGGTTTTTAAATTAGATTAAAAACCTTTTTTCTTTTCTAGTTTAGAAACTTTCCCATTCATCATCATTTGAAGTATCTTTTACAACAGTTGCGGGTTTGTTTACTGCTTCTTTTGCAGGAACAGGAGGTGTTCTTGTTGGAGTTATTTTTACTGTTTTAGGTGCACTTTTTACCTTTTGTACAGGAACAACAGCTTGGATAGGTGCAGGAGTACTAATTACATTGTTGTTTTTTAAAGCTTTAGCTTGAACATTTTCTTTACCAATAAACTCTTTCTCATCTGCATTTTCTACAATAAGTGTAGCAATTTCATCTGTTTCTTTTGCTATCCCTTGAACAATTGTTGTTACATTTACATTTTCTTGGGTTTGATGATCAAGCTGATTCACAGAATCATTGATTTGCTCTACTCCAATTAATTGCTCTTTTGAAGCGGTTTCAACATCAACTATTAATTCAAGTGTTTTAGAGATGTTTTGATTTAAGTCTTCATATCCATGAATCATTGAATCAGCAATTGATTTTCCTTCATTTGCTTTTGTATTTGCATTTTCAACCAAATCTTTAATCTCTTTAGCGGCTTCTGCTGATCTGGCTGCTAGATTTCTTACTTCTTGAGCAACAACAGCAAAGCCTTTTCCTGCCTCACCTGCTGTTGCTGCTTCCACTGCAGCATTAAGAGAGAGGATATTTGTTTGGAATGCAATTTGATCAATAACACCAATGGCATCATTAATAGCACTTACTTGAGTATTGATCTCGTCCATAGCTACCGTTGTATCAGAAGCCAGTTTTTGTCCTGTGGTTGCCGAAGTAGTTAATTCGTTTGCATATGAAGCCATTTTTGCAATGTTTTGAGTGTTTCCTCTAATATTCCCTGTCATTTCTTCTAAAGATGTGGCTGTTTCTTCTAAGGATACTGCTGTTATATTAGAGTTTTTATTTAAAGTATCCACATTTGTAAGAAGTACTTTTGAACTATTCTGTAAGGTTAGTCCTATAGATTTATTTTCAACCAACATGTCAGTAATGAGTGTTGCAACTTCATCTAATGCAACGGCAATCTTACCTTTGTCATCTCGAACTGAATTTGTAAAGTCCAGTTTTCCAAAACTAATCAAAACATCTAAGATTTTATTGGTACTTCCAGCAATATTATTTTGAAGATTATCTAACATTTCGTTAAATGTTATTCTTAACTCTTCTAGGTTTTGTGAATCAATTTTATTGTCCAGCCTTTTGTAAAGATAGCCATTGCTCACCTCTTCTGACATTTTCTGTATTTCTTGTAAAAATACATGTTCACCTTCAATAATAGATTTTGATTTTTCAATATTTTGATTAATGATACTTGACATTATCCCTATCTCGTCATATTTATTGATTTTTATAGGCGTAATATTGGAAGACTCTTTATTTAAAAATTTAAAAAACTCTTCCAATCCTATTTGTAAGTGTTTTAGAGGAGTTAAAATCATATTTCCAAATAAAACATAAATTGTTCCCAATATTAGAAGTAATAGAATTAAAAACAGACCAATGATTTGAGTTCCCAATGCTTCTGCACTTATTAGTTGACCTTCAATAGGAACAATTACTTCTAAAGCACCTCTAACATCACCCAGTTTCCAATCATTTTTAGGCGTATCTGCTCTGGTATTGTGACAGTTTACACATCCAGGTGCAACCATAAAGTCTGGAATAGAAACTCTAACAGATTCTTTTCCTTCAAATATTTCCACAGAAGTAACTGCTTTATCAATTTGACCACTTCTAAAGGTTTCCATTGCTTTTGTTGAAAAAGCGTCTAAGCTTGTATCGGCTCTATTTGGAAAAGGAAAATCACTATAAAGTTTTAGTTTAATACCATCTTTTTGCTCACCTATTAAAGCACCCATGTCATGAATCATGGTTGCAGGAAGTGGAATCGTATCGCTGTTATCTTTGTGATCAAAATTTATTTTAATTTTTCCATCACCATTTTTCTTCACTTTAGCTATGACATTTCCAGCATAATACTTTCTAAGTGTTTTATATTGTTTAACGGTGTTTGTAGCACTCACAATACTTTGGTTGATAATATTTTCTTTGATTTGGTAAGAAATAAAGAAATATGTTCCTATTATGACTATTAGTGAAATAATAATAATTGGCATAAAAAACTTCAGCCTGAGTTTTATATCTTTGTTCATGATTTTTCCTTCTAGAAAACGGTATTTACATTTAATATAACAATATTACATAATCTCAGTTAGGTATCTCTTAAAATAAAGGCTTTTAATGGCTTACTTTATTATTTTATAATAATTTAACATCCCTATTTAAAATAATATTCTCATATTCTTGCAAGAGACGAATAATGTTGATTAAGTTTAAGCTGGTTCAATTATAATACGTTTAATAATTTACAAATAAATAAGGTATATATAGATGTCAAAAGAATTAAATTTAGAAGAATATATGAAAGAAGATGCATTTATATTTGATGCCCTTTCAAAAGAAATTTGTCAACCTGAGAATAATGAAAATATTAATTACGAAATCTTGTTAGAAAAATGTAGAAAATTTGAAGATGAAGTTGTACTTTTTAATATTGTTCCTTCTTTTTATGTGATGAAAACGATTTTATATTTTAAACTAAACGATTATGAAAATGCCAATAAGTATATCCATGCTTCTTTAAAGTATTTGGTCTTTGTTGCTAAAAATGGAACACTCTCTAGTGAAAAAGAGCACAAGAACTTTGAAGAATACAAAGCTAATGTACTCAATCAATACAAGATATTAACTCAAGATAAACCAGAGTTTCAAAATAAAACAAAAGTATCTTTGCCTGTAAATATAAAATATATCACAAGTCAAAACGAAGAATTAATGAATGAAGAAATTCAAAGAAGATTAAAAATGAGACAACCTAGCATTTAAATCTCATCTCCTTCAATATCATTGGTATTGATGCTACCAGGTATTCGCACCTTGGTTGTATCAAGGTTGATATCATTAAAATCCTTATCTCCTCCATTGGGTAAATCTTCCATGGTAATAATATACTCATCATTGGGATCCTCTCCATAATTTATGTTATTATCAGCGGCATAAATTTCCCAGTCTTCCCAGGTGGGGTCACTACTGGTATATTGTCTACACGAACCGTTACTTCTATATCTGGTACAGGTACTAATGGGTGTATTGATAAAGGTCTCATAATCATCAAAATATGATTTTCCAATTTCATGCATATGGTCATATCCGTTATCTGGATTAAAAAAAGTATCTTGAAAATAGACATCAGTGGCATCACTGATTCCATCTATAGTTATGCTGGGTGTATCTCCTTCACATCCTGTTATTGAAAGGGAGCTAGCTAAAGTAGCACTTCTATTTCCAAAATGATCGTAGCCATCAGGAATAAGAAAAAATCGTGTATCTAGATTTTCATAACTTCCAAGTTTATCTCCAATTTCATGATCTTCTTTATTAACCAATAATAAACTGGTATTTTGGATACATCCATCCTCATCCAGTTCGTAAGTTCCAATCATATTATGATACCCCGCATTGGAACCTCCAAATTTAATATTGATGAGAATGAATGTTGATTCATCTTTAGTGACATATGATGAGGAGTCTATTCTGGATAGGTTGAAAGATGTTTTATTCATGAATTTATACCAAAAATTACTCTGAGAATAGCCCTCAATTATACTGGTCACAACATTTGGTTCTCCATCTGCTGTAGTATCTGTCCAAATATAGGTAATCACATCTTGGTCTAAAATATCTTGTCCTAGTTTGGTAGTAGTTAAAAGATTATTGGCAACTTCTTCTGCTTCTTCTATGCTATCGTTATACATATAGTGTTTTGCCAATATGCGTGTTGTATTGCTAGAAATTTCTTTCAGGCTAAAAACTTTATTGGTTGCCATGTTTTCATCTGTAACAGTACCAACTAAAAATATTACTCCTACTAATAAAACAAGTCCCAATAAAACTTGGTCCACGAATGCTTTTTTCATTTTAATCCTTTTAAACGAAAAAAATTATTTTTAACATAAAAAAATTATTTACAAGGAAGTATATATGAAAGGATATTTAAGTAATGTTAAATTAATAATTTAATTTAAAAAGAATAAATAAAGAATTATATACCAATTAATAGGTGTTTTATTATAAAATATCTCTATTTTTTTGAATCAAGAATATAAAAATAATATTTACAGAAGCTTTGTTATTATTTTATATAAAATCTTGAGTAGTAAAATATTTTAACATTAAAAACAAAGTTGTTTTGTTAAACTAGTAAATAAGTAGGTGTAAATATGCTCAATAAAGTAAAATACACAACTCATGATCTTGATATAAATGGTAATATTCCATGGACAAAAGAAGAAAATGAAGTATGGAAAACTTTATATCATCGTCAAATTGAAATCGTCAAAGGTAGGGCATGTCAGGAATTTCTTGACGGACTTGAAAAACTAAACTTGCCCCACGATCGCATTCCTCAACCCCATGAAGTTAGCAAGGTTTTATATTCAACTACTGGATGGAGTATCGCTCCTGTAAGTGCGGTGATTCCAGCTAAGGAATTTTTCACATTATTGGCCAACAAAAAGTTCCCAGCAGCTTCTTTTATACGAACGAAGCAAGACATTGATTATTTACAAGAACCAGATATATTTCATGAAGTCTTTGGTCATTGTCCATTATTAACCAATCAAGCATATGCTGACTTTGTAGAATCCTATGGGGCAATGGCTCTGAAGGCTGATCCCAAAGAAGCTCAACTGTTGTTTCGAGTTTTTTGGTATACCATTGAGTTTGGTTTGATACATACTAAAGAGGGTGTGCGAATTCTGGGCGGTGGGATTTTGTCCTCACATGAAGAAACACTCTTAGCAGTTCAAAAAGATCATCCCGCTTATTTAGAATTTAAAACCAATGAAGCGTTAAGAACCCCTTTTAGAATTGACATTGTACAACCTCAATATTTTGTGCTTGGTGGATATGATTCTTTATATAACATTATGAGAGAAAATCTATTCAAAAAAATAAAAACAGCTGCAGAATTAGGTGATTATACCCCTGTTTTTGAATATGAGAAGGAATCAGAAAATGCAAGATACAATTGAATTAAAAAAACTCACCAATGAAGAGTCCGAAAAATTGATGACTTCTTTAGACAAAAACTGGCTGTTCTCAGACAATAAATTGGTAATAAGCAGAGAGTTTAAATTTAAAGGTTATTATAAAACAATTGCTTTTGTAAATGTAGTGGCTTGGATTGCACAAGAAGAAGGGCATCATCCTGATTTAGAAGTCCATTTTGGAAGGGTTTTGGTTAAGTTCACTACCCATGATGTAAAAGGCCTCTCTCTAAATGATTTTAAAATTGCAAAAAGAATTGATCAGATTTGAGAATATAATAAAATTTTGGAAATACCCTTATAAACATATGTAATAAATAAGATACATTTATACCCTTCAACTTAAAATCTAAAGATAGCCTTATATAAAATAGGATACTATATTTTATATATGTAAGGGTATTTTGAATGTTAAATAAAGAAAAAATCATATCTATTATTGTTGCAGTCATGTTATTTACTTTTGGATACATATTTGTTAAAGATAATAGCCAATATGTGGAAGACCAAATTGATGAATTATCAAATGAAATTGTTCGTTCACAAGCTTTAATTTTAGAGCGAAGTATCAAAAGAAGTACTTCAAGTGCCGTAATACTAGGAAATCATATTCATTCACTAAATGGAAACACAAGTGATTTTGAAGAATATGCGGAGGATTTATATACTTTATTGGGTGGAATCACCAACTTACAGTTAGCCCCAAATGGAATTATCACAAAAATATATCCTTTAAAAGGTCATGAAAAAGCTCTTGGACATGATATCTTCAAATCTGATACTCGAAAAAAAGAAGCTTTTTTGGCTAAAAAAAGTAAAAAACTCACTCTTGCTGGACCTTTTACTCTAATTCAAGGTGGTGTTGCAATTATTGCTCGAAATCCCGTTTATTTAGAAGATGAAATAACAATAAAAAACAATGAACCACATATTCATGCCCATGCAAATAATTTTTGGGGATTTTCTTCAACTTTGATTTATTTAAAAGATTTATTAAATAACACAGACTTTCATCAATTAAAAGAAAAAAATTACCTATATCGTTTATGGAGGTATCATCCTGATACCAATAAAATTGATGTTTTTGCAGGTGAGAAAATTTTACCCAATCTGAAAGTATTTACAAAAAGTATTAAAGTGCCAAATGGGAAATGGTATTTAGATATTGAGTATATAGGAACATCTCTTTCTTCAAATTCTATGAAAATATTTCATGGTATAAACTTTCTGGTCTCAATGTTACTGGGCTATTTATTGTATATTGTTTTAAACAGACCAACTGAACTTAAAAAAGAAGTGGACTTAAAAACCCATGAACTCAAAAAACTCAGCAACGCGGTAACATATAATAGTAATGCAATATTTATTGCTAATATACATGGAACAGTAGAGTATATTAATCCTGCTTTTGAAGAGATGACGGGATACAATTTTGATGAACTTAAGAATGAAGAAACAGATTTATTCAAAGAAGAAATCTCTCATGTTATCAAGGATAAGCGAAAATGGAGTGGAAAAGGGACACATAGCAAAAAAAATAAAGAAAAATTTGTTTCAATAACAACTATTACACTTGTAATTGATCACAAACAAAATATTACGAGTTATGTGGGAGTATGTGAAGATATAACTCAAAAGTTAAAAGACGATGAACTTATCCACGAAAAAGAAATTTTACTCTTACAGCAATCAAAAATGGCATCCATTGGTGAAATGTTTGAAAATATTGCACATCAGTGGATGCAACCTTTAAGTGGAGTATTAACAATGGCCACAGGTTTAAAGATGTTGAAAGAGAGTGAGTCTTTACCTGAGCAAGTATTACTTGAACATTTAGACAATATTGCTGATAATGTTAATCATCTAACAGATACAGTAAACGACTTTAGAAACTTTTTCAGACAAGATAAAACAATCAAAGAGTTTTATGTAAATGATGTATTTAATAAAGCCATTTCACTGTTAACTTCTGAATTAAATACCTCAGGTATCAAAATTATACTCAATGAAAATGATATAAAAATATTTGGTATTGCAAACGAACTTATACAAGTATTTATGAATATCCTTACAAATGCAAAACAAGAGCTGGTTAACATTAGATCTAAAAAATATATTTTTATAGATATCACAAGTGATGTAGAAAAAGTTATTATGGAAATAACAGACAGTGCGGGAGGAATTTCTAACTCTATTATAGATAAAATTTTCGATTCTCATTTTACTACTAAAAATGAAGCTGGTACTGGTATTGGCTTATATATGAGTAAAAAAATTATAGAAGAAAACATGCATGGTACTTTAGAAGTTGAGAATACTATTTATGAATATAATGAAGAAAGTTTTTCTGGTGCAAAGTTTACTATCACAGTACCTATAAAATATGTACAAAAAATATCAAACTAAGTGTAGGATAAATATACAGGAATAAAATAAAAAGTTAAAAATAAGATACAATTAATTATTTTATGTTAGACTATTGCCTAAAGGAATAATATGAATATATATAAAATAGAATCGTTAACTCAAAGTGGATCCGAACTTCCTCTTTTTGAAATAAGAGATTATAAAATTTATAGAACATCGACTCATCCAGAAGGTTTATCTGGACATCCTCTTTTCGAAATCAAAGGTAATAAAATATATCCATCGGCTTTTGAAGTTGAAAATTCCTCAGATTCGCATCACTTTGAAATCAAAGATTACAAACTGTATAGAACAGATTTTCACCCAGAAGGTATATCAGAATCACCTGATTTTGAGATTAGATAGTACAGCACAATTTTAAGAACAATGAGTGAAAAAACATGAATACAATTGTTGTCACAGATATATATGGTAAAACTCCAGCACTTGAAGAACTGTGTTCTAAACTTGAAGGACAGGTTCAAATTATTGATCCTTATAAGGGTGTTTTTTTTAAATTTTTCGATGAGGTAGAAGCCTATGATTACTTTAATGACGTTATAGGCATGAACAGCTACGGTATTCTTTTAAAAAAAGCTATGCTAAATCAAGATCAAACTTTTAAAATGATTGGTTTTAGTATTGGAGCTAGTGCTATATGGATGAATTCACAAAATAAAAATATTAAAAATATATACAATGCTCAATGTTTTTATGGCTCTCAAATTAGAAATATGACCAATATCAATCCTACTTTCCCGATTACTATTGTGCTACCTTCGAAAGAGGAACATTTTTCAATTGATGAATTATCTCGAAAGTTGAAAGAAAAATCTCATGTAAAGATTGAAGAAACAACTTATTTACATGGTTTTATGAATAAGTTGTCTAAGAATTTTAACGAGTATGCTTATGAGATTTTTTTGAAATCCTAATGTGACAAAAATGTCTTTTACTTACCAAAAGTATAGTATGAACTTTTAAGATTGTATGGACTATAATTTATCAAATTAAAAAGGATAAAAGATGAACTATTTCAAAAAACTCTCTCTTGGTGCTTTAATTTTTCTAGCAAGTACTTCTTTAACAGCAAAGGAAACTGAAGTTAAAATCACAACAATCAACGTAAACAATGGTGTGTATATGTTAATGGGACAGGGTGGAAACATTGGCTTATCTGTTGGTGATGATGGTGTTTTTATGATTGATGATCAATTTGCGCCTTTAAGTAAAAAAATAAAAGATGCCATTTTAAAAATATCAAACAAACCATTAAAATTTGTGATTAATACTCATTGGCACTTTGACCACACAGGGGGGAATGAAAACTTTGGTAAAGATGGTGCGGTTATAGTATCGCATAATAATGTTCGAAAAAGAATGTCAAAAGAAGGTTTTATAAAAGCTTTTAATAAAACGATTCCCGTTTCTCCTAAAGTCGCACTTCCTGTGATTACTTTTAATGATGAAATTAACTTCCATTTTAATAATGAAGAAATAGAAGTACTTCATCAAGAAAATGCCCATACAGATGGGGATAGCATAATCTTTTTTAAATCATCAAATGTTGTGCATACAGGAGATATTTACTTTAACGGCTTTTATCCTTTTATAGATAGTAGTAGTGAGGGAAGTATTGATGGAGTCATTAAATCGGTAAATTACATAATATCTCGAACAAATGATCAAACCAAAATTATTCCTGGTCATGGAAAACTATCTAACAAAAAAGAATTAATAGCCTACCGAGATACGGTGGTAACTTTAAGAGATAGAATGGTTAAACTTATCAAAGAAGGTAAAACTTTAGATGAAGTCCTTGCTATGAAACCCAATGCTGATTTAGATGATACTTGGGGAAAAGGCTTTTTAAATCCAGAAACATTTTTAAAAATATTATATGGTGTTGTAAAAGACAATATGTAAAAACTTCAGGACAGAATACCTAGGTGTTTTGTCCACACCTTGAAATACTCTTATATGTTAATCAATATATTCACTTCTTTTAATATTGAAATGATCAACGGAAAACCAAATATTACCTTCATTATAAAAAATAAACTTTCAATTACTACGAATAATATACTTGCAAAAATCTCAAGAAAAGATTGTTTTTCACCAAATATATCATGTAGAAATTCAGATACTTTAAAATAATTCATTATTTAAATACTCTTTTTGTTAATTTTGTTTCAAAATACAGCAAATTTTCATTTATTTTAAAAGAATTTCAAAATTTTATGTAATATTTTTTCTAAATTAATAAAAGATACTTCATAAAGCGACTGGATGGCAATTGTGACTTTTTTGTCAATTAGTTATTCTTGTAATTTTTACTTTGAAATTACCACTACTTTACTTATATTCGCTTACTTACCTAAAGTAAAGTAAGGTAGATTTAAGTTGCTTGGGACTATAATTTTACAGATTAAACAACAAAGGAAAAAAAATGAGTATTCAAAAAATTAGTGCATTTGCATATAACAATGAAGGTGGTAACCCAGCAGGAGTGGCATTTTATGATGTAATGCCAAGTGACAAAGAGATGTTAAAAATAGCAGCTGAAGTGGGATATTCTGAAAGTGCATTTTTAGTAAAACAAGATGATAAGTTTAGAATTAGATATTTTTCTCCTGAAGAAGAAATTTCATTTTGTGGACATGCAACCATTGCAAGTGCTGCAGTTTTAGCTGAGAAGTTTGGAAATGGTAAATATGAACTTATCATTAATGATGGAGAAGTCAACGTAGAAGTAGAAAAAAAAGACGAAAACTCTTTTGCAACGCTTAGTTCAGTAAACACGTATTCAGAAGAAGTTGAAGCAGACTACGTACAAAGAGTAATCAATGAGTTTAATTTTGAACTTGAAGATTTAAATGAAAATTTCCCTGTTAAAATTGCCTTTGCAGGAGCAAGACATCTTATTTTTGTACTTAAAGACAAACAAAAACAAGCTGATATGAAATATAACTTTGATGAGATTAAAGAACTCATGAAAGAAAAAGAGTTAACAACTATTAGTATTTTATTTAATGAAGACGAAAACTTATTTCATGCTAGAAATGCTTTTGCTTTTGGTGGTGTTTATGAAGATCCAGCAACTGGAGCAGCAGCTGTTGCACTTGGTGGGTATTTAAGAGATATTGGATTTAAAAAAGAAGGTCAAATTGAAATTATTCAAG
>Ga0209826_1003047_pt1 | contig 10739 bp, 10 predicted proteins | sample GOMGulsemesocosm_5_FD_184637 | JGI IMG/M metagenome (GOLD analysis project Ga0209826, IMG submission 184637) | Methane-oxidizing microbial communities from mesocosms in the Gulf of Mexico - GOM15C Gulf of Mexico (SPAdes) (version 2) | ecosystem: Environmental > Aquatic > Marine > Cold seeps...
CATTAACTCGTCCATGGATGTATCTTCTTCATCCATGGCTGTTTCGATAGCGCGGGTTAACTTATCTTCCTCGACTAGAATTGCTTCGGTGCTCATCCGAGTTTGAAACTTTATTTCATCCAGGGCTTGTAGATTAGTAGGGTCTGATAGCGCAACAAACAGCTTATTACCGCGTTTAAACATCGGCAAAGCGTGGTGCTTACGAATCAACTTTTCTTCAACAATCCCCTTGGGGATAACGTCTTTATTAAGCGCGTTGATGTCAAACAGAGGAACGCCAAACTCATCAGATGCTGATAACGCAATCGTTTGGCTATCTAGGATTTTTTGTTCAACAAGGAAACTAACGAAGGGTTTTTTCTTTTTCCGGGCATCTGCCGTGTGTTTTTTAGCAAGCTCCTCGGTGAGTAAACCGTCAAGGACGAGTCGCCTTGCTAAACCGGCTAAATGAATTTTTTCGCTGCTTACTACCATATTTTTGTTATTAATTTAAATTCATCTTCTAGGGGGAGGTATGAAACGATAACCTGCTTGTTGTCTACAGTTTAGTACATATTAGGGCTTTGTCCAGCAGTAGGAATACTATTGCTAGGTCCAGTTAGTATGTATGATTTGGTGGTTATGGAATGTACTAAATAATACTTAGAGGGTCAAAGTGAGTAAATATTCATTTAGGTGAACTACAATAAGAGACTATATCTTTTTAGGTACTCCCTGAATGCGTGTAATGGTCAGCTAAAACTGTAAGGTCTTTAGGTCACTTTTTGTAATACCTGCCTTTTCTGTGCTGGCGCTATATGGAGGTGGTCCAGCCTCTGTTTTTAACTTCATTTACATTAATGGGGCGTACCTTAGGAAAAACATAAACTCAGTATGCTAGGGTGACTATCTTTGTTGGCCCAATTGGTGTGGAAAACAATTATTTTGGCTATAAAATTAAAGCTCTTACAGACAGGTAGTGGTTTTTTAAAATATTTTAAAAATACCGCGTGGTTGATGGGTGAGCGGCTATTTAAAATGAGCATCAGCTTTTTTATAATAATATTACTCACGAGGTATTTGGGGCCTAAAAACTTTGGGTTCTTGTCGTATGCCCAAAGCTTTATTGGCATGTTTGTAGCGTTCACTACACTTGGCTTAGAAGTCATTATAGTGAGGGAGCTAACAAAGTGCCCAGAAAAAAACAATGAGATTCTTGGTACTGCACTGGGGCTAAAACTTATTGCTTCTGTTATAGCTATTGCGGTTCTCTTATTAGTAAATATGGTAATAGGAGATGGTGAGGCGGCGCTGTTGATCAATGTCATTTCTTTTACATTACTTTTTCAAAGTGTAAACCTTGGAATTGATACTTACTTTCAGGCTAATGTACAATCTAAAATAAGCGTGCTATCAAACAGTTGTGCGTTTACTATTTCTACAATAATTAAATTAGGGTTAATTTTTTATAAAGCGGAGCTCATTTATTTTGCGTACGCCCTAGTATTTGATTATGCAGCAATAACGATTGGGTATTTATATATATATCGGTTAAAGAATAGGTCCGCTACCCCATTGAAATTTGACAGTGAAATTGCAATATCTCTATTAAAAAGTGGATGGCCAATGATGATGGTGGCCATGGCTGTTTTTATTTATACCAAGATTGATCAGGTAATGATTTATTATTTAATGAATTCCGAATCCGTAGGCTATTACGCTGCAGCCGTTCGGGTTAGTGAGCTGCTCTACTTTATTCCGTTATTGATTACTCAATCAGTTTTTCCAAAAATTGTTCAGCAAAAAGAAAAAGGTGATGAGTTACAGTATTTTAAACTTCTGGAATGTTTGTACAAGCTTGTACTGTGGATAGCGTTGCCTATTTCACTAGCTGTAATGATGTTTAGTAATTTGATAGTGGATATTTTATATGGTGTATTGTTCTCAGAGTCAGCCCTGATATTATCAGTCCTAGCATTTTGCTTGATCCTAGTGTCAATAGGCAGCGTAGGTACAAAAATTTTATATGTTGAACACTTTGAAAGAAAGTATCTAAAAAGAAGTATCTTTGGAGTATTTATCAATATTAGTTTGAATTTTATACTGATTAAATTGTATGGGGCAGTTGGTGCGGCTGTATCAACACTTACAACACTTTTTTGCATTCATTATGTCTATGACCTGTTCGATAAAGAGCTTAGGAAGTTTTATTATTTGAAAATTATTTGTTTCATACCTAGGTTTTCGAACCTATCTCAACAGGGGGGGGGCGAATGAAAATATGTATTATTGGATCAGGAATTACCGGGCTTACAGCGGGAAGGGTTTTGTCCAAGAATTATGATGTAACTATTTATGAGAAAAAATCTGATATAGGTGGGATAGCAAGAACAAAAGATGTAAATGGGACGACTTACCATACAGTCGGTGGGCACTGCCTAAACTCAAAAAATAAAGAGGTGATGGAGTTTGTATTTAATGAAGTTTTGCCAAAAGAGGATTGGCATCTTGTAAAAAGAGACGCAAAAATAAACTTTAGAGGGCGCTTTATTTCTTACCCTATTGAGTTCTCAATTAAAGAAATAGCAGAGTTTGACGAAGATTTGGCATTTCAAATGACGATAGACTTCCTGTCAACTGAAGATAAAAAGACTGACAATCTTGCTCTCTGGTTTGAAGCTAAATTTGGAAAGACATTGGCACAAGAGTACTTTATACCTTATAACAAAAAAATATGGGGGAAAGCCCCATCTGAAATGAGTCATTTATGGGTGGAGGGTAAACTTCCACTTCCAAATAAAAAAGACTTTTTTGATGCTCTAATTGGGGTGAATAAGGATACTATGCCACATAGTACATTTTACTACCCTAATTCAAATACTCAAAACACATTCATAGAAGCTCTTGGTAAAGGTTTAAGGGTTGTTACTGATTGTTCAGTGGATACTATCGAAAAAATAAAGGGGAAATGGCTAATAAATAACTCTCAAGAGTATGACTTTGTGATTAATACAATGCCGCTTGATAAGTTGCCATTTGCTCTAAAGGATGTGCCTAATGAAATCAAAAATGAAGCAAAAAAACTAAAATATAATAAGATCACCAATATGTTATGGAAAACAAAAGATATTGATTTCACATGGAGTTATTACCCATCTGAAGACACTATCTTTCATCGGCATATCCATATAGGTAATTTTTTTTCCAAAAAACAAAATGTCACCATAACTGAATGCATGGGCGAACGTAGCTATGATGAAATGGAAAGGGCTGGTAGGGAGTTTGATTATTTACTGGAGCCACTTGATTACAATGTGTCTGATTATGCCTATGTGGTTTACGATCAAAATCATGCTAAGTCGACAAAGTCTATAAAAAATTATTGTGAAAAGGTGGGTATATATTCTATAGGGAGATTTGGAGAGTGGGAGTATTATAATATGGATATATGTATGCAAGCTGCTTTTGAAGTTAGTGATAAACTGAGGCATAAAATTGAAACAGCGACTTGATATATTGATTGCGGCTGACATTAATAAAACAAGGCCTTGGTTTAGGGATCGTATTCCAGCTATTAATCAAGCTATTGAGGAGGTTAGTTGGCAGTGTGAAATTGTAGATATATATGGGTTGCTGGGTCGGCATAAATATATGCCAACCAATACAAGCGACAGGGCGACTTTTCTACAAACAGCAAATATCCAAGAAATCAACAAAAACTTTGAAAATGAAGTTATTTTAAAAAAACCGACGGTGCTTATACTTGGCACAGCGGATAACTTTATTGAGTTTCTACTACCAAAAACAATTGGTAATATCCGGAAGAGTGGGGTAGTGGTTGTAGGTACCTTGGGAGACGACGAATTCACCTATCCGCAGTATAGATTTTTACTTGGCTGGTTTGATTTGTTTGTAGCATATGTTAAGCCTTGTGTTGAGTATTATGAAGGTTTCGGTTTATCAAAAGGCCACTATTTACCCAATAGCTGTTTTTTAAATGATCTAATGTTCTCTGAACACTCAAAGGAAACAATGTTTGATGCCATCCTTATTGGTAGTCCAATAGCAAATAGGCCTGAAATGGTAAAAGGCTTGATTGACTCCGGTTTAAAGGTGGCAATATATGGCAGTGAGCAATGGACAAAATATGATTTTGCTAGAGACTATTATTTCGGTTTTGTAGCTACCGAAATGTTTGATGAGGTGTTGAAGAGTGGAAAAATAGTATTAGCATTTTTAGAGGATCATCTGACAGGCAAGCTTCATATGAATACTAAAATATGGGAAGCTGTTAGAGTGGCTCGATTACCAGTTGTTACCTATTACGAAAGACTAGTTGAGGATTATAAGCTGAGTGATGGTGTCGATATTGTCATGTATCGCGGTACAAAGGATCTTGTCGAAAAAGTTAAGTATTTCGTGGAAAATGATAATGAAAGGCTTAAGGTCTCACAGAGACTTTATAACAGAGTAAAAAAAGAATTTGACTATGCACTGTTATACAAAAACTTATTTAATGAAGTGATGACGCAGAGTTCATGTCAAAATGATTCTATTGAGTATTATGATGCAGATGTTAGGTCAGAATTACGAAAAAACAATAACGATGTCATGTGTTTTTCATCTACATCAAGTACTGTGGATAGTGAAGTCCTAAACCATATAAAAATAATTAAGTTATTAAATGAAAAGAATCATAACGTTGATTTTGTTTATTTTGACAGGGTCGAAAATGGTCTGAGAGTTATTTCTAGGTGGCCATTTGTTAGTCATGATTCAATAATCTTTTTTTCTAAGAATAAGGCGCCTGAAAACAGGGTGTTGCGCATCATGGAAGCGGTTAGATTGTACTTTTTTGGTAGGTCGATCCACATAAGGCAGTTTTGCGTTGTAACAGATAAAACAACGTTTATAGGCAGAGTAAATAGGTGTATTGATAGGGTTGCTCATGGGAAACTAGGGCTTTACGTGAAGACTATAAAACAAAACTATAAGCTATGCTTTGATAGAGCGGATAGGTTGTGAGGTCATTCTTTACAGCGGTTGTTAAAAAGGTATTAAATTTAGGCTTCATATTGTTTACTGGCGTGTCTTATTCGACGCATAAAGCGGCCATTACGAACCGTTCATTTGACTCGATGAGTTCAGTTCTATTGTGGATGGTTGATTCGTTGCATAAGGTTTACCCAGACTTTGAGCTCAGTGGGAAAAGTGTTGCTGAAATAGGTTCAGGTCAGTTTTTGTCTCACCCTGTTGGCTTTAGGGTGCTCGGAGCTGAAAAAATTGTTAGTTTTGATTTGTATCGACAATTCAACCAAAAGGCGTCCTATATGTCATTCTCACAGCAAGTAATGGCAAAAAAAATATATAGTGGCTACTCCTCGTCAAGTCATTACTTAAGAGTTATGAGCGAAGTTAAATCAACGATGCTGGATATCTCTAAGCTAAAGCAACTGGGAGTTGAGTACCGGGCGCCATTTGATTTACTTGACTATGATGGCACTAAATTTGATTTAGTAATGTCATATACTGTTTTGGAGCATGTCCCACCACGAGATATTAAAAAGCTGTTAGTAAAGAGTGTTGAGGTTTTAATGGAAGGTGGTTGCTTTTGCCATTATATAGATTTGGAGGATCACTTAGACCCTGAGCATGCTCCTTTTGAATTTTTAAAGGAGCGTAATTGGGCAGATAAAGACTGTTATTCAAGAGGGAACCGATTAAGACTACTGGAGTGGGAGAGTATTTTTAATCAGGTGGCAAACATTGAATATGAGTTTGTGTCAATTTTGAGAAGAGAAGCATCTTTTCTGCCAATGGATATATCTGAAATGCGTGAGATGGATATAAAAAATAAAACGGTGTCTGGGATTCTGGCTGTTGGTAAGAAGGTAAGTAGTTCAGAATAAAATGAGTAATACGTATAGAAAGCATGGAGCTCAGGGTCAGAACAGGGTTTGTAGAAGAGATTTGTTAACTCTTATTGATAAGCACTTTGAGTCATTTGTGGATGAGGATGAGTATGATTTATCACACTCCGAACCGCATGAGCTCATTACTTATAACCGGCTTGATCTTGCTATAAAAATTTTTCATATGCAGATGAAAAAGTATGAGGGCGTTACTTTTGCAGAAGAACTATACACTCACCATATTAATGCGTTTACATTGGGCTGCTTCATTGAACCCGGTAATCCAGGAAAAAATAATATTCAGTGTTACTTAGATGATTTTGCGTCTATAAATAAAAATATATTAGCCGATGGCTTTGATGAAGCAAAAAGCCTAGTACCACTATCTTCAAACGGGAGTATTGCTAATGGAGCGCATAGAGTTGCTTCCGCCTATCTAGCGAAAAAAAAGGTTCCATCAGTTATGCTAAGTGTGCCTGATTACAATTATGGCTTTAAATTTTTCTTGGAAAGGGGAATGAGTCGTAAAGAGGTGGAAGTTGCTGTTACAAAGTTTATTGAATTGGCAGAAAATTGTTACATAGCCTTGATTTGGCCTAGTGCTAAGGGGTGCCAGCGGGAGTTGGAAGGGCTTATTCCTAATGTAATCTATCAGAGAAAAATCTCCCTAAACCACTGTGGTGCACATAACCTGCTGTCTCAGGTTTATTATGATGAACCTTGGTTAGGAAGCCGGGAGGGAAATTATCCCGGAGTAAAGGGTAAACTTGTTCAGTGCTTTGAAACGTTTGGTGACTTGAAAGTTGTAGCGTTCCAAGCAGAGTCTTTAGATAAAGTCTTAAGGGTAAAAGAGAAGATTAGACAGTTATTTTCAATAGGTAAACACTCGGTTCATATTACAGACACAAAAGATGAGGCAAACCGAATAGCGAGAACTTTATTTAATGAGAACTCACTTCATTTTCTGAATCATGCCGATTTAACTAAGTATCCATCAATACACAAAAAAGTAGACCGTTTTAAAAGGTTCATTAAAGAAAATAACATTGAGACTGATCAAGTAGTTCTTGATTCAAGTATTGTGATGTCATTATATGGGATTCGGGAATGTAATGATGTTGATTACTTATCTGTTAATTCCAGTACTGAATATTATGATGAGTTAATAGATGATCACAGTGATGAATTGTGCTTTCATCAAGAAGAAAGAGATGTTCTTATCATGGATCCATCATTTTATTTTTATTATGAAGGCTTGAAATTTATATCTTTCTCTCAGCTTTATAGGATGAAAAAAAACAGGCTAGAGGGAAAAGATAAAAACGACATTATTCTGATGGAGGCGTTGATTGAGCACAATATGCTTAAAACTTGGGCAGGTAAAACAAAGCAAAAATTGTATTTTTTCAGGGTGAAGTCTAAGAGTAGAATGGTGAGTGTTCTAAAATTGATAGGGGTTTATGATTTGCTAAGGAGTATCTATCTCGCTGTTAAAAGGGGCGATAATTAAGTACTTTGTACGCCCCTCCATGTGTGAGTCAGTAAAATGACTTAAGGCCATAACTCATACAGCTCGTTTTCTCAGGATGTCAATAATAGCTCTACAAAAAAGCTTATTAAGAATGCCAGAAAAAGCAGAAAAATTCCCTTTTCTAATTTGATAAAAGAACACTACTAAGAATTTTCTTGCAAGAAACCCCTTTAAGGCATTAGGGCAAAATATTTTTTTCTCTTGATTTTTATCGAGAATTTTTGTCAGATATTTAGCGACATCGATTAAATTTAGCTCGATACTTTTAATTCTCCCACTAGTGGTTAAATAAAAGTGCAATTTATCCTCTTCGGGAGAGTTACTTATACCTAACCTAGATAAATATCTATTGTAGATCGATGACAGGACTAGCCTTCTTTCATTAATATTGGAGCTATCCGATATTCGGGATACACTGGTTGGGACGTATCTATATTTCAGTAAGACTTTTGGTACAACACCAAACTTGTATTTTTCTGAAAGGCTTGTCCACAACTCATAGTCTTCAGCATTAATAAAATCTTTTTGGTATCTAAAGCCTCCTTCACTAAAAATTATTTTTTTATACATTACAGAAGGGTGGCAAAAGGGGACGGTGAAAATTAGGCGAGCTTTTAAAGCCTCGTCCTGTGATGGCAATTTCCAAATACTATTAGTAATATTATCTCCGAAACACTCAATATAACTTCCTAGTATTGAAATATCTGGGTGTTCCTCCATAAATTTCAGTTGTTCACTAATTCTATTTTGGTGACTTATATCGTCTGCATCCATTCTGACAAGGTATTTACCTTTTGCTACACTAACGCACTCATTTAAAGAAGTTATAAGCCCTTTATTCTTTCTATTTATGAGGGTGATTCTATTATCTTTTTTCCTTAACTCTTGAATTATTTTTAATGAAGAGTCAGTAGAGCCATCATTAATGATGATAAATTCAAAATCTGTAAACGTCTGGTCTAATATGCTGTTAATTGATTCATTTAAAAACTTGTCAGCGTTATAAACAGGCATTAATACTGAGACTAATGGTTTAGTCACAATAAACCAATTAATTCCGGAATTAAACCCTGAGCCTCGATCATTTGGTGAGTCGCCACCGTTTTATTTTCATTAAACCAGGGGCTTGGTGAGCTAAGTAAGAGATTATCAATAATACTATTCATAGGCGAACTCATTAATCGCATACCATCACATGTAATGACAGATATAATAACATGAGGCTCCGTTGGCTAGGCGCGAATATGCAATACTTAACCCACAAAAATAAAATTAATACATCTGTAAAAAACTTTAGAGCAGGCTACGATGGAGTGGTGGGGTCGGCCATCGTCAGACTGTTTATTTAAACAAGGTTATGGCAACGTGTTGAACTTGACTTAACCCATCGACAAATGCAACCATTTACAAATGGTGCTCCAAATTTGGAGGTATGGATACGTCGCTAATGAAGCGGATGAAAGAACTTGAAGATGAAATTCGTCGTTTTAAGAAGATGTGCGTTGAAGAAAAACTCAAGTCTGAAATTGCTAGATAGGCCATTGAAAAAAATGGCGAAAAGCCGTCTCGACGACGTGAGATGGCGCAAAGGGCGGTTACTGGTTACGGGGCTAAAATAAGGGTTTCTTGTGCTACTTTTTCGATTAGTGAAACATACTATCGGTATCTGGCGACTGATGTTGGGGCTGATGTGTCTATAAAAGACCTGATTGAATTAATGCAGCCATATTATTGGCAACGAAATGGCTTTGCTCATACAATAATGAATGCATAACCTCTAGTTATAACTCCGGTGATTAATGAGGGAGTTAGGCACTCATTAAGTTGAAGGCTGAACTTGAACGAAGATACAAATACTATTTAGCAACGTTATAAATAATGATTAGGCCAAAAGTTAATACTTCAAACAAAGTGCTTGATATTGTTATACCCATTTATAACGATGCTCCTTATTTAGAAAAGTCACTAAATTCTATATTTAAGCAACAATTAATAGGTGACTGGGACTTTCATGTTTATGTTGTTGACGATGGTTCGGATATACCGGTTAAGGTTGATTTTCCTAAAGATAAGGCCCATATAATGAGTATTATTAGGCTAGATGAGAATAGTGGCTGTAGTTTTGCTAGAAACAAAGGGGCTTTTGCGGGTGATGGCGAGGTGATTTTATTTTTAGATGCCGATTGTTCTTTTGCTCATGAAAATGCGTTGGCTTTATTGCTTGAAAAATATATAGCAGGTTTTGATGTATGTTTTGGGCAGATTAATTTATTGGGTAATGGTTTTTGGGCGGCCTACCAAAACAATGTGTCAAGAGAGCGTTGTTTTCGATTTAAGCAAGGAGAGAAGTCAAGTATGACTACCGCTATCTTCATGGCTCGAAGACGGCCCTTTGAAGAGGTAGGTGGTTTTGACGAAGCCTACCATTTTGGCTTTGAAGATAGAGACTTGTTCATCACCCTATTTAAGCATGGGGTTAAGGCTTGCTTGGTTGAAGAAGCGCGTGTTAATCACAATGATGAAATATCGTTAGTTTCTGTTACTCAAAAGCTGTATAAAAGCGGTGCGATTTCGTCTGTTCGGTTTATAGAAAAGTACCCTGATGAGTATGAGAAAATGGAGTATGTTAAAGCAGACGTACAATTTTCTAAAGGCGGCTTGAAGCTATTGGCTTTTTTAACAAAATCGCTTCTTTGGCCTATGATAAGCCTGTTAGATGTGGCGTTAAAGAATGAATGGTTACCCTTTAATGTAGCGAAAAAATTAGTTAAATATACTTCTGGCCTTGCTTATTTGCAGGGGACTTGTGCTCGAGATAAGTGATTTTTTGAGTTGGTTTTTGAAAAGGGGAGCTTAATAACGTCCCTTTTTAGAAATAGCATGTTTCTCCAATGTTCCGAGGTTGTGGAAACTGGCAAATATAGTGAAGCTATTGTTTACAGTTTGTTATTTTTCCTTGTTTTCACAACAGAAAGTGAATCATTTTAAAAATATGTGAGTTGGTCTTTCGGATGGGTTAAGAGGTCGTTTAGGTGTTGATAGGCGCTCTTGAAACCCATTGGGCTTTCAACTATCAGACCTATCCTAACTTGGCCTTACCCCTAGAAGGGGACGTCTTGAATTCAAGCGTTATCCTTTATCTTCTGTCATCGGCGGTGAACTCACCAGATCAATAAAAAAAACATGAGAGGGTGCGTTACCGAGGATGTAACAATAATGGTGTAACCGTTAATTAACAGAGACTTGTTTAATAGTTAACTCGACACCAAAGACTTTCAATATTTTGTCGATAGTCTCTATCTTTGGCTTTCCGGAAT
>Ga0209826_1003052_pt1 | contig 10726 bp, 9 predicted proteins | sample GOMGulsemesocosm_5_FD_184637 | JGI IMG/M metagenome (GOLD analysis project Ga0209826, IMG submission 184637) | Methane-oxidizing microbial communities from mesocosms in the Gulf of Mexico - GOM15C Gulf of Mexico (SPAdes) (version 2) | ecosystem: Environmental > Aquatic > Marine > Cold seeps...
AATCGACAGTCTGTTGCAACAGCGTAAGTATATGAACGATACGCTGGGTCACGCCATCTCGGTGAATGACTTTATCATCAAGGCCAGCGCCTCGGCGTTGCACGCCGTGCCGGATGTGAACGTGCAGTTTACCGGCGAGAGTATTTTAAAGTTTGATCAGGCAGACATTTCAGTGGCGGTTGCCATCGATGGAGGTTTGATTACACCGGTGATTCGCAACGCCGGCAATAAAAGTTTGCCTGAAATTTCAGCGGCGGCAAAAGACCTGGCCACACGTGCTAAAAATGGTCAGTTGACGGTTGATGAGTTCCAGGGCGGAACCTTCTCAATCTCTAACTTGGGTATGTACGGCGTCGATCAGTTTGATGCCATCATCAATCTACCCCAAGCGGCCATATTGGCGGTGTCGGCCGGTAAAAAGCAGCCGGTGGTGAAGGGCGACAGTATTGTGCCTGCAACCGTCATGCGTGTATCTCTGTCCAGTGATCACCGAGCGATTGACGGTTCAGTCGCGGCGCTATTTCTAAAGGCATTAAAAGGTTTCCTCGAAAACCCAGCCTCGATGTTGTTGTAACGGGACGAATGCTTGTGGCTAATAACGCAATAGAAACGCAGCAGTTTGATCTGCTTGTCGTGGGTGCGGGTCCCGGCGGTTATGTCGCTGCGATCCGTGCTGCACAACTCGGATTTAATACTGCCATTATTGAAAAACAACATATGGGCGGCGTGTGCTTGAACTGGGGTTGTATTCCCACCAAGAGCCTGCTCAAAAGCGCTGAAGTCTATGAGTCAATGCAGCATGCAGAAGACTACGGCCTAAGTGTTGAAGGCGCAGGCTTCGACATTGAAAAAGTCGTTCAGCGCAGCCGCGACATTGCCGGCAACTTGAGCGGCGGCATCAGCTACCTGATGAAGAAAAACAAGATCACCGTGATAGACGGCTTTGCACGTTTGAGTGCTCCGGGTCTTGTTGAGGTCAGTGTCGATGACCAGTTGGCAACGAAGCTAGCCGCACCGCACATTATCTTTGCAACGGGTGCGAGCCCGCGAGTGATTCCTGGTATGGAGCCAGATGGAAAAATCATCTGGACTGCCAAGGAAGCCATGACCCCAGAGAACCTGCCGAAGTCTTTGTTGGTGATTGGCTCGGGTGCGATTGGTATTGAGTTTGCGAGCTTCTATCGCAGCTTTGGTACTGAGGTGACCGTGCTGGAGATGCAAGATCGTATTCTTCCTCAAGAAGACGCCGATGTGTCTAAGGCAGCGCAGCGTGCCTTTAAAAAGCGTGGCATGAAATTCTTCACCGGCGCTAAGCTCGATCAGCTGAATGTCAAAGAAAACACGGCCAACGCCCAGTGGACCGATAAGCAGGGCAAAGCTCAGGGCGGTAGCTTCGATCGCGTTATTTTAGCGGTTGGCGTTGCCGCCAATACCGACGGCTTGGGTTTGCTTGAGCAGGGTGTGCAGCTCAATCGAGGCCAGGTGGTGGTCGACCAATGGCTGCAGACGTCCGTGCCGGGTGTCTACGCCATTGGTGATATGACCGCACCGCCGTTGTTGGCCCATAAGGCCAGCCATGAGGCGGTTATCTGTGTAGAAAGAATTGCCGGTCTTAAAGACCTTGAACCGCTCAACCCATTGTCGGTTCCGGGTTGTACCTACAGCTCGCCACAAATTGCCAGCGTCGGCATGACCGAACAACAGGCCAAAGACAGTGGTATTAAGGTGCGCGTCGGTAAGTTCGATTTGACCGCGCTGGGTAAAGCGCAGGCGATGGGTGCAACCGATGGTTTTGTGAAAACCATTTTTGATGAAGAGACCGGCGAACTGCTGGGCGCACACATGTTGGGCGCCGAAGTAACCGAATTAATTCAGGGTTATGTTATTGCGCAACAACTAGAGACGACCGAGGAAGAGCTTATGCACACAGTGTTTGCTCATCCGACCATGTCCGAGGCAATGCATGAATCAGTATTGGATGCTTTTGATAAAGCAATTCACTCCTAACGAGGTGTTACATGACAAATAAAGTAGCTATTGCTGAGGGCTTGTTTACCTGGCCTTCCGACAACCCCGCATTGCTTGGCAGCCGTTGTCAGGTCTGTGGTATTGCAGAATTCCCACAAAAGCTGAGCTGCCCAGCCTGTGGCAGCCAAGACGTAAAGGTTGAGGCGCTGCCGCGCCGCGGAAAACTCTGGAGCTGGACCATACAAAGCTTTATGCCAAAGAAGCCTTACCACACAGATGAAACCCCTGAAACCTTTAGGCCTTATGGCGTGGGTTACATCGAGTTGCCGGGCGCTGTTTGTGTGGAGAGCCGCTTGTATGAAAACACCGCCGAGAAGTTAGAAATAGGCATGGAAATGGAACTGGTTGTCGACACACTTCGTCATGACGAAGACGGCAATGAAGTGGTCTGTTTCTCATTTAAAGCGGCTTAAAGCTCAGGCTTTGCGCGTAAAAATTAAAGACAGAAGAGAGCGTTCTACTGTCGACCAGAATAGCGAGATAACACGATGGACGTAGCAATTGTTGGTATAGGTATCCACCCATTTGGCCGCACGCCTGAGCGCAGCGGTTTGCAGCAAGGTTCTTATGCAGCACGCATGGCGTTAAAAGATGCCGGTGTTGAGTGGAAAGACATGCAGTTTGGTTTTGGCGGCAGTGTCAGTGCCGGCAGCGCCGATGCTTTGGTTAATGAGCTGGGCTTGACCGGTTTGCCTTTCATTAATGTGAACAACGGTTGCGCCACCGGTGGCAGCTCATTGATCTCGGCGTACAACGCGATTAAATCCGGTGAGTACGACATCGGTATGGTGGCCGGTTTTGACAAGCACGATCGAGGAGCTTTTAACGCCGATCCCAAGCAAATGGGCATCGGAATGTGGTACGGCGAAACCGGTCTGATGATGACCACGCAATTCTTCGCCATGAAGATTCAGCGCTACATGAGCCAGTACAGCATCAGCCGTAACTCGTTGGCGAAGGTTGCAGAGAAAGCATTCAAAAATGGCGCCAAGAACCCGAACGCATGGCGTCGAGAAGAAATTTCCGCAGAGGAAATTACCAACGCACCGATGGTCAGTGACCCACTGACTAAGTTTATGTTCTGTGCGCCGGGCGAAGGCGGCATCTCCCTGATTCTGTGTCGCGCCGATAAAGCCAAGCAGTACACAGACAAGCCGATTATCTTGAAGGGTGCGGCTTTCCGTTCGCGTCGCTATGGTTCTTTTGAAGTATTTGCCCCATCCCAGGCGCTGGAACAGGTAGACGGCCCCACCGTTGATGCATCAAAAGCCGCCTTTGCAATGGCCGGTGTTGAGCCCAAAGACATAGACGTTCTGCAGTTGCAAGATACCGAATCGGGCGCGGAAATTATGCACATGGCGGAGAACGGTTTCTGTGAGCACGGCGAGCAGGAGGCCTTGATTCAGGCAGGCGAAACACACATTAACGGAAAGCTACCGATTAACACCGATGGCGGTTGTCTGGCCAGTGGTGAGCCTATTGGTGCAACGGGCCTGCGTCAGGTTTATGAAACCTGTTTGCAGCTGCGTGGTGAGGCCGGTGACCGTCAGGTGCCGAATGATCCGAAGCTTGGTTACACCCATGTATATGGCGCGCCGGGTATCAGTGCCGTAACGATTTTGGAACGCCAAGATTAATTAAAGGATACGTATCTCATGAACGATAAAGTGACACTTACCCCCGAACAGATTGCTGCGCGCGATCCCGCTGAGTCGTTTCAAGATCTGTTAAAAATTGAAACCGTGGAGGTACCTGAGGCACTGCTTGAGAGCACCGATACCTACCTGGGCTCGGAAGACATTCCCGTTTCGCGCTATATATCACAAGACTTTTTTGACCTGGAAGTTGAAAAAGTGTGGCGCAAAACCTGGCAGGCAGCCTGCCGAGTGAATCGTTTAGCTAAAGAGGGCGATTACTTTGTTTACGATATCGTCAACGATTCTATTTTGTTGACGCGCACCGAATCAGGTGAGATCAAGGGTTTTCACAACTCTTGTTTGCACCGTGGTCGTGCGCTCAAGCGAGGTTCTGGTAACAGCTCAGAACTGCGCTGCCCTTATCACGCCTGGTCTTGGGATCTGGAGGGCGAATTTAAAGGCGCCCCCTGTGAGTGGGATTTCCCTCATGTGGATAAGAAAAACGCCAAACTGCCAGAAGTACGCGTTGCGACCTGGGGCGGTTGGGTGTTTATAAACATGGATGAAAATGCACCCTCGCTCGAAGAGTATATGGAGGTGTTGCCGTCGCACATGGATCAGTGGCGACACGATCAGCGCTATGTCGGGCTGCACGTGGAAAAGGTCATTGCCTGTAACTGGAAGGCCGGCGTTGAAGCCTTTATTGAGTCCTATCACGCACTGGCGACCCATCCTCAGATTTTGCCTTTTCAGGGCATTGATAACTCCCAGTACGATGTCTGGGGTGACCATGTCAGCCGTACCATCAGTGCCTATGGCGTTGCCAACCCGTCCCATGCCGATCAATTCACAGAGCAGCAGTCGCTCGATGCGATGATGGACATGATCGGTATTGAGGATCGTCCCCAGTTGCAAGCGGGTCAAACCGCGCGTGAAAAATACGCCGAGCTGAATTTGCAGGCCGCTAACGAGCAGGCGGGTGAAGACTTCTCCGATAGAACGACCATGTCGGAGTTGATGGATTCAACGCTCTACTCCCTTTTTCCAAACCTCGCGCCCTGGGCCGGACACGGCCCGGTCATTACCTATCGTCACCGCCCCAACGGCGATGATGTCGACAGCTGCATCATGGAAATATTCGTGCTGGTGCGTTACCCAGACGGCGAAGAATCCCCCAAGGATGCACCGACCTTCCGCCTCGGTATTGATCAGCCTTTTACTGAGGCGGCCGAGGTCATGGGTGCCGGGCTTGCCAATGTCTTTAACCAGGATGGCGCCAACTTGCCACAGGTTCAAAAGGGCATGAAGGCTTCCAAGAAAGGCGCGGTGACCTTGGGCAACTACCAAGAGGTGCGTATTCGTCACTTCAACCAGACGTTGGATAAATACCTGAAGGCGTAGTGGTGATCAGCTCACGGGACAATCGCGATTGTAAAACTGTTATTGGACAAGGTTATGAGTGATTTATTAAAACCCTTCTCCCTAGAGGGGAAGGTTGTCATGGTCACGGGTGCTTCCAGTGGTTTTGGCGAACACTTCGCCCATGTGTTGGGCGAAGCCGGCGCGAAGGTGGTATTGACCGCCAGGCGCGCCGAAGTTCTGCAGTCGGTGTGTGCTGATGTCGCCAGCAAAGGCGGTACCGCAGTTGCCGTGCCCATGGATGTCACCGACAGCGTCAGCATTAAAGCGGCGTTCGACGCGGCTGAATCGCATTTTGGTTTGGTGACAGTGGTCATCAATAATGCGGGTATTACCCTGCCGAGCATGTTGTTGGATATTACCGACGACAACTGGAATGCGGTGGTGAATACCAACTTAAATGGCGTCGCTTTTGTGACCCGTGAAGCAGGACAACGCTTAGTCGCTGCGAAACGTGGGGGCAGCATTGTTAATATCGCGTCGATAACGGCCGATCGTTTGCAGTCAGCGCTGACGCCATACTCAGCCGCTAAGGCCGGAGTCGTGCAATTTACCAAGGCCGCGGCTTTGGAATTCGCACCGCACAATATTCGTGTAAACGCCCTGTGCCCTGGCTATTTCAAAACGCCGCTGTTGCGCGACTGGTTTGAAACCGAAGCAGGCCAGGCGTTGATAAACCGTGTGCCCACCAAACGTATCGGTGAGCTACACGAACTCAATGGTCCTTTGTTGCTGTTGACGTCTGAAGCTGGCTCCTTGATGACCGGTACATCGATTACCGTCGATGGTGGGCATGTATTGTCTGAGCTGTAAGCCGTCATGCGTAAGAGCAAGCCGTTTCATTATAAAGATAATAATTTTTCGGGTGTTCAACCCCGCTGTGTTTGAGGTGTATCCATGTTTAATCCACTGACTGAGTCACGCATCGCGCGTGACGGCCACGTTTGGTCAAATCTAACCATCGCCGATGGCGCATGGAAGAAAGCTGCAGCCACACCCGATGACGTGGCCATTTACCTTGAGGACGAGCCGGGTATCACCTATGGTTCGGTTGCTGAGCAAGCACGACGTTTGATTACGGGTCTTCGAAAACTGGGCTTGCAAGAGGGCGATGTGATCAGCTTCCAGCTGCCCAACTGGCGCGAGTCGGTTATTTTGGATATTGCTGCATCGGCCATGGGTTTGATCGTCAATCCTGTGATCCCCATCTACCGCGACCGCGAATTGCGATTTATTTTAAAAGATGCTCGCACCAAGCTTATTTACATACCCGAGCGTGTTCGCAGTTTGGAATTCCCCAGCATGATCGCTTCCTTGCAGGCTGAATTGCCTGAGCTTAAGCACATAGTGACCGTGCGAGCTGAAGACGACTACGATGGCATGCTGCGCTTTGAGGACCTGCTCGATAATGAGCCAGCCGAGCTGAATAGTTTACCGACCATTGATCCTAATTCGGTTAAAACGATTTTGTATACCTCGGGTACCACGGGTAATCCTAAAGCGGTATTGCACAGCCACAACACCCTGAGTCGTATAATTCAGAACTCGGTTGATTACTGGGAGATGGATGATAAGGACATTATGCTGATGCCCTCACCGGTTACCCACATTACCGGTTACGGTTCTGGCATGGTGTTGCCGTTCATTACGCCGGTTAAGTCGGCCTTGATGGCGCGCTGGGATGCCGACGCTGCGGTTGAGTTTACTAACCGTATCGGCGCGACCGCCAGTGTCGGCGCTACGCCTTTTTTGGTTGAGCTACTGGCGGCTGCTGAGCGTGCTAACACAGGTCTGCCGAGCATGCGTTTATTCGCCTGTGGGGGCGCCGCTGTACCGCCGCAGCTTATTCATCAGTGTTATGAACAGCTGGATAACTGCCGCGCCTTCCGCGTCTATGGCAGCACGGAAACGCCGGTGATTACCCAGGGTTTTGTGCGCGATGGAGAACAGACCTTGGCCGCTGAAACCGACGGCATGATCTACGGCTACGATGTGAAGATTGTCGACGATGAAGGCAATGAACTGCCCAAAGGTGTGGACGGTGAAATCGTTGCACGCGGCGCGGGCATGATGCTCGGTTACGCCGATGCCGAAGAGAACATCAAAGCCCACGACAGCGATGGCTATTTTTATACCGGTGATATCGGTGTGCGCACAGAAGATAACGCCATTTTGATTACCGATCGAAAAAAAGACATCATCATTCGCGGTGGTGAAAACCTCAGTGCCAAGGAAATCGAAGACGTCTTACACGATCACCCGCAGATTAAAGAAGCCGCCGTGGTGGCCATGCCACACCAGCGTTTGGGTGAAGGTGTGTGTGCGTACATAATCCCTGAGTCTAACAACCACCAACTCGACCTGTCAGTGGTCGCAGAATTTGCCAATGCGGCGGCCCTGGCCAAGCAAAAAATACCCGAGCAGATAGTTTTGGTTAAAAATTTGCCACGTACCGCCAGTGGCAAGGTTAAGAAAGATATCTTGCGCAAAGAAATCGCCGAGAAGATGGCCGGCTAATCATTTATTAATGAATGCGAACGGATTGAGAAACCATCAATCGTCAAATTTCAATATATTGGATAGGTGAATATATGGGTACTCTGGATAATAAAACAGCCGTGGTTATTGGCGCTTCAGGCAGCAGTAACTTCGGTTCAGTCATTGCACGCCGTTTAGCGAAGGAAGGCGCCAATGTCGTCGTCGCCGCTCGGCGTAAAGAACCACTCGAAGCCTTGGCCGCCGATATTAATGGCATGGCGGTGGCCTGTGATATTACCGATGAGTCGCAGATCGAAGCCCTGTTTAAAGCCGCCTCTGAAAAATATGGAAATGTTGATATCGCCGTCAACTCAGCGGGAATTCACAGCCTCGGACCGATTGCTGAGATCACCGCAGAGGATATTCGTCCGACGCTGGAGATCAGTTTTATTGGCGCGCTGCTGTTCTTTAAGCACGCCACGGCGGCCATGAACAATGGTGGTTCTGTTGTCACCATTTCATCGCTGACCACGCGTATACCTGGACCGCAACTGTCGGTTTATTCAGGCACTCGCGCCGGTCTTGATTACGCAATAAAAATAGCGGCGCTTGAATACGCCGAGAAGGGTATTCGCTTTAACTCGATTGCAGCGGGTTTGATTCAAACGGACATGACCGACATGCTCTTTGAAATGGCGCCGATTATGGAAGCCTACATCGCGGCAACACCTGCGGGACGTTTGGGGTCGGTCGAAGACATGGCCGAAGCGGCACTGTTCCTGGCCGATGACTCGCGTTCAGGTTTTATCAATGGCCAGGTGTTGGATCTATCGGGTGGTCAGCAAATGGGCGAGCTACCCCGTTATAAGATTTAACGCGCGAAGATCTAAGGTTAGATCCTCGAGCAGCTAAAAAATAATAATTTAATTGACCGGCTTTATGGGCCGATAAGAGGAATGGCAGTATGTCAGATCAAATGCAGGGTTACGAAGACGTTACCCTTTATGCACTAACGCCAGAGCGTGAACAAGAGTTGGTTACCAAGCAAATAGAGTGCAACTTTATTTGGACCAATAAAGCCGGCCATGGTCTGGGTGTGATCATGAACTATGTGGCCAAAGATGGCTCGATCTGGGTGACCGCAACCAGCCAGCGCCCACGTGTGAAAGCGCTGCGCCGCGACCCGCGCGCCTCGGTGGTTATTTCAAGTATGGGTACTGATATGGGCCCAGGTAAAACCATTACCTACAAGGGCACGGTTAAGATTCACGACGACCAGGCCACCAAGGATTGGTTCTACCCGGCGATGGCCGACATTATTTCGCCCTACCCAGCACCCACCCATGAGGCGGCCATGGCGCACCTGGATACTCCGCTGCGGGTGATCATCGAGCTGGTCCCTGAAAAGGCGATCCGCTTCGATGGCGATAGCCTCTCGAAAACCTCTTACGATGGCAAGGTACCTGGCCAAGAAGGTTAATTCTTTTTTGTTAAACGCCTAGGAACAGGTAAAGAGGGAAAGCGCATGGCCCAGGCAGCGGTTAAGGGTAAAAGGATTCGCAATGTTTTTCGTCAAGTTAAGACCATCAGCAGCATGGTCTACAGCATTGTCTTGGGCCGCGTTTTTCTCAAAGCCTATGCCCCGGATACGCTCGCTTATTGCGAGAGTGTTGGGGAGGAAAAGCTTCTCGACCTCTACCGTCCGTTAACGCCTTCTTCTACACCTCTGCCGGTTATCCTCTGGTTTCATGGCGGCGCCTGGAAGATGGGCAGTCGGGCGTCGATCGAACGTGTCGTTGCCGAGCAGTTGGCGCGGGGTTTTGCCGTGGCCAGTGTCAGTTATACGCTTAGCGATCGTGCGCAATGGCCTACCCAGTGTCATGAGGCCAAAGCGGCGATTCGTTACTTGCGTGCTAATGCGCCTGAATTGGGTTTAGATGCAGATAAGATCATTGCCGCGGGCATGTCGGCCGGTGGTCATATGGCCTGTGTGTTGGGTGTGACGGAACAACACGCCGAGCTTAACGGCGCTTTGGGTGAACATACCGAACAGTCGACGGCGGTGCAGGGTGTGTTGGCGTTATACCCGCCCACGGATTTTCGGGCGGTGCCTAAAAACTTTGATGGTTTGTTGGACTACTACGCCGACGATTCACCTGTGACCGCCCTGTTGGGTGCCACTATTGAGGCGGCGCCGGATAAGTCTGATATGGCAGCGCCGTTAAAGTTGTTGAAGGCAAGCGCTTCCAATCCGGCGTGTCCGCCCACCTTATTACTGCATGGTACGGCTGACCCGATTGTGCCGATTGAGCAAAGTGAGCTGATGCACCAGGCGCTGCAGGGCGTCGGTGTCAGCAGTGAGTTTATGAGTTTGCCTGGCTACACCCATGGGGATTATCGGTTTAATCGCGATGAGTGTGCTGCGCGGATCAGTGGTTTTTTAGGTGGGTTGGTTGAGGGCTGATTGTCGGGTAAGCCGACGGCGGTTCTGTTTGGATAGTGGGGTGCGTTCTCCATTATGGCGCTTTGATTTGATGGTTCTGGTTTCGGCCAGCTGGCCGAGTGACTTTTCTCTGATCCGCCAGAGAAAAGTAACCAAAAGAGAGGCGGCCCCACTTCACTGGCCTTCGGCTTCCCTCGCGACGATGTGATTTATCGGGTCGGTTCGATTCGCCATCCATGGCTCAAGCGAACCTTATTCACACCTCCTGTGTGAATAACCCGAAAAATAACACCGCTGCTCGGCAGTTTAGAAGGGGGCGTGGGTGCCACTCTTGGCTAGGTGACTCTAATGGCCAAGTGACTCTGGCCCTTTGTTTAGGGTTGAAAGCGTAAAGAATAATAAAAAATACACACTACATAAAAATCGTTATTATCGAACGGGGTAAGCCATGAACATGACCGCAGAAGCAACATCGCCATCACCTACATCTACACCTACACCTACGCCTACGCCTACGCCTACGATTAAGGGGAATTTTGAGGCCCAAGAGCAAGAGTTTAACTATTGGGTTGAGGATGTTGAGGGCGAGATCCCCAAAGATTTTCAAGGCACCTTCTTTCGCAATGGCCCGGGTCGCTTAAAGCTGGGCGGGGAAGAATTTGGTCACTGGTTTGATGGCGACGGCATGATTGGCCGCGTCACATTTATTGATGGAAAAGTG
>Ga0209826_1003054_pt1 | contig 10721 bp, 7 predicted proteins | sample GOMGulsemesocosm_5_FD_184637 | JGI IMG/M metagenome (GOLD analysis project Ga0209826, IMG submission 184637) | Methane-oxidizing microbial communities from mesocosms in the Gulf of Mexico - GOM15C Gulf of Mexico (SPAdes) (version 2) | ecosystem: Environmental > Aquatic > Marine > Cold seeps...
ACCCAGATGGCCGTTCTCGCCAGCATGGGGGTTGAGGCCACAGACCAGTATGCGAGGTTGGCGGATGGCAAATTTATCAATCAGTTCGCGCTGTAAAATGCGCAAGGTTGTTTCAAGTTGTTCTGTAGTGATGGCGGCGGCGACTTCACTTAAAGGCAGATGCGTCGTGGCCAGCGCAACTCGCAGACCCTCTGTGGCCAGCATCATTACGACGTGCGCTGTCTTGCTGTGAGCTGCTAGATACTCCGTGTGACCACTAAAAGGGATGCCTGCATCGTTAATCACGGCTTTGTTGATTGGGCCGGTGATGAGTGCACTATACGTTTTATTCAGACAGCCGCTAATCGCTTTGTCGAGACTTTTAATGACAGCGGGGGCATTTTGCTTGTCAGCTTGCCCTGGTACAGCCGTTACAGCGAGGGGGCAGGGTTCTATGGCTAATTCGCCTGGTGCCAAGGGGCGTGGCGAGTCTTCAACAGCGCGTAGAATGAGGGGTAGCCCCAGTTGCTGTGCTCTGTCTTGCAGCATTTGTGGGTCAGCGATGGCGACAAGTTCATGCTCACAGCCATCTTGTACTCGCTGAATCAACAAGTCTGGGCCAATGCCGGCGGGCTCTCCTGGCGTGACGGCCAGTCGGAGTGTCACAGCCTTATATCAACGTAGGCCTCGCTGCGGATTTCCTGTAACCAGACGGGAAGTTCCTCTGCGTACTTGCGTTGGCCGAGAGCATTGCGTGCCTGGTTGATAATGAGCGTTTCGCTGAAGTCCTCGCTGCGTCGACCGGTGAGTTCAATAATGTGCCAGCCAAACTGACTGAAAACAGGTTGGCTGATCTCATCGACTTTAAGTTCGGCAGCGGTGCTCTCGAAGATAGGTACGAACTGTCCTGCTGTCGACCAGCCAAGGTCGCCACCTTTAAGTGCTGTGCCCGGGTCTTCGGAGAATTCTCGGGCCAGATCGGCAAAGTCTTCGCCGGCAAAAATTCGTTCGCGTAAGGCGACGATCTCTTGGCGAGCCGCTTCTTTAGTCAGGATTTCATTAGGCTTGACCAGTATGTGCCGCATTTTGGTTTGTTGTATGAGTTGTTCGCCGCCACCGCGTCGTTCGTACAGCTTTAGTAAATGAATGCCCGCATCACTGTGCAAGGGAGGGGAGATGTCACCGGGCTCAAGTTCGGCTAGCGCCTGGCTGAACAATGGTGGTAATTGCATCGCTTTTCGCCAGCCCAGATCACCACCTTTGAGGGCGTTGGGCCCGCGGGAATTGAGAATGGCAAGGTTGCGGAAGTCATCACTGTCGATAGCTTGTTCGCGAAGCTTGGCTGCTTTGTCGAGGGCTGCATCGAGCTCACTGGCATTAGCGGATGAGGAAAGCATTATCAGGATATGTCCGACTTTCAGGTCGGGGGAGGTCATGAGCTGGCCTTCTTCTGAATTGAGGAAGTTATCAACCTCCTGGTCGCTAATTTCTATACGGCGCTTGACCATGCCCTGCTGCACGCGGCCAATGATCATATCCTGGCTAAACTGTTTACGTAGTTGGCTTAGCGTCAGGCCGTCTTTATGGGCCATCGCGACAAACTGATCGAGCGTCATATCCTGCTGTTCGGCTGAGCGGGTCAGGGCATCGTTGAGTTCTTTGTCGCCAATTTTGATACCGGCTCTTTCGGCCATCGCGAGCTGAATACGGTCGAGGATGAGTTTATCCAACACCTGAGAAACAAGGGCTTCTTTCGGCGGGATTTGCTGCTGTTGCTGTGCGGCCTGGCGTTGCATTTGCTGATAGTACTGCTCGGTGTGAGTACGTAGCTCGCTTTGCAGCACGATGTCTTCATTAACAATGGCAACAATGCCATCGAGGGGTTTGAGCTCTGCCCAGCTGCTGGTGGCCGTGAGCAAAAGAGACAGACTTAGGGTTTTTAGGCCTTTGAGCCGTGCGGGTGTTTTTTGCATTGGGGTCTGCCTACCTTGGTTCATAGCCATAAATGCCATCACTCAGAATACTGTCAAGAGTCCCGCCGGTACCTGCGAGGCCTTTTAATTGAATTTGAAGGAAAATACCATCGTCGTATTTGAGCTCATCCTCAGGGATTAGCTCGTCGTCATCTCTATCCAGCCAGTGGCGGACAACTAGCGCGGTGCGCCAGCAGCAGCTGTTGTATTCGATGCCGCCAAAAACCTCGAGCTCCCGACTGTTGGTTAAGTCGTGGTTCCAACGACCAATCAAGCTCCAGCGCCGGCTAATTGGTAAGTAGGCTGAAATGTCTGCCTGCTCAATGTCTGCATCGTATTCCACACTATTAAGGTAGCGCGGGTCTTCGCGGGTGTAGCGATAGCTCGCATTAAATAATGCTCTTTCCTGGCCGCGATAGCGCAGGCTAAAGCTGCCTTTATTAACGTGGTCGCTACTGTCGTTATAAAGAATGTCAGATTGGAAGCGCCAATGCTTATTGAGCTGAGCACCAAACTCCGCGGCGAGATCGGAGTCATCACGCCGGAGCTCTTCATTGGCCGCAGCGTAGTTAAGGGCGACCTCTCTATCGTCCAGATAAAAGACCTGGCCGATACTGGCATGCAAGCGTTCGATGCCAGTGCTGGAGTCTATGAGTCGAGTGGTTAGCGCTACGGTAACTTGTTCTGCATCGCTAATACGGTCTTTGCCGGAAAAGCGTTCGTCACGGAATAGTTGTTGGTAGCTAAAGGTGAGCTCGTCGGTATCAAAGTCTGGATTGTCGCTCTGATCTTCGCTTTTGGCATTAAGGTAATAGAGGCGTGGTTCGAGGGTTTGCGTGTGGCTGCCGAACAAGTCGGATACGCGCTCGAAGAATAAACCAGCATCAATAATGCCCACGGGTACGGTTGTTGTGGGCTTGTCATCACCGCCCGCCGTGAGAGGGTCGTCGAGATCATAACTCAGGTGTTTGAGTTTAAATGTTGGGCGAAAATAACCCCACATCCACTGCTTATCGAGAGTGACGGAATAGTCTGAGCGCAGGCGGTTGCCAGTGACCATTGAATTGTCGTCGTGATCAAAGACCGTGAACTGGTTTTTCAAATTGAACACAATATCCTGAGCGCCGGCCTGGATACGATAGTTGCCATCAGCAGACACGCGAGGTAGTTGTTTGTACTGTTCGTGCGTGTTACTGATGATCGTTTGATACTCGGTGCCACTGACACCAAGGCGCCAATGATCCGTACTGTAGTTCAGCCCGGCAAATTGCTTGAGGTGGGTTTGGCTACTGGCTTCGAGAGTGGCATTGCCAATATCGCGGAAATAGTCTTCGTCACTCACTTTTGTATAGTCGATCAGGGTGCCCCAGCGTTTGCCAGTACCACCACGATGATCCATGTTTACTAGCCAGCGATCTTCACCCTGGTAGGGTTTTATCGGGTTGGCGTCGTCATCATCTCCGCCGTCGTCATCGCCTAGCCAGCCGCCACCAAGCGTGGTTTCAGTGAGTCGTGAGAGGTGGCGCAGCTCGAGTTCCAGCATCTCCCCGCGTTCCTGTAAATAGCGTGGCGTAATGGTGGCATCGTAGTTGGGTGCCAGGTTGAGGTAAATCGGCTGTGCATAGTCAATGCCGTTGGAATCGCTGAAAGTGATCTCGGGAAACAGCAGGCCACTGGCGCGACGGTCATCGATGGGATAGCGGATCCAGGGCAGATACAGTATGGGTACGTCTTTGACTTTAATGCGTACATGTTTGGCGGTGGCCATTCCCGTTTGCGGGTCGATGGCGATATTGCTAGAGGCCATAGTCCAGGTGTTGTTGCCGGGTTCGCAGGTGGTATAGGTGGCATTGTCGATGAAAATCATGCCCTCTTCTTTGCGTGCCACGGTGCCTGCTGTGCCGCGTATAGCGGACTCATGAAAAACCCAGGTGGCATCATTAACGACGAGTTCGCCAGAATCGAGATTAAAATGCGCTTTTTTGCCGAGCATTAACAGGCCGGGTTCGCGAAGCTGCACGTTGCCTTCAAGAGTGGCTGTACGGGCATCTTGGTCAAGTACTGCGGTATTACTGCGTACCTGCCGATGACCTTGAGATATTTGTACATCGCCTTTCATAGTGGCGACATTATCCTGGGCTTCGGTGGTGGTTGAGCTAGCGCGTAAAGGCGCGTCGTCGGGGTTCAGCTCGGCATCGGGGTAGTCTCTGGCGGGCTCAATATAGCGCCCGCAGCAACCATCAGTCTGGCTTTGTTTTTGCTCATCGGTGAGGGCCGTTTCATCCACCCAGTCGAGATTGCGAGGGGTGCTGACGCGGGGTCCATTTGTGTTGGCATTCTTTTTTGCCGTCGCGGAAGGTCGGCGCTTGAGAGCCCTGTGTGGTGGTTTGGCAAAGGCCGGGCCGGGAGCCGTGTATTCGGCGCAGTTCCAGCTACCGCCAGGTGTGGTGTCGCAGCGCCATTCAGTGTGAGTGTTGGGCGTTTTCTGCTCTTCTGCGGTCGCTTCGCCCAAGGCGTTCGCGGTGCTGAATAGTCCGCAGCTTAGGCCGAGCAAATAGAGGGCTGTCGTTCGACGGGGCATAGCGCTGCGATGGTAGAACCTGGTGAAAAAGGTCGATGGCATTCTTGTTATCCGGTTGCGGCCTTGAGCGGGCTCATCAGTACTTATTAATCTGATCCATCATTTTACCTAAAGTAAACGAGGGTGCGAGTACCGCGAAGGGCTTTAGGCTAAAATAAGTGCTTTCTCGGCACTTGTATTGGGTTTTTATGCGTGATTCAGACTCTCTGAAAAATTGGCTTGGTGAATTCTTGCCAGGTGAATTGCCCGCTAGCGGTTTGCAGTTGATTGCGGTAACAGGCGATGCCGGTTTTCGCGCGTATTTCAGAACGAATACTCAGCCATCCTTCATTGCCGCATTGGCCCCGCCTGAGCACGAAGACAATCAGGCTTTTGTCAATATTGCCATTGCCATGGCGAGCGGCGGCGTACACGTGCCGAAAATTTTTGCGGTGGATTACGCCCATGGGTTTCTTTTGCAGGAAGACCTGGGCGACACCCTGTATCTCGATGTACTCAATAGTGCAACGCAAAGCCAGCTTTATGATCAGGCCGAGGCGACATTGCTGCAAATACAAAAACTCCCCGCCGATAGCGGGCTATTTCCTACTTACGATGCAGCGCTATTGCGACGTGAGCTGGAGCTATTCCCTGAGTGGTTTGTGGGCGGGCTGCTCGGCGTTGAGCTTGATACTCAGGCCCGATGTTTGCTCGATGAATTGTTTGCTGTTTTACAGAACAGTGCCGCGGAACAGCCACAGGTGGTGGTGCATCGCGATTATCATTCGCGCAATCTGCTCGAGCTGGATGATGGCGGTGTCGGCGTTATCGATTTTCAGGATGCGGTCTATGGCCCGCTGGCTTATGACCTGGTGTCGTTGCTGCGTGACTGTTATATCCGCTGGCCCCAGACTGTCGTTGAACAACGTGTTGAAGGCTTTCGCCGTAAGCTACTTGCTCAGGTAGAGGCCGGCGAGCAGGCAGTAGCTGTGCCCGATAGCGAAACCTTTCTGCGCTGGTTCGACTTAATGGGCTTGCAGCGGCATTTAAAAGTGCTGGGTATTTTTGCCCGCCTGTCGCTGCGTGATGGCAAAGCGGGTTACCTGAACGACCTGCCTTTAGTGATGCGCTACGTGCTCGAAGTGGCGCAAAAATACCCCGAGACTGAGGATTTCTATCGCTGGTTTATGGATCAGCTAGAGCCGCAAATTGTTGAGCAAAGCTGGTATCAGTCCTGGCAGTCAGCCGGTGAACAAGGGTGAAAGCCATGATCCTTGCCGCGGGCTTTGGTAAGCGCCTGCGACCTTTGACCGAACATACGCCGAAGCCTTTACTTAAGGTTTGCGGTAAACCCTTAATCGTCTATCACCTTGAAGCCCTGGCTCGAGCGGGCGTTAAAGACGTGGTGATTAACACGGCTTGGCTGGGCGAAAAGCTTGAGGCTTATTTGGGCGACGGCAGCCAATACGGCGTCTGTATTCATTGGTCGCGCGAGACCGAGCCGCTGGAGACCGGAGGCGGTATTTGTTTTGCTTTGCCGCTACTGGGTACTGCGCCTTTTCTGCTGGTGAATGGCGATGTGTGGACGGACTACCCTTTTGAGCAGTTGGTGTCGGCACCGCTTGAAAAAGGCTGCCTTGCTCATTTGGTGCTGGTGCCAAATCCTGCGCATAACCCCCAGGGTGATTATTGTTTTGCCAGCCATTGGCCCAATAAAGGCGATGTGTTAAGTGGTGTTTTGGCCGGGCCGCTGGCTGCTGAAAAGCGTCAGGAGCAGCAACGCTATACCTTCAGTGGTTTGAGTATCATCGATCCGCAATTGTTTGCTGGTTCGAGTCGCGGCCAGGCCTTTCCTTTGCGCGATGTCTTTGCGCCGGCTTTTCGTGCGGGTCATATTAGCGCCGAACTTTATCGGCGTGAGTGGTGTGATGTGGGTACTTTGGAACGGCTGGAAGCGTTAAATACGTCATCGTTTTGTGCCCTGTCAATGCGTTAAGTCTTCTCTCCCAATACGCTTTATAGCTACAATAGAGAGGTTCGGTTCAGCTTCTGCTGACCATCCTCTATTCATAAATATTTTCTGAGGTCGCTATGTTTTCATCACTTAATGCACTTGCTCCCGATCCTATTCTTGGTCTGATTGCTCTGGCGAATAAAGACCATAGCCCCAATAAAGTCGACCTCGGTGTCGGTGTTTATAAAGACGAAACGGGTGCGACGCCAATTATGGCAGCCGTGAAAGCGGCCGAACGTAACTGTGCTGAAAAAGAGCTGACCAAAGCCTATATTGGCCCCGCCGGTCCGGCAGACTTTAATGCCGGAATTCGTGATTTGATCTTTGGCGCGCAACATCCAGCGCTACAGGCAGAGCGTGTGCGTACAGTATTAACCCCCGGTGGCTGTGGTGCGCTGCGAGTGGGCGCGGAGTTTCTTAAGCGTTGCTCTGACGGTGCCACGGTTTGGGTGAGCGATCCAACGTGGGCAAACCATCTTCCCCTACTGGGCAATGCCGGTTTAAAACTTGCCGAATACCCTTATTACGAGGCGGGTAATGACAGTATTAAGTTCGATGAAATGATGTCCGCTCTGGCCAATGTGGGCCGCGGCGATATTGTTTTATTGCACGGCTGTTGCCACAACCCCTGCGGTGCTGACCTCAGTGAAGAGCAGTGGCGAGAATTGACAGCACTGGCGGCAAAGAACGGATTTTTACCCTTTATTGATTTGGCTTATCAGGGCTTTGGTCGTGGCCTCAATGAAGATGCCTACGGCATTCGTTATATGGCTGAACACTTGCCTGAGTTATTGGTCGCGAGTTCCTGCTCAAAAAACTTTGGCCTCTATCGCGAGCGGGTCGGCAGCCTGTCAGTACTTTGCGACAGCTCTTCTCAGGCCGATGCGTCGCTCACCCATATTAATAATGTGGTGCGCGGCAATTACTCTATGCCGCCTTCCCACGGCGGAGCCATTGTTGGCGAAATCCTGAGTGATTCGGCGTTGCATCAAAACTGGGAAGACGAGCTTACCGCTATGCGTAGTCGGATTAATCAGCTGCGGGTGTTACTGGTTGATAAGCTCAATGGGCAGGGTGTCGATAGAGACTTTTCTTTTATTGCCAAGCAGCACGGTATGTTCTCTTTCCTTGGCTTAAGCGGTACGCAGGTTGATCAACTACGTGAGCAGTTTAGTATTTATATGGTCGGTTCGAGCCGCGTCAATATTGCCGGTATTAGTCAGGCAAACATTGATTATCTGGCGCAGTCGATTGCAGCCGTTTTGAAGAGTTAAAATTTGAGCTAAAAATAAGGCCTGCCCCGCCGTGTTATTTGAGTTTTGGACGGCGTTAAATGGGTGGTCGTTTGAAAATCAAGGCTAAAAAAACCCGCAAAATGCGGGTTTTTTTTCGATTAAATAAAAGTGTAAACTTTTATTTTGCCGCTACGGTAATACCGCCAAACGTTTTCCGCAGTTCGGTCTTGAGGATTTTACCCGCGCCAGATTTGGGTAGCTCATCAATGAAGAAGGCCGTTTTTGGCACCTTAAAGCGAGCCAGGCGTTCGTTACAGAAGGCGATTAATTCCTCTTCTGTCATGCTGGCACCTTCTTTCAATACGATGCAGGCGGCGGGAACTTCCTGCCATTTCTCATGTGGGAGGCCGATAACTGCAACTTCTGCAACAGCTTCATGCAGATAAATGGCCTGCTCAAGTTCGGCGGGATAAACATTCTCACCACCGCTGATGATCATGTCTTTCTTGCGGTCAACCACGTAGAGATAGCCTTCGTCATCGAGATAACCAAGGTCGCCACTGTGATACCAACCGCCAGCGAGTGCCTCTGATGTCGCCTCGGGTTTGTTCCAGTAGCCTTTCAGCATGTTGGGGCCACGGCAGAGAATTTCACCGACTTGCGTTGCGGGCAGGTTGTTGCCGTTGTCGTCGATGATGCGAATGTCGACATGGAAGGCGGGGTAGCCAACAGAACCGTTTTTACGCTCGCAATCCCATTTATCGAGAATGGCTACCAGAGGTGCCATTTCGGTCATGCCAAAGCCTTCGTAAATCGACAGGTTGCGGGCCTGGAAGAATTTGAGAATATTTAACGGCGTTGGCGCGGCGCCGGTCATCAAGAATTCAACAGAGCTTAAGTCGTAGTCTTTTTTCTCTAGCTCTTCAACAATCATCTGCCACATAGAGGGCACACAGAAGAGGCTGGTGAGTTTTTCTTTTTCGGTCAGCTCGAGCACGTCGACGGCGTCAAATGCGGGTAGCGTGACCACACAGCCACCTTGATAAAGCGTCGGTAATACCGTCACGCTAGTGCCGCCAATGTGGAACATGGGTGTCACGCCAAGGGCAATAGTGTCGGCGTGAATGGGCAGGCGCTGGGTGGTGTGGTGGACGTTGGCCATGTGGTTGGCGTGGGTCAGCATCGCGCCTTTAGGGCGACCGGTAGTGCCTGAGGTATACATCAACAGGGCGACATCGTCGGCACCGACTGTGGCATTGATCTCTTCATCCGATGCGGCATCGAGAAACGCCTCGTATTCAGCTTCGTCGTCGCAAGTCGTGCTGCGACCGCAGTAGACAGTCTTGTTAAACGTAACGACTTTGGCCAGGCCTTCGGCCAAATTGGCAAACTCATCGTGATAGAAGAAAGTGCTAGCGCCGGAATCTTCGACGATATACTCGATTTCTGGCACGGTGAGACGGAAGTTGATGGGCAGGTAGATGGCGCCCAGCTTGGCAACGGCAAAAATCAATTCCAACTGTTCGTGGCCGTTTTGCAGCAGCGAACAAATACGGTCACCGGGGCGAACACCGCTATCGCGTAAGGCGTTGGCTAGCCGGTTGCAGCGGCGGTTGAGTTCTTTGTAAGTAAAGCGCTTGTGGCGGTCGATTACGGCCATGCGTTGGCCCGAAATCATTTCACGCTTGGTTAACCAATATCCCAAACCTTGATCCATAACAACCTCTCTATTCTTTAGTTTTAATGTAATGACATGAATTTAAATATGGGTGCTTTTATTTTTAGCCCGCTAAAAGGCGGCCAAGGCTAACAAGAGCCCGTCGCCTTGGCAAGTATGACAAGATCTTTACAATCGTCGCAGGGCTGGCTGAATGAGGCTCAAGGTGTTCGGTATCTGGCGAGCCGTTGTATACTCTCGCCTACACCCTTTCTGAGGTAAAGAATAGCAAGTGGAACACATATTTGAAAAACCGCTTTATAAAATCGCCCGTGTCGGGCTGGTAATTTTATTGCTATCGGTCGCCTGGGGCTGTTTACAGGCCCCCGGCCCTGATGACACACCATGGTTTTTGGGCGCGGATAAAGTGATACACCTCAGCTCTTACGCGCTACTTTATATCAGTGCCTGGCTCGCTTTCCCCGGTGCCTTGTTGAGCTGGACGCTGCACGCGGCTCTGTTGGCTTACGGCCTACTTATTGAAGGCCTGCAGTCTCTCACAGACTATCGCTCGGCAGAGCTTGCCGATATGTTGGCTAATGCGACAGGTTTGGGTCTGGGGTGTTTGCTTCTATCTTTGTTGGCCGGGCGTCTGGCCTTTATTCATCAATACCGCTCTGCCTATGAGAAACAGAAGTTATGAGTATTGATTGGAGCTCGACACAGGCCGCTATTTGGCGACCCGCAAGTGCGTGTTTACGCGCCGTGAGGCGACTCGATAAAGTGAGTTTTGATGACCTGCTTGGCATCGAGCGCCAGAGCGCGGCTTTTAGAGATAATATCGAGTGCTTTCTACGCGGCGATACCGCCAATAATATGCTGCTGTGGGGCAGCCGGGGCACCGGTAAATCCTCGCTTATTAAAGCGGCGCTCAATCATTACGGCCCCCAGGGCTTGCGAGTGATTGAAATGGATAAAGACGACCTCGCCAACCTTTGCGAAGTGGTTGATGAGCTGCATGACTTGCCCCAACGTTTTATTATCTTCTGCGATGACCTGTCCTTCGATGAAGGCGAGACAGCGTACAAGCACCTGAAAAGCGTGCTCGAGGGCTCGATTGAGCTACCGCCTGAAAATGTACTGGTCTGTGCGACGTCGAATCGCCGGCATATTATTACTGAGCATAAAAAAGATAATACCGGTGTGGCGTTGATCGAGGGTGAGCTGCACTACGGCGATACGGTGGAGGAAAAGCTCTCGCTGGCCGATCGCTTTGGTCTGTGGCTGTCGTTTTACCCCAATA
>Ga0209826_1003055_pt1 | contig 10720 bp, 10 predicted proteins | sample GOMGulsemesocosm_5_FD_184637 | JGI IMG/M metagenome (GOLD analysis project Ga0209826, IMG submission 184637) | Methane-oxidizing microbial communities from mesocosms in the Gulf of Mexico - GOM15C Gulf of Mexico (SPAdes) (version 2) | ecosystem: Environmental > Aquatic > Marine > Cold seeps...
TTGATTGTTAATATACTTGATATGCTAGATATCTGACTTATCGTTTTGTATTATTTTACATTGAAAAAAATAACGACTTACAGTTGCGGGTACAGTTGAGGAGTTCTTAATTGCTACTACTGAGCCTAGTAAAGGCACCTCATTCCCTAGCTAAGTATAATAGTTTACGCTGCGATAAAATAATAAGCAAGCTATAGAAGTTTAGATGGCTATTAGTATTTATCCAGTAAATTATAATTAATTGTGTTCTCTCTCAACGTTTGTAACTGCTAATAAGTGTAGTTCACATCCAGTAAAAGGATCAAAAAAAGCAGCCGAAGCTGCTTTTTAAAATACTAAAAAAATCATGTTTTTAGCAGTGTGATTACCAAATTTTAACGCGGTTTTCAGGCGCTATGTACATAGCATCACCTTCTTTAACATCAAAGGCTTCATAAAACTCACTCATGTTTGAAAGCGAGCCTAAAGCGCGGAACTCACCTGGAGAATGTGGGTCTGTGGCAACACGGTTACGCATTGATTTTTCAACGATCTTAGAACGCCAAATTTGTGCATAACCCATGAAAAAGCGTTGTTCACCAGTTAACCCATCAATTACAGGCGCTTCTTTACCGCTTAAAGAGGCTTTGTAAGCTTTATAAGCGATAGTAACACCCGATAAATCTCCAATGTTTTCACCTAACGTTAATTTACCATTAACGTTTAAGTCATCAAATACTTGGTAACCTGCGTATTGCTCAACAAGGGCTTTGGTGCGAGTTGAAAATTCTTTTAGATCTTGCTCTGTCCACCAGTTGCGAAGATTACCTGTCGCGTCATATTTACTCCCTTGATCATCAAAACCGTGTCCCATTTCATGGCCAATTACAGCGCCAATACCGCCGTAGTTAACTGCATCATCTGCTTTCATATTGAAGAAAGGAGCTTGTAAAATGGCTGCAGGAAAAACAATTTCGTTAACTGTTGGGTTGTAATAAGCGTTTACAGTTTGTGGTGTCATTCCCCATTCCCATTTGCGAATTGGACCACCTAGTTTTGAAATTTCTTTTTCGCTAGATACTTTACGTGAACGAATAATATTTCCAACAATATCATTTGCAGCAATGGTTAGTGCTGAATAATCTTCCCATTTGTCAGGGTAACCAATTTTAGGGGTAAATGCCGCTAGTTTAATGTGGGCTGCTTTTTTAGTGTTATCTGACATCCAAGTTAAATCGTCTATACTAGCGCCGTAAGCACTCCGCAAATTTTCAACTAAGCTACTCATTCTAGATTTTGCTTTTGGGGTAAAGTGGCGAGTTACGTAAACTTTACCAATTACTTCTCCTAGGTTGCCATTAACAACAGCTACACCACGTTTCCATTGTGGGCGCTGCTCTTTACGACCGTTCAATTGTTTTGAGAAAAAGTCAAAGTTTTCATTGTCTAAATTAGTGGTTAAGTAACTAGAAAAAGCACTTAAGGTATTGAATGTTAAATACTGCTTCCATGTTTCAAGTGATGTTTGATCAAATACTTTACCAAAGCCTTCAATGAAATCAGGTTGGTTAATGATAATCTCTTTTTGGCTAGTAACTCCTTCAGCAGCTAAAAAGGTTTGCCAATTAAATTTGTTAGTGAGGCTATTTAGATCGTTGGTCGCAAATTTGTTATAACGCTTTTCGCTGTTACGGCTTTCTACACGTGTCCAATGAAAATCAGCTAAACTAGTTTCTAATGCCATAATATTTTTAGCAGCACGTTTACCATCGCTGATGCCTGCTAAGTTATACATGTTTTCAATATGTGTGACATAGCCACTGCGCAAATCAACAAAGCGTTCAGTTTCATTAAAGTAATAGTCTTTGTCTGGTAAGTTCAAACCATTTTGCCAGATATGAATAGCGTAGCTTGATGAGTTTTTAGCATCTACGCTAATGTACAACGCTAATGGGTTGTTAATTCCAGTAGAAGAATACTTACCAAAAAATTCAGCTAAGTCATTTTTATTTTCTAGGTTATTAATGACAGTTAAAATTGATTGAATTGGCGTAATACCTAAGGCATTACGTTGTTCAGAGTCCATGTAAGAGCGAAATAAATCAGCTACTTTTTGCTCGTCAGAGCCCATTTTTAAATCATTAGTGGTAGCAAGCTCTTCAATAATAACCTTTACATCCTCATCCGCTTTATCACGTAAATCGTAAAAAGAGCCGATCGCGGTTTTATCACCAGGAATCTCATTACTGTTCATCCAGCCACCATTTATATAGCGATAAAAGTTATCTTGAGGGCGAACATTGATATCCATATTAGCTTTATCTATGCCTGATGCTAAAGCTGTTTTCTGTACGGTCACTATAGAAGAATCTGTGGCAGTACTATCACTGTTACTACAACCGCTAAGTAATAGTAAAGATGAGCATACAGCGCTTGTTATAATCGCTTTCATTATTTTACTCTCGTTTTATATTCTGAATAGTTCGATACTACGAGGAATTGACGTTAAATTCTAGTCAGAGAAACATCCCTTTACATTCTTTATATAACGTTAAATTTATAGACTATTTACTTTTTGTTTACAATAAAGGAAAGAGATTGGTTCATTGTAAAAAATAGAACTTTCGCATTATTTTTCGTGAGCAACTAAAAATAAATCAATAGCACACTGGCACATTTCATCAATTTGGCTAGCGTCAGCATATATACCATCAATAACTAATTGAGCGATACCGTGCAGTGTAGCCCAAGTTACTTGGGCAAGACGTAAGGCGCTTGGTGAGTTGGGTAACACTCCTTTTTCCTGCCAAGCTTTCGTTATTTCAACTTGAAATTGAAAACTAGGGTAGGCAACTTCTTTAAGTTTTGAAGGGCTTTGTTTATCTTTCCACAAAGTACCCCCAAACATGAGTTGATAAATAGCGGAGTTTTCAGTGGCAAACTGCACATAAAAATGAACAAAGGCTTGATATTTATTACGTTCAGTTAAGTTATCATCGTTAAATATCTGCTCAGCCTGTGCTTTCCATGAGACAAAGCCTTGAGCAGCTATCGCGATCAGTAAGTCATTTTTGTCTTTGAAGTGATGATAGGCAGCGGTACGAGAAACACCAATGCGCAAGGCTAGTTTTCGTAACGATAAGGACTCTATGCCACCTTCCGCTATCATCTCTGTTGCTGTTGTAAGTAAGCTGCTATACAAATCGCCATGATGGTAATTGGTTGAGTCTTTTGTGCTCGATAGTGTTTTCTGCATTTTTGTTATCATTACTTGAATCAATTAATAGCCAAATTTATAGGGTTTTTCTATGAGGCAAAGCAACATTAGAAAAAATCAGTCCGGCAACCAGTGACATAAATATTAAAAAGGTTTGCGAGCCTAAATCACTCACGTCTACCATTTGTTTGCCGGTAACCAAACTGTTTAAACCGATATAAACTTTACTGCCCGGTACTAACACCACTAAGCCAAGTAAACGAACGATGGAAGAAGGTAAATTCATGATACGTGAAAATAAATTACTGTATATTCCTAACGCAAAAGCGCCAACAAACGCGCCTAAAGCCACACCTAAATAACTACTGGCCCAAATACTGACACTAAATGAAATATAGCCGGCGATCATACCCCAAGGGGCGTCTTTTAATCGTACTTTAAATAGAATAACTAAAGAAATTGACAGCGTCGTTACTGCTAACCATGAGGTCCAAACGGGCATTGTATCCGGTGGTATAAAACTCGCTTCACCCCAAATAAGTTTACCAAAAGCCATGCCTAATACGGCGCCAAAATAAAGTTTAAATAGCACCATCACACTGTCCATTATACGTGCAGTGCCTGACATTAAATGCCGAGCAGCAAGTTCAGATAAACCTACCGTGAGTGACAAGCCCGGAATAAAGGCAATAATGCTAGATAAAATAACCATGGGGATATTAATGCTAGGATCAAATAATGAAATAAGTGAGGCTAACATTGAAGTCGTTAATGCAGCCATTGGCTCTAACATTTCAGTGACACGGCGCGAGCGTTCTGCCCAAATGACAAAAAGAAAGACGACAAAGCCAAGTATGGTCGACCAAAATACATCGTGCCAGCTAGTGTGCATTAACATGGCAAATGCACCGCTAGAGGCGCCAAAAGCAAAAAATGTTAATATTACGCCGTAAGGTGGCGGTTTACGGTCGACTTCTTTTAAGCGCTCTATGGCTTCTTCTAATGTGCGCTCGCCATTAATGAGTTCATCCACTAATTCGTCAATACGTGCCAAAGATCCTAGATCAATTTCACCTGGTGTTACCCGTACTAAGTGATTATATTGTTGATCATCCTCATCATCAGAAAGAATAAAAGTTAACGCTGTCGGAGTGATAATAAAAGAAGCGCGTATATCTAAAAATCGGGCGATAGAGAGCAAGTTATCTTCTAAACGATATGCTGTAGAGCCGAGCTTGTGTAATGCTTTGCCAAGTCGAATAATAAATCGACGTTTTTGAAAAAAATCATCAGTTTGTGATGGTGAAACTTGTGGCATGTAAACTCTGTCTCTAGCTAAAAGTGTAAATAAGATGTATCTTTTGCAATAGTAAATGATTTTGATAAATCTAGGTAGAAAAATTTAGTAGAAGAGATTTAGATGACATTATTAATTATATTAGCGAGTGTTTTTGCTGTAGTGGCATTAATGGTAGTGTTGGGTGAGCGATTTGGTAAACCTATGAGTGATGAGCAGCAAGCAAAATTTGCTAAAACCACATGGATCTTAGTGTTTGTTATTCTACTTGCCGCAATTATTAAACAAATAAGTTAACGCTTATTACTATGATGCTGAATCTGGCCTATCAGCAAAAGGGTAGACTTCAGTATTTACCGTTAAGAATTACTTCTCTATAGAAAAAATTTGCTTGTTTACGCACTCACCTTGCTCATTATAGCTTTGATCGTAAATAACGATATTCCCTTTATCATCTAGGGTGATGATATTGGTCGTCCGGGTGCCATATTCTGGTGAAATAATAAAAATAGAACTCAATAGTTGCTCCCAGTTTAATGGTACGCCTGTTTTTGGTAAGTGTTCAGTTTCTGCTTGTTGGCCACTTTTCATTAGTTTGAATAGTTGATCTATATCTAAGGTATGATCTTTTATTGCATCGGCGAGTGTCGCTTGTCCAAGTGCCATTTTAGGCCAAATGTCATCTAATGCGCCGTTACATAAACTGTGAAATCCGGCATTTAAACCTTGTTGCTTTTGTGACACGCTGTCAAAACACATTAATTTATTGAGTTGACCAAAGACTAAGTTAAAACCGTTATAGTGACTTGATGACTTAACTAATTGCTTTGTAATCTCATTGTCTTGATGTACTAATGCTTGTAATACTAATTCACCACGAGATTGCTTATTTTTATCAAAAAGTTCTGGCTGACGAAAATTGGTAAGTGCGCTAAATCGTCCTTCTTTATTTAAACCAAGCCAAGTGCCACCGGCTTGTAAATCTTTACCCGCTAATACATCACCTGCTAGTAAACCGTTTTTAGGCCACCAGTGCATTGATTCCGTTGGCCTTTGATGAAATTCATCACGGTTTGCACAAATGATCACTGGATATTTAGGATGCTGTTTGATGGCAAAAAATAAAATACACATATAAATAGAGCGTTTTTTGATTTGAAATTATATCTTATGGTAACTCTTTCTTTAACGAAATGGATTACTCAGTTAAAATTTAACTATCTAAGCACATATGACAGTTAAGGGCATAAGCATGTTTGAACTTCCTACGGTAAATTTAAAAGATAAAGTGTCAGCTCAAGAATGGCAAATTCGCGTCGATTTAGCAGCCTGTTATCGCTTAATGGTAATGCATGGCTGGGACGATCTTATTCATACACATATATCTGCTCGTATCCCCCAAACAGAGTATCTATTGATTAATGCTTTTGGTTTGGCATTTGAGGAAGTCACGGCGTCAAACTTAGTTAAAATTGATATTAACGGTAATATTATTGATAAAGACTGCGGGTTTGAAATTAATCCTGCTGGTTTTACTATTCATAGTGCCGTACATGAGGCACGTCATGATGATATTTGCGTTATGCATGTTCATACCAACGAAACTATTGCTGTTGCTAGTCTTGAAGAGGGTTTATTACCATTAAGCCAATATTCTATGTTTGCGCTTGCGTCGATGAGTTATCATAATTACGAGGGGTTAGCGGTAAATGCAGATGAAAAGCTAAGATTGCAGCAAGACTTAGGCCATAGCAACTTTATGTTACTGCGAAATCATGGTGCACTTACATTAGGTAAAACTATTGGTGATGCGTTTATGCATATGTATGATTTAACCCGAGCATGTCAGGTGCAATTACAGGTAATGGCCACAGGCATGAAACCGATTTATGCACCTCAAAGCATTGTTGATGGCATTAAAGCCCAAGCTGATATTGTACATTCGGGAAAAACTGGCGGTGAAACTGCATGGCCAGCAATGGTACGTAGAGTAGCAAGAACATATCCAGATTTTGCTTCGTAACTATCATCTTGTTGTTGTATCGTCCAATTTATGCGTCAAAAGTACTCATTGCACTCGTCAACTCCGTGCTTTTTTCTTTAACTTGAACGATACAACGTAAATCTGCATAGTTACTTAAAGTAAGTGTTGTATTTGATTTATTTGAAATAATAATAAAGAACCTAATTTAAAGAGATAAAAATGAAAATTACCCATGTTGAAGTATTTGATATTCATTGTCCGAAACGTATCGGGTGGAACCCTGTTTTCATTCGTGTTCATACTGATGAAGGTATTAGTGGTGTTGGCGAAGCAGGTTTAGCTTATGATTGGGGGCACAGCGCTGCTGCCGCTATGATTAAAGAAATTAGTGAAGCGGTATTAATAGGCTTTAACCCGTTTAATACTGAACTGTTGTGGTCACGTATGCTCAGAGAAAGCTTCTGGGGCTTAGGTGGTGGGCCAGTTCTATATTCAGCCATGAGCGCCATTGATACAGCACTTTGGGATATCAAAGCGAAAGCGTTAGGTGTACCTGTTTATCAATTACTTGGCGGTAAAGTTAACGACAAATTACGTACTTATGCCAGTCAACTGCAATTTGATTGGGATAGCGAAATCAATAAACTAATTGAGCCGGAAGAATACGCACAAGCGGCATTAAAAGCGGTAAGTGAAGGCTACGATGCGGTAAAGGTTGATCCGATTGTATATAACAAAGACGGTAGTTCATCATTTGATCGAACCAAGTTATTTACTAAGCCACAGATGCGTTTATTTGGTAACAGATTGCGTGCTATTCGCGACGCGGTTGGTGAAGATGTTGATATTATTTTTGAATCGCACTCATTAATGGGAGCTGCATCGGCAATTCAAATGGGCGCTATTGTCGAAGAAGTAGGTTGCATGATGTATGAAGAGCCGGTTAACTATTTAAATGCGGCTGTACATAAAAAAGTATCTGATAGGGTTAATGTGCCTATTGCGGGTGGCGAGCGCTTATATCACCGTTGGGATGTCCGTCCTTATTTTGAAGATCAAAGTATTGATGTCCTTCAGCCAGATGTTGGCTTATGCGGTGGCTTTACCGAAGCTAAAAAAGTGTGTGATTATGCTGATGTTTACGATATTCGTATTCAAGCACATGTTTGTGGCGGCCCTGTGGCTACTGCAGCTTCTTTACACTTAGAAACCGCTATTCCTAACTTTTTAATTCATGAACATCATACCTATGCTATTAAAGACTGGAATCGCGAGTTATGTTTACAAGATCCACAACCCGTTGATGGCTTTTTTCAAGTATCGGAAGTGCCAGGTCTTGGTATAGAACTAAATGATGATGTGGTTAAGAAGTCGCCACATGTTGTAATTAAATAAGTGTTCGAGTAAATGATTATATGAAAGGTTTGTTGGACGCTATCCTTCCGGTATATTAATTGAGGATCCCACTCATGTCATACCAGTTAAGCGCATTGTCATAACACAATGCGTTTTTTTCGTGCTCGGTTAGTGCTTGGAAAAAGTCACTTGAGATTATTGACTGCCAATACGCCTGATAGTCACTATGGCTAAATAAGCATAACGGAAAGTTACTGGCTAACATGACCTTTTTAGTATCAAAAATAGCGAAAATTAGTGATAAACTTTCATTTAACCAAGTTGCTTGATAATTTCTATCGGTCATTTCCCAACCAGAACATTTAATGGCGACATGAGGATAAAAAGATAGTTTCGTTAAGTTGCTTTGCCAGCGTTGCCATTCAATAGTGTGGATGTCAGCTGTTGGAAAACCTGCGTGATTTATAATGAAATTTATCTCAGGATTATCAGCGATAACATCACATAAACTATTTACTGTTGCATGTTCAGTCAAGGCTAGCTGCACTTCAAATATTAAACCATTGTTGTTTAGTATGTGAATATTATCAAGGACTTGTTTATTTTTTAATAAAGGTAATGCTTGATCATCTAATAGGTGGCGAACGCCAACAAATGAGGGCAGTTCAGCTAATTTTTCTATGACAGTATTAACGTGCTGGCATGATGCTGTTAAATCGATATTAGCGATAGCTCGAAAAGGTTTATTACAGCTTTGCTCTAGGGCAGCAAGTTCACGCCATGGCTGCTCGTTATCAAAACCGGCTTCAATATGAACAAAGCCAGCTAACGATAACGGCTTGGTAAGTATTAAATCAGTTTCTTTGAAACTTTTATTAATGCGTGACTTATCAGGCCAAAAAGGCGGGTTTTCGGCTTTTAACCAATGATAGTTACCTAACTCAAGGGTAAATAAGTGTAGGTGCGGATCAATTATTTTCATATTCACTATTTACTCTTTTATGATTTGTGCCATTGCGCAGTGTTATTGCGCTGTATAGCCACCATCAATTACCTGCAAGCTACCAGTAATAAACTTAGCTTTGTCTGAGGCTAAAAATAATACTAACTCAGCAACTTCTTCTGGCTGTCCCAAACGATTTAGTGGTTGCAAGCTTTCTTCTTCTCGATGAATCTCTGCTTTGTCTGCACCAGATTTTTGGCAATAATTGTTGATGGCCTGATGATAAAGAGGCGTTTCGATGGTGCCCGGGCAAACAGCGTTAGCGCGAATATTAAATGCGGCGTAATCGAGTGCGGTGGTTTTTGCCATTGAGGCAAGCGCTGCTTTACTTAAGTTATAAGCAAACGAATTATTTTTAGCAACCAATGCTTGGTCGGAAGACATGATAATAATAGCGCCATTGTTATTCAATTTCATGCTCGGTAATACGGCTTTAACGGCAGCATAAGCGCCTTTTACATTGATATTAAATACTTTATCAAAATCATCTTCAGAGGTGTTTTCTATATTGGCAGAAAAATGAATACCTGCGTTAGAAACCAGTACGTCGATAGGTTGCTGCTTAGCAATATTGTTTATAATGTCAGTTACCTGACTTACATTTGTAATATCACAATGACAAAACTCGCCAAAAGAAGAAGGGGATAAGTCCAAGTTAAAAACTTGGTAATTTTGTTGTTCAAATAATTTTACTATGCTTAAACCTATACCTGAACTACCGCCAGTAACCACACATGTTTTTTTCATTTAATTGAACCACTAATCTTATCAAGTAGATATTTTCTTAATGATAACGTTAAGTTCAGTGCAGTGCCATTTTCTTATTTTAGTAAATTCGCTATAATACTCACAATTATAAAATTTGAGATTTTTCCATGAGAGCATGTGGCGTTGAAATAAAAGGTAATGATGCAATAATTTGTATTATGTCTAAAGAAAATAATTTGTATGATATTCCTCATACGCGAGTACAAAAAGTTAGCCTTGATAACGCTGGTGAGGCGGAGGAAGTGCAAAGTTTTCAGTTTACTTTTGCGAAGCTAATGGAAGACTATCAAGTAAGTCATGTACTGATTAAAGGACGTGCTTTAAAAGGAAAATTTGCAGGTGGACCTGTTGGTTTTAAAGTTGAAGCGGCAATTCAATTGATAAAAGAGCTACATGTTGAAATTTTAGCAGGCACTTTTATTAAAAAAGAATTATCAAAGAGTCAGATAGATATCGACTTTAGAGATACAGGGCTAAAACAGTATCAAGAACAGGCTTTTACTACTGTATTCGCTTATTTAGAAACGGTGTAATGACTGCTTAAATAACATATCATCTTAAAAAAGCGCATAATTTGCGCTTTTTTTATGCCTAAATTTTACCTTTATATTAATATTTTTATAAAAATCACGACTAATCTTACTTGAGAAAAAGTAAAGAACATGATTTAATCAAACACTTGTTTGAAAGTCCGACCACTGACCAGTTGGTTCGAAGTGGGACTGCTAAATTACTATTGGAGATACCCTTATGCCAGAATATAACGCACCGATAAGAGACATGAAGTTTGTCATGCAAGAATTACTTGATTGTGACAGCCATTATCAGAAATTAGGTTATGAAGATGCTAGCCTTGATATGGTCGATGCTATTATCGCTGAGGCTGCTAAGTTTACTGAACAAGTGGTTGCTCCAATTAATCAAATTGGCGATGAACAAGGCTGTACTTGGAATGATGGCGAAGTTACCACACCTGATGGCTTTAAAGACGCTTATCAACAATATGTTGAAGGAGGTTGGCCAACCTTAGCGCAAAATGTTGATTTTGGTGGTCAAGGTTTACCCCATTCATTAAATACTGCTATTACAGAGTTTTTCTCCAGTGCTAACCATAGT
>Ga0209826_1003056_pt1 | contig 10718 bp, 5 predicted proteins | sample GOMGulsemesocosm_5_FD_184637 | JGI IMG/M metagenome (GOLD analysis project Ga0209826, IMG submission 184637) | Methane-oxidizing microbial communities from mesocosms in the Gulf of Mexico - GOM15C Gulf of Mexico (SPAdes) (version 2) | ecosystem: Environmental > Aquatic > Marine > Cold seeps...
ATGGTGCGATTGTTATGGTGGAAAATGCGCATAAGCATTTGGCTGAAGCGACCGAAAAGAAAAAATCCGAACTTACTAAAGAAGAGCGCTGGCAAGCTATCGCTAATGCCTCAAAAGAAGTCGGCCCCGCGCTGTTTTTTTCCTTGTTAGTTATTACTGTATCCTTTATTCCTATTTTTGCCATGCAAGCTCAGGAAGGTCGATTATTCGCCCCACTCGCTTATACCAAATCTTACGCAATGGCGGCAGCAGCACTATTAACCATTACCGTTGTGCCGGTATTAATGGGTTATTTTATTCGTGGCCGAATCATTCCTGAGCATAAAAATCCAGCGAACCGCTTCCTGCATTTGATTCATTCCCCCTTATTAAAAGCAGCGATGCGTAGGCGCTTTGTTACTTTAATAATAGCGCTAATATTAGTCGTTTCTACCGCCTATCCGTTAAGCAAAATCGGTAGCGAATTTATGCCGCCTTTAGATGAAGGCGATATTCTGTATATGCCAAGCACCTTTCCGGGTATTTCCATCACTAAAGCCAAGGAACTACTGCAGCAAACAGACAAGATATTAAAGACCTTTCCTGAAGTTGAGCATGTCTTCGGTAAGGTCGGTCGAGCCGATACCGCGACCGACCCTGCACCGTTATCAATGATTGAAACCACCATTAGCCTTAAACCTAAAGAGCAATGGCCAAACCCTGATAAAACTACCCAAGAGTTAATGTCAGAAATGGATCAGGCGATACACTTTCCTGGTGTTGCTAATGCTTGGACTATGCCCATTAAGACCCGTATTGATATGCTTTCTACCGGCATTAAAACCCCCGTTGGCATTAAAGTATCCGGTCCAGACTTGAATGAATTACAACATTTATCCAAAGCCATTGAACAGGCCATGAAAACAATACCGGATACCTTATCAGCTTTCGGTGATCGTGCGGTTGGTGGTTATTATCTGGATTTTGATATAAACCGTGAGGAAGCGGCTCGTTATGGGCTAACCACGGGTGATGTACAAGATGTAATTCAAAGTGCCATTGGAGGCATGAATGTAACCGAAACAGTTGAAGGTTTAGAGCGTTATCCCGTCAACCTACGTTATCCGCGTGAACTACGCGATAATATGGAAAGCCTAAAACGCGTCTTGATTCCAACGCCCACCGGAGCACAAATTCCGCTCACCCTAGTTGCTAAACTTACATTAAGACGCGGGCCACCAGCCATTAAAAGTGAAAATTCTCGCCCTAATGCGTGGATCTATGTTGATATTAAAACTTCTGATATAGGTGGTTTTGTCAGACTAGCAAAAAAGACTTTGGCAGAACAAGTGAAAATCCCCAAAGGCTATACCATCAGTTGGTCAGGACAATTTGAATATATGGAAAGAGCCGCGCAGCGTTTACGTGTCGTCGTACCATTGACACTATTGCTAATCTTTTTATTACTGTATTTTACCTTTCGTAACCTAGTAGAACCGGTCATCGTCATGTTAACTATTCCTTTCGGTTTAATTGGTGGCATCTGGATGATTTACTGGTACGATTTTAATTTATCGGTGGCCGTTTATGTTGGCTTTATCGCTTTAGCAGGAACAGCCGCTGAAACTGGCGTGATGGTGCTAAACTTCATTGATATCGAAATTTCTCGGCTTAGAAAACAAAAACAAGCACCGTTAACAGTTCAGGACATCAAAGTATCTGTTGAAAACGCGACCGCTCAGCGTGTCCGTCCTGTAGCAATCACCGCCTTTACGACTATGCTTGGTCTATTACCCATTATGTGGGCAACAGGTGCAGGAGCCGATGTCACGCAGCGCATTGCTGTACCGGTGTTGGGAGGAATGGTTACGGTATTAATATTAAGTTTATTAGTATTTCCTGTGATTTACAGTCTGGCGCTACAAGCTCAAGAGCAGCGGCAACGGGAATAAGCTCTTGCAAGCACTAAACTTATAAATTGATAGTCCCTGAAGATTAATGCTAGTGATAATTTTCAGGACTTTTGATAAAGCTATTTTTATTTTAGAGTCGTTGGGTAAAGAAAATATATTTTTAGCAGCTAGAAGCTAAGATTTCAGGTTATGGGAAGTATATTGATTAGTCTAGTTTACTAACTGATGTTACGCAGTCGCTTGTTTTAAAAATTGCAATTCGTCGAATGCTTGACGAATTGCTTTTAAATACAATTTAGGTGGACCACGTGGTGGCGCGCCTATTACTTCCCTGCAATACCTTGTGGAACCTTAGCTTCAGAACATTACATAATTATTTAGGAAAGATGTCTACTGTTTATTAGGATTGATATAATTAAGAACAGTAGTTTTTTATTTATAAGGATAATTTCAATTTTCTTTACTTAAATCCTTACAAAGATGTATGTTCACTTTCAGACAAAAGCGGACTAAGAGTTAAGTTTTCTCATTTGCTTTTCTGATATCCAAAACTGAATATCTTGATATTTTAGAGTGATATACAGTGAAAAATGTTAGCTAAAAACACAATTGATTGTGTTGTTTAAATTAGAGAAGATACACAGAAACAGTATAATTATTAGTTATACATACTAATTCAACCCCAGCTAAGAGACAAAAAGGACATAGATCTTGAATAAACAACAATTAGCAGCCAAAATTTGGGAATCTGCTAATCAGATGCGCTCAAAAATTGAAGCCAATGAGTACAAAGATTACATTCTGGGCTTTATTTTCTATAAATACCTATCAGATCAACAAATCCAGTACGCCAAAAAGCAAGGCATGTCCGATGCTGACATTACATTACTGAGCGAAGACGATACCGAAACAGCCGACTACATTAGAAAAGAACTCGGCTACTTTATTGCCTATGACAATTTGTTTTCAACATGGCTGACAAAAGGCAGTGATTTTGATGTCTCTAACGTGCGTGATGGCTTATCCGCCTTTGAACGCCTCATACACGCCAACCACAAAAAACTGTTTGATGGCATTTTTAACACTCTGCAAACGGGTTTAAGTAAATTGGGCGAAAGTGCCGCCAAACAAACCAAAGCGATTAGCGACTTGCTGCAACTGATTAAAGCTATCCCAATGGATGGCAAGCAAGACTATGACGTACTGGGGTATATCTACGAGTATCTGATTGAAAAATTTGCCGCGAATGCGGGCAAAAAAGCGGGAGAGTTCTATACACCCCATGAAGTCTCACTGCTGATGTCAGAAATCATCGCGCACCATTGTAAAGATAAAGAAAAAATAGAAATTTATGACCCGACCAGTGGCTCAGGTTCATTATTGATTAATATCGGTCATAGCATTGCTAAACATGTCGAGGGTCAAGACAACATTAAATACTTTGCCCAAGAACTCAAAAAAAATACTTACAACTTAACCCGTATGAACTTAATCATGCGCGGCATAAAACCCAATAATATTGTCACTCGCAACGGCGACACCCTAGAAGATGACTGGCCCTATTTTGACGAGAACGACCCAATGGGGTCTTATAACCCGCTTTATGTGGATGCGGTCGTCTCCAATCCGCCTTATTCACAACAGTGGGAGCCAGAGCATAAAGAGAACGACCCGCGTTACTCGCGTTTTGGTCTAGCTCCCAAAACCAAAGCCGATTACGCCTTTTTACTGCATGATTTGTATCATCTAAAACCCGACGGCATGATGACTATTGTCTTACCTCACGGGGTATTATTCCGTGGCGGTGAAGAAGGCACGATTCGCAAGCAGTTAATTGAACAAAACCATATAGATGCCATTATCGGCCTGCCTGCCAATATCTTTTTTGGCACCGGTATTCCTACGGTGATCTTAGTGTTACGCCAAAAACGTGATAACACCGACGTGCTTGTCGTCGATGCCTCCAAACACTTTTTAAAAGTCGGTAAAAACAACAAACTGCAAGCCTCAGATATTAAACGTATAACAGACGCTGTTATTAACCGCGAAAACAACCCAAAGTTTTCACGGCTGGTAAGCAAAGAAACCCTTCGCGCAAACGACTACAACCTCAATATTCCCAGATATGTAGATTCTGCCGCCGCCGCTGAAAATTGGGATTTACACGCCACTATGCTCGGTGGGATTCCTGTCAGCGAAATCAAGCAGTTTGATGAGTATTGGCACGCTTTTCCTGATCTAAAAAAAGCCTTATTCACCAACAACTCAAGCCACTATGCTCAGTTAGCCATTGCAGCGGATGAGGTAAAAAACACGATTACGCAACACAGCGAGGTGAAAAGTTTCGCTGAAACTTATGCCAATGCCTTTAGTGATTATGATAGTTACCTAAAAATAGAGTTAATCACGCCACTCAATAAAGTAGACAGCTCAATTAACATTGCTCAACACGAAGCCGTACTAAGCGATGCACTTTTTACTCGCTTAGTAAATACAGACCTTAATAACATCCGCTTAATCGACAAATACCAAGCCTATCAATTGCTTAATAATCACTGGCAAACCATCGCCGCCGATTTAGAAATGTTGCAAACCGAAGGGTTTGAGGTAAGTAAACGGGCTGACCCTAATATGGTCAATAAAAAAGTCAAAGGTAAAGACACCGAAGTGCAAGATGGCTGGATAGGTCACATCATGCCGTTTGCCTGAGTGCAAACCACTTATTTGAATGATGAGCTACAAGCGCTTAAAGGAAAAGAAAATCGCCTTGCTGAAATAAGTGCCGAAGTTGAAACCCTACTCGATACCTTATCTGAAGAGGAAAAAGAATTAGACACGGTTAATGATAATGGCGATAGCTTTGTCAATGCTGCGGTAGGCAAAGCCGCCAAACAACTGAAAACCGAACAAAAGAAAACAGCTGCGTTTGATGCTGAAAGCTATGAAACTAAAATTATCCAAGTGGATGGTCTCATTACAGAAGAAAAAGCCCTAAAAAAATCCGTAAAAACGGACACCGAGGCACTGCATCTTAAAACCAAAGCCACGATAGAAAAGTTAAGTGATGAGCAAGTAAACAGTTTGCTAGAACTTAAATGGATCACCCCATTGCTTGACGAGTTAAGTCAATTGCCAACCAACTTGATTCACCAACTCACCAGCCAAGTACAAAAATTGGCGGATAAATACGCCATCACCTATGCCGATATAGATAGCGAGATCAAAAACACCGAGCAAACATTGGCAGGCTTAATTGACGAACTCACGGGCAATGAGTTTGATTTAGAGGGTTTAGCTGAGTTTAAAACGTTTTTGCAGGGTGAATAAGATGAGTGCAGAAAATAAAGTTCCTGCGATTCGGTTTAAGGGGTTTGCTGGGGAGTGGGACACGCTAACGCTCGGAGAACTGGGTACAGTCGCGACGAACAAGCGCATATTCATACACCAAACTTCATCAGCTGGTGACGTTCCTTTTTATAAGATTGGAACATTTGGCAGAGAGCCTAAACTATACATATCTCAGAGACTCTTTGAAATATATAAGGAGCGATTTCCATACCCCTTAAAAGGTGATCTCCTAATTTCTGTAATAGGAAGCATTGGTAGAGTTGTGGAACACAGGGGCGAAAACGAATATTTCCAAGATTCAAATATTGTATGGCTACAGCATAATGGTGCGATTGTGAATACATTTCTAAAACAATTTTACTCGTTCGTGGAATGGTCAGGGCTAGAAGGGAGCACAATTAAACATCTATACAACAGGAATATTCTCGAGACACCAATTGACCTGCCTTGCCAAAAAGAACAAACTAAAATCGGAAATTATTTCCAACAACTCGACACCCTAATCGCCCAGCATCAGAAAAAGCACGATAAGCTGTTAAACCTTAAAAAAGCCCTGCTCGAAAAAATGTTTCCCAAACAAGGTGCAGGTGTGCCAGAGGTTCGATTTAAGGGTTTTAGTGAGGAGTGGATGAAGAAAGCATTAAAAGAAATTTGCACTTATCACACATCCTCACTCACAGTAAGTGATGCAGCAATTGAGGGAAGGTATAAGCTTTATGATGCTAATAAAGCCATTGGCTATACAGATAAAAATGTTCAAAATTCTGACTATATTACAATAATTAAAGATGGTTCTGGTGTTGGTCGCGTTCGACTATTACCTAAAAAAACAAGCTTTATTGCAACTATGGGAGCAATGCAGACCGAAAAATCAGACATATATTTTCTTTATTGCTGTTTGATAAACATAGATTTTAGTAAACATATATCGGGCGCAACAATACCCCATGTATATTTTAATGCTTATGGAAACGATAATTGCATTTCTCCTATTTTTGAAGAACAAACAAAAATCGGCAAGCTCTTCAAACAGCTCGACACCCTAATAACCCACCACCAATCCCAACTAAAAAAACTCAACCACATCAAACAAGCCTGCTTAGAAAAAATGTTTGTGTAAACGACAGTTCCATAGGATGTGCTGAGGCACGAAGCGCATCTTTCGTGGATTGATGCGCTTCCTATCGTCAGCACATCCTATACGCGATGTTTAATTTGATTGTTAAATAAAAAATGATACCTATTCATAACTCAAACGGAGTGAACAGATGGCTTTAGAAAATAAACTCGGCATCACTGATGCGGTAGAGCTTGCTCGGGTGGAAGAAAAAATGAGTAAAGCCCAAGCCCATAAGCTGTTTAGCAGCGACTTTTTAAACGGCTTAAATGCAGGTAGTTTTCAGGCGTTGGCAAGCATTCATCACGCCCTTTTTGGTGAGATTTATGCGTTTGCGGGCAAAGTTCGCAAGGTCAATATTGCCAAAGGAAATTTTAGATTTGCCCCCGTGATGTATTTAGAGGTGTCTTTAAAAAATGTAGAAGCTATGCCACAAACCACCTTTAATGAAATTATCGAAAAATATGTAGAAATGAATATTGCTCACCCCTTTCGAGAGGGCAATGGCAGAAGTACACGCATTTGGCTTGATCTCATCCTTAAAAAAGAACTTAAGCAGGTGGTCGATTGGCAACGCGTGGATAAAAATGATTATTTAATGGCGATGGAACGCAGCCCCGTTAAAGACATTGAAATTAAATACCTCTTACAACAAGCCCTAACTAATCAAATTGATAACGCCGAAATCTACATGAAAGGCATTGATGCCAGCTATTATTATGAGGGCTATACCCTCTATAAAACCGAAGACATTACGGACGATAAAACATGACATTTGCCAAAGAATCCGACTTTGAAACCGCCTTAATCAATGAGCTAAAAAACAAAGGTTGGGAAAGTGAAATATTAAAAAACCCGACTGAAGCCGATTTACTGAAAAACTGGGCGGCAATTTTATTTCAAAATAATCGCGACATTGACCGCCTCAACGATGTGCCATTAAGCGACAGCGAAATGCAGCAAATTGTCGAGCAAATCCGCGAGTTAAAAACCCCGCTTAAACTCAATGGCTTTATAAATGGCAAAACCGTCGCCATTACCCGCGATAACCCCGACGACCCCTTGCACCTAGGCAAAGAAATTAGCCTAAAAATTTACGACCGCCAAGAAATAGCTGCAGGACAAAGCCGCTACCAAATTGTGCAACAACCCCGATTTTCCAAAGCCTCTAAAATACTAAATGACCGCCGTGGTGATGTGATGCTGTTGATTAACGGTATGCCCTTAATTCACATCGAACTTAAACGCAGCGGTGTCCCCGTCAGCCATGCCTACAACCAAATCGAAAAATATTCCGCCGAGGGCGTATTTACGGGGTTGTTTGCCTTGGTGCAGGTGTTTGTCGCTATGGAACCCAATGAAACAGTCTATTTTGCTAACGCTGGGATGGAGGGCAACTTTAATAAAGACTTTTACTTTCATTGGGCGGACTTTGATAACGAACCCATTAACGATTGGACAGGCATTGTCTCGCGGCTTTTGTCGATTCCTATGGCACATCAACTCATTGGTTTTTACACCGTCGCCGATGGCTCTGATGGCGTGCTAAAAGTAATGCGCAGCTATCAATATTTCGCCGCCAACGCCATCTCAGACAAAGTGTCCAAAACTAACTGGGGCGATAAAGACCGTTTAGGCGGGTATGTCTGGCATACCACTGGCTCTGGTAAAACCATGACCAGCTTTAAATCGGCGCAACTTATTTCGCACTCGAAAGACGCGGATAAAGTGATTTTTTTAATGGATAGAATCGAGCTGGGTGTGCAATCCTTGCAAGAATACCAAGGCTTTGCGGGGGATGGCGAAACAGTACAAGCCACCGAAAATACAGGCGTTTTAATCACCAAACTCAAAAGCACCGATCCTGCCGATACATTGATTGTTAGCTCGATTCAAAAAATGAGTAATATCAGTGAAGAAGCCAATGATGAGGGCGTGAGTTTTCAAAGCCACGATATTGAGCAGATCAACAACCAGCGGCTGGTGTTTATCATTGATGAAGCCCATCGCTCCACCTTTGGCGATATGCTCATCACCATTAAACAAACCTTTCCTGCTGCGGTATTTTTTGGCTTTACGGGTACGCCGATTCAAAACGAAAACCCAAAAAAACACAATACCACTGCAACTGTGTTTGGTAACGAACTGCACCGCTACAGCATTGCCGATGGTATTCGTGATAAAAATGTATTGGGCTTCGACCCCTACAAGGTGATGACCTACAAAGATAAAGATTTAAGACGAGCTGTGGCACTGGAAAAAGCCAAAGCCACCACCGAAAGCGACGCGTTAACAGACCCAAAGAAAAAAGAAGCCTTTAACCGTTACATGAATAAAATGACTATGGCGGGGTACACTGATGAAGCCAGTGGCAAGTATGTAAAAGGCATTGAAGACGAGATACCTAAGTCGCAATATACCCGTGCAGAACACCAGAAAACAGTGGTTGATGATATTATTGAAAATTGGATTAATCTTAGCCAAAACAGTAAATTCCACGCCATTTTTGCTACCAGCAGTATTAGCGAGGCGATTGCGTATTATCGCCATTTAAAGCAAGCAAAACCTGAACTAAAGATAAGTGCCTTATTTGATCCGCATATTGATGAAGGTAGTGATTATTCAGACGTTGCGTTTAAACAAGCGGGGTTAATCGAAATTATGGAAGACTATAACGCGCAATATGCTCAGGATTTTACCTTAGCCAATCACGCTAAATTTAAAAAAGACCTTGCTGCACGGCTCGCCCATAAAAAGCCTTATTTACGCATTGATAAAACACCCGAGCAACAAATTGATTTGTTGATTGTGGTAGACCAAATGCTAACGGGGTTTGACTCTAAGTGGTTAAACACCTTGTATCTGGACAAGCTGCTTAAATATGAAAGTATCATACAAGCCTTTTCTCGTACCAATCGCCTTTACCTTGAACATGAAAAACCCTTTGGCACGATTCGTTATTATCGCTACCCGCACAGCATGGAGCGCAATATTAATGATGCGGTTAAGCTGTATTCTGGTGATAAACCTGTCGGGCTTTTTGTGGATAAACTACCCCATAATTTGAAAAAAATCAATGCTCTCTATGATGATATTGCGGAGTTATTTGATAATGCAGGGGTTAATAATTTTGAAAAATTACCCACTGATTCTTCGGTATGCGGTCAATTTGCCAAATTGTTTACCGGCTTAAATGATTACTTAGAAGCCGCGAAAATTCAAGGTTTTGTTTGGAGTAAACTGACTTACACCTTTGTCAAAGATGAGCAAGAAACCGAAATGACGTTACAGCTTGATGAAAATACCTATTTTATACTGGTCTTACGTTATAAAGAGTTATCCAGTGGTGGTGGCGGAAGTGGAACCGAAGTAGTGCCGTTTGACCTATCGGGGTATTTAACGGAAATAGACACGGGGAAAATTGACTCGGATTATATGAATTCCCGTTTTGAAAAATACTTAACGACGATTCACGCAGACGATGCAAGTAAGGCGGATATTCAAAAAATAGTCGATGAATTGCATAAATCTTTTGCCACCCTCACCCAAGATGAACAAAAGTTTGCCAATATTTTTCTTAATGATGTGCAGCGCGGTGATGTTAGACCAGACCAAGGGAAAACCTTTAGAGAGTACATAACTGAATATCTAGCAGCCGCTAACCAGTCTCAAATCAATGCGATTGTTAGCGTGCTGGGTAGTACAGAAACCGAAAGCATTGGCGCATTTAAAACCAAGTTAAGCCGCATGATAAATACTGGAGTAACAGAAGCCAATATCAATGAATTTGGCCGTTTTGATGATTTGAAAAGCAGCGTTGATAAAGCTAAAGCCAAGGCTTATTTTGAAGAACGGGAAGGGGTTAGTATTCCTGTATTCAGAGTCAACATAAAAGTCGACAAATTGCTTCAAGATTTTATTATGAGTGGTGGCTTTGATTTGTAGCATACCGGCACTTGGGTGTGCGTCGACATAAAGCTGGACAGGAATTACTGGAAGATATTCACCATAGAGGATTAATTGTTGTTCCCAAGCTGGCTATAAGTGATGATGTTTTAGGACTTTGGAATGCGATTAGCAAGGTCTATCCAGAAATGAAAACAAAACCGCAGTAATTGCCTATAGTTTTGGGATGAAATAAAAGCCCCCCACCCTAAAGTAGTTTTTACCCAGAATTTTACCCAGAGAGATTTTTGAGAGAATTTTAATATTTGTACTTTTCAGAATTACCATCTAAAACAATCGTTTAGATGGTAGGCACGAGTGAATTCGAATCACCGACCCCTACCATGTCAAGGTAGTGCTCTAACCAACTGAGCTACGCGCCTATATTGTATCTATATTTTTGGAATTATATTTAT
>Ga0209826_1003057_pt1 | contig 10717 bp, 9 predicted proteins | sample GOMGulsemesocosm_5_FD_184637 | JGI IMG/M metagenome (GOLD analysis project Ga0209826, IMG submission 184637) | Methane-oxidizing microbial communities from mesocosms in the Gulf of Mexico - GOM15C Gulf of Mexico (SPAdes) (version 2) | ecosystem: Environmental > Aquatic > Marine > Cold seeps...
ATGCGAAAAAAACTAAATTCCTTGACTGATAGCGATCACTCAAGTTAGATTTTACTAAGGTCTACTGGAAGACAAAAAAGTGATCTTCTTGAATGGTATTAACCGATCGGCATCATGGTATTACGCACAAAGCCAAGAATTGCTCAGATAATTGACGGAAAAGATATAATAAATGAAGAGTTTTCGAAGCTGAATACCCTGGCATTCAAGATGCTATCCACTGATTTTCAGCATAAAGTAGAACAGCTTAAAGCCAAAGAAAGCGATGATTTAGCAAAGAATAATTAATTTATCTGCTACCGCGCTACGCTTACTGAATAGCTAAAAGCGACAACAGAAATATATTGTCACTTTTAGCGATTTACTTTAAAAATACAATTCGATTTTAAATCAGTTGTGTGTGACTAAGTCACAATGTCAAAATCTTTCTGCATGCTATCTAATAATGCTAAAACTTGTTTCTCGCCGTTTTTCTTAGCCTTTAAAAAAGATTGAGGACTATAATTTTCTAGCTGCTTGTTTTCAGTTTTAAGCCAATGTAACACCTCAAATTCTAGTTCATTTGCCTTATGAAAAACTTTAAACAACTTATCCAATATACCTTCGGAATCATCTACAATATTAAAAGCCTCCAATAAAGCATCTTTTCTATCTTTAGATAGTTTAACTTGCATTGCTTTATGTTCAGTGTCGATAAGTCGCTTGATATATTCTCGTTTATTTACATTGTTATATTGTGCTAGATCTTTAAGTTGAGCTGAATGAGCGTAATCTAGTTCGATCGAATCTGTTGTTCGTGTAAGAAAGTTGTTTTTGTGACGACTCTTACTTTTACGATAAGCCGCTTTCATGCTTTTAATCTGCTTGTCCGTAAGGTATTTTTCTATCCATTTGTTCAGCTCTTTGCTGTCATCAGAAGTCAGTGCACTAAATTCTTTCTCTGCGCGGTGATGCTCAGGACCCTCTATAAAAGCATACTCTTTCATTAATTTAGTTTTTATCCAGCCTAAAAAATGTCTGTTTTGGTCTTGCATAACGACTCCTATGCAGTGTGACTTAGTCACACCATTAATAAATTATTCATCTGTGAATAAGTCACAACGATTGTTAAGTGCTTTTAGCATTTTTGTTAACGCAGTTTTACGCTTCATTGTTGCGCCCTTACGCTCGATAGCTGCTTCTAAGAATGCTTTGGGCCCCACTAGGTGCACTTCCTCTTCCGCTCGCGTAATTGAGGTGTACAGCCAGTTTCTATCTATCATCGTTGAGCTATTGATTGGCACAATCACACGCTTAAATTGACTGCCTTGGGCTTTATGCAATGACATTGCATACGCGGGCTTTATTGACTCAAGTAGCGTTTGTGTTAACTGAACAACTTCATCTGAATCGTCAAATTTTACTTCACCAAAATGCTGCTCATTAGCTAAAGATACCAGGGTGCCAAGGCTGCCATTTTGAATACCCGCATCGATATTATTCTTTGTAAAAATCACTGGGTCATTGAGCTTAATTGGCAAAGAAGCTTGTTCGCCGAATAGCTCAAACGTCAGATTTTCAGCATCAGGGTTGATAGCTTGCTGACAGTGCATATTCAATGCATCAATGCCACCATGCTCTTTTTTATACGTCGCTGCTGTGATGCGGCTTTCAGCTGGGTTTTGCTTATATAGCTCAACACATTTATCGTTGATTTCACTTTCTTTTATCCAGTGGAAATGGACATTGCCAACGCTCAGCTCGGGCGGTATTAATCCCTTAGCTATGTACTGCGAATATTCGGGAATACCAGAGCTTTCATCTTGTCGCTGAACAATGTCGAGTGTTGCAGTTGTGACTAAGTCACACTTAATGATGTCATTGAGAATGAGGCCAAAGTCGATCGGCGGCAACTGATTGGAGTCACCAACAAACAGTATCCTCGTATCAGGGTGTAGATGGTTAATGATGCGAAACATATTACCCAGATCAACCATGGATGCTTCATCAAGCACCAGCACCCCGGGCTTTATCAATTGCTCGTGATTAGGTTCTATCGGTGCTTCACGCAATAAACGCGCAATTGTCATGCTTAAGTAATTAGTCGACTCGTGCATACGCTTCGCGGCTCGTCCCGACAAAGCTGCGCAATGCACGGGGATGCCAAGGACTTTATAGCCCTCTAAAATTGCTTTCAGGACAGTGGTTTTGCCCGTTCCGGCTCCACCATTAACCACCATAACTGGATTTCTGAGTGCCTTATAGACGGCCCTCGCTTGGCCTAGTGCCAGCTTAAATGGCACGCTTTTAAGCGCGGTTCTGAATGCAGTTTTTAATTTAGTGCGCTGATAGCTAGTGAGCGTATCTGTTGTTGCTAAATGTGTAATGCGCAGTGCGATTGCTTTTTCTTTGATGTATGTCCCAGTGGATTGATACGTTTTATGCTCTGTGTCATAAACAAACGTTTTCTTTGCATTCGCTTGTTTGATCAGACGAAATGCTTGTGATGCTAATTGCTCACTATTGAGTAATGTTTCTAGTCTAGACTTGATATCGCTTCGCTCAGCGACGGTATGTCCAAAATTTTCATGTCGACGTAGTGCTGTTTCAAAAGCAGAGATTAATCGCTTGGAATCATCTGTGGTAATGCCAAAATGCTCCTTGGCAAGCTTATCAACCACATCGAATTTCATGCCGAATGTGCTGAGCAAATATGGGTTTTCTTTGATTAACGCCACACTTTTTTCATCATGATATTTGAGCAAGCGTTGCTGAATATGAAGCGGAATACCAATGTCTGTGAACCACTTTGCATGCTTGAGGTTTTTGTATTTCTTAAAGCCTTTAAACAGCGATTGAATTTTTTTTGGTGAAAGAATTTTTACAAAAGCGGCTTCATTTTCATCGTGTAAATGTTTGTAGATATCACCTTCGACTTTTACATAAATCTCGCGAGCAGCATCTTCGGTAATGCCCGTAAAACCTTTCTCTTTGCCAACGAACAATGCAAAAGATTCAGGAGAATCAGGTAACATACACTCTAAGCTATCTGGTGACACAAAATGCGTTTCATACATTTTGTATCCATTGGCAGTATTAACTTTACGTTGATCGGGTGTTCCAGTGACTGACCAGTGTTGACCAACAACTGGCGCAACTTGCAGCTTATTTGTGTTCGTTTTGATATAGACAATACGCTTGGCTGTTTTGATGCGATGACTATTCGTTTGCAGCGGCATACCAGAGAATACAGCATAGCCGTCATCGAGCTGATAGACGTTCGTAATGCGAATAGCCTCAGTAACAGCAATACTCATGATGGTAATGCATTCACTTCGTTCAGGACTTGAATCGTTTCACGATTGCACTGATTGTCTTGTTGTACGCTTTCTAAACGCGATTCCAACTCATTAATTTGATTTTTAAGGTCTAGATTCTCTTTTTCGAGCTCACTGACTCTACGTGCATTTAGCGCGTTATTACGTGCATCTTGATCAAATGTCGCAGGCTTTGGCTTATCTGACTTATTACCAGGTGTTTTTTCGGAATTGGTCTCTGTAGTCGGAAGTGGCAACAAACCTCCTTCTCTGAGTTTTTTGATAATTGTCTGTTCAAACGCTAAAAACAGGGTTCTTACAGCTTCATTGCCTTCTTTTTTCAGCACTTTATCGCCGAAGCCTGCGGCTTTACGCACCGTGTTTTTCTGTAGCGTTTGCGTTTTTAAGTTGATGAACGACAAGTAGTAATCAAGAGAATGTGATTCAAGATCACTCCATTGTTTAAATTTTTCTATTGAAGCTTGTTTCTGTGCTTCGCTCATGATGCCACCTCATTTTTAATACGAGTGATAGTGGTGCGCGATACGCTGTATAGTCGTGCTTGCTCACTGATTGAAGATTTCTTGCTTAATAGAGTTTTTCTGATTTTTGCGCGGTCTTCATCAGAAATTTGTTTTGCACGCCCCATATGCTTACCAGCTGCCGCAGCAGCTGCTCTGCCCTCAGTGGTACGTGCAACAATGAGGTCGCGCTCAAGTTGAGCGAAAACACCGATTAAATTGACTATTGCTTTAGCAAAAGGGGAGTCATTCGAGGTATCAATGACACCATCGAGCGTTTTTAGCGTAGCGCCTTTTTCATGGATAGCATCAATGCTAGCGAGAATTGATTTTAAACTACGACCAAGGCGATCAAGTTTTGTCACTGTGACTATGTCACACTCGCGTATATAATCGATCATCAGCGTTAACTGACGCTCATTGTCATCTGAAACACCACTTTGCTTACCGTAGAAGATTTTGTTGCAATCAGCGGCTTGTAGCGCTTCGAGTTGCAGCGATAAATCTTGTTCTAAGGTGCTAACACGCGCAAAACCGACAGTCGCCATTTGTATTCCTATGTGAATTAAAGTTAAAACTTAAGTACATGTCAGTTAACTATGTACTTAAGTTACTAATTAAGATTAAGTGCATGCACTAAACGGGATATCTATATTTAGTTCATGAGTTGATTCAACTATAGTCAGATCGAAGCAATTCGGAAGTTTTAATTTTAAAAATATTTACAAACCGAGTTTAAGCTGGGTCGGACTGTGCTATTTCGGACGATTGAGCTCGACAATAAGTTGTTTAACTTTTGTTTCGAGATTGGCACATCTCTCTTGCTCTTGCTTATACAAGATTTGTAATTCACGATACTTATCTTGCAAGTCTTTTTGTGAGTTAAGCACTTCAGATTCAACAGCTCTATCAAAGTATTCGTGTAAGCTTTTCTGCTCTGCTGCTTTCAACTCTTTATCGCGTTGTTTTACTAATTCTTCAAGATCACCTTTACTCAATCGCTGACCAACGCCAAGTTTGTCACATCGACTAGTCCATAAACGAACCAATCGGGCGTTTTCATTCTTAATAAATGTAACTAATTCAGACTCTCTATCTTCTCTGATATTTGAGCGGTCAATCTTCAAGCTATCAGCGATTTGTGACGCAACCACTTTACGCACTTTGATTTTGAGTTTTTCTACTTCCTCGGGGTCAGTTTGTTCAATCAGATTTTCAATCTCATCAATTCTTTTGACAATTGCTAGATAGAGATCTTTGGTTAATGGCCTTTGTGCCCAGCCAGGTATTATCGGTGCGTCAGCATCTTTTTTAGTGAAATTATCTAGTGAAAAACGTTCCATTATTATGCCTCCATCTCGTCAAGCATTTCTTCTGCTCGTTTTAGCGTTTGTTTGGAAGCGTCAATGGCACTGCTTTTAACATTATCACCCATTAAGTTTGTGAAATTTGCGATCATATTTTGATGTGATACGGCAATACGGGTGATTGAATCTTTGTTTGAATCTTTTGATGAAACAAAATTTATACAGCCGCTGCACAAGTCAAAACAGCCATTTTGCAAAACCGGTGTTTGAGTTTTCTTGTCAATACATTTAGCGAGGTGCTTCATATCCTTGCGCACTAAACAATAACCGTACTCGTGCGCAGTAATACTTTCAAATTCTTCGGCCATGTCATCGACAAAGTCATCAATTTCAGTTTCAGTTAGTACCGTAACGTCCATAGACTTACCTATGTAATATGCTACTTTGCCATGGAGGTCACGTTTGAAATTATCATCCAGGGTGGCCTGCACATTTTCGGTGGCGAGCTTGGTCAGTATTTCCTTGAGGTACTCTTTTTCGATCTGGTCACGCACTTCATCAGTGAGCTTGCCAAACACATAATGAGTAGTGAAATAACTACCATAGCTATGACGGAAGTGACGACGTATTGCTTCAAACACATTTCCTTCAAAACGTCTTAATGCAAATTCTGCCCATGTGTGGCGAAAGCGATGTGGATGTATTGAGGAACAATGCGATTCAAACTCAGGATGTTGTTGAATAAATTCATCATAAGTTCTATTCAGGCGACCCCAAAACGAACTCTCACTCTCAGTTCTATTTGTCCGTCTAAAATGGTCATGATTGTTCCAATCATTGACATAAAAATATCTACCGAACAATGGTATTTCTATTTTATCAACTCTCTTGCGTTTAACAATATAGCTGAGATCAACCATGATCTGCGCAGCTTCGGCCACTAACCCATGCATTTCTCGCGTTTCACTGATGCCGTGATTAGTTTTTAGTAGTTCCGAGTTAAATACCCATGTACCATCTATTTCGACCTTATAATCATCTGCACAAAGACTCGCAAGTTCAGACACTCGAATCCCAGTTAAACAGAGAAATATAATGATACAAGCATCATAAACATCTTCGCAGTGCTTAGCTAAATCCCTCATTGAAAATGGAAATGCTGAAACCTCTCCATCATAATGCTGCCCTATCACATTTTTTAAACTGTCCATCCTACCCAGAATGTTATTCTTGTTAATTTTACGCTGCTCGCCCTGACAATATCTATCAAAAACTTTATTGCTAATCAGCTCTGCTGAGAAAGCCTGATTACTTCGCTGATACTTAAAATAATCGATTAAAAAGAAGGTTTTTTTATCCTTTAGTATTTTATCAGCGTTATGTAATAGCGACATTGCAATGGGAAGTGGAATAGATTCATAGCCACCTCCTTTAATAAAATAATGATACGAAATATTGTATGATTTCAATTTTTCCTCTAAAGAAGTTTGCATAAAATTCTTAGGAAAATTAAAACCCAGACCATCTGAAAGTATGCCTTTTAACTTGTATTTCCTGCTCTGCCTTAATATCAAATATGCATTTTCAACTGGCCCACGACCAAGTGGCGCGTTGTCAGATATTTGATCTGACCATACTATTTTATTTTCTAATATATCCAATAATAGTTTTTTCACATGAATCTCGGTCCACCGCGACATGGGTAAATCAGGATAGTTATTACTCGCCCATATACCTATGCGAAGCAAAGCAGTTCTCCAGTTTTTTACCGTACCCTTTCTAGCACTAAGGGTTTGTAATTCAGTATTATTCCAGCCTCCACAGAGACATACAAAAAGCTCTTTAATCAAAAACTGGTATGTTGGTGTTAGTGCGGAGTTATACAAGTCAACATTAAAATCCTGATGTGCGACAATGTCGTGCACTTTAAATTCATTCTCAGTTAATCGATTAATTAAAGGAGTATCATCATTTAATGGGGCTATATCATGTAACTGTGGCTTAGAATCTAACGCATTATTTATACTCATAATATTCTCGATTAAATTAAATCACTAAATGAAAAGGTAAGGTTTTTGGACATAGTTTTTCCTGCCACTTGAATGTCTTCAGGGAAGCGGTCAAACACAGCTTGTAAATAGACTTTTTCGCCAATGGCGTTTTGGGCTTTATTTTGTGAATCTGGAGAATCCATAAGGAGCCTAGGTATTTGTTGCTCGATATGTGACATCTTTAAAAAAATCAATGCCGCAGTTAGATCATTTGCGACGAAAATAATATTATCATCTAAAATTATTTCACCAGTTAAACCAACATCTTCATCAATTTCATTGATTAAGTTTTTAAAATCTTCAGATGCATTTGCGCTGCCTAATAGATTTTTTGCTTCTTCGAAATTAACTACTTGAGTACCTTTCATTAGCCCACCCATTTTAGCAGCATCTTTAATCATCAGTTCACCCATCTGCACAGCAAAATTTCGTCTTGATTCGATCACCTCTTTTGCATTAGACCTGTCGTGATATGTATTGTGTTTAGTTCCAGGGGTATGATTCGTTAACTGCGCCTCAACTTTACTATCACTAAAATTAGAGGGTTTGCTGATTCCTTTTTTATGTATTTCAACACCACCATCCATTGCGACCCGTGACTGACCAATAAAAGTAGGATTTATGCCAATTTTTTTTGCAGAAACAATGGAAGACCTACTTGCCATTGGTTGTCCATTTTTACGGTTTTCTTTTCTAATTGTTGCATATGCAAGGTCTTGCTCACCTACCTGATTATTATTTTCGAATATCTTCCTAACGATCCAGAGAAAAGGCTCTGCATCAACTTGAGTTATATCTTTGAAAAGACTTTTTTGGGTATGACTCCCCTCAGTTATCAATAATTTAAAGCATTGAGATATTGGCTCTTTATTAAGACCTAAGAAACCATGTTTTGAATTCTTACGAGTCAGATATGGCAGTGCAATCCCCTGTTCTTCTTTTGCTAGTAGAGGCTGGCATGCTTCTACTGAGTCAAAATAACTTTCTAAAGTATCATGTATCAACTGTTGAGGGGGGTACACTGATGTTGTGGATTTTTGTTTTTTCTTATCGCGACGACCTTTGCCATGTTGCGCTTGAATTCCTCTCATGTTGCTAGTCACATCACTCAGTTTGAGCCTGTCTAAATTGCTCGTTTGCACTCGGTCAGATGCTAAAAAGCATTGCGCTGCAAATACTTCGACTATAGAAGGCGCAAGTAAATCACGATAGGTTAAAGTCATAATCGAAGTTTGATTATACTGCTTGCCTTTATAATGAATACCCCTACGAAGCATTTCACTGGACTTACCTCGTATTTCGCTAAATAAAAACTGCATATCTTCTAACGACACAACAGATCCAAAAGGATGCTTTGTCGATTGAATCAACCTTTCCATTAAAACAAGATCATTCGAGTCTAATACCGCTGTCAGAATAGCTGCATAATAGCGTCTACATTCATCATTAAGTTCCTCTGTGTATTTTGTTGTCCATGATCCATAAGCAACAGGTCGTGTACAGATGTCTCTTTGTTTAAGCATTTTGGATATAGCATTAACTTCTGAATTGCTCAACAAAATTTTGCGCTGCCTATCATGTTCAAGTAGCAGCCAACAGCAAACGAGCCTCAATGATTTAATGATTTCTGTATCACTATAAGGACAATCAAGAAATAATTCTGAAAGTGAGGGATGAGCGTTGGTTGGACTTCTTTGAAAGGAAGGGAAATGTGCAAGGTATTCACGCAATAGACGACTATAGTTTTTATCTTTCGTGATCTTATCGGTGTTCAAATACCACTCTAAAGCATTTTTAGCATGCTTCACGGCTGAGCCAACCGAATTTCCCTTCTTACCTGTATTTTTTTTGATGAATAGAATGAATTCTTCATACACCTTATTCGGAACTTGTGAGTCAGTAAGATAATTTTTATTAGATAAAAATCTTAAAAACAGCTCAATAGCATTAACTATACTTTCTCTAGATTTTACAGTAAGCTTTTTAAACTTTACCGAATGTAAGTAATCAATAGTAACGAAATGTAGGGTTAGTTGAGTATCATCAGGCACACTAATTTTCTTTAACTGCTTTTGACCAACCCCCACTAAGGCTTCTGTCTTGGAGTACTGGGCCGGTAATACCCTGGCAGGAATATCAAAGTCATTTAAATCCATGCTGTCACCCATTACTCATCTCCCTTTTTATACTTTTTATGGTACAGCTGACCAAAAACCGTCTTTTGCAGGTTTAGATTATTCATAACCTTCAATCGTTTATTTAAAACCGCATCATAAAAGATGTATATTTCCGTAGTATCAGGATCTTCATGACCCATCCATTGCGTAACAAAAACACGCGGGTCCTGTCCTGTTTCCTGACAAAACATCACCATGTTGGTTGCATAACATTTACGCAAGATGTGGTAATGCCTCTCGACCCAAGTTTTAACTTTATCTTCATTCAAGGTGGTTTTAGCAAGGTAGGTTTTAATGCAGTCACGAAATAGGTCCGTACCATAGCTCTTGTAGCTCAAAGGTTTGCCTTTTTTATTACACATCAAATTAGTTTTTATGTGTTTAGCACGTCCCCATAAAAAATCGTATATCGCGGTTGTACCTTTAACAGTCAGTTGTACACTTCGTGTTTTCTCCCCTTTACCAAGTACGTCAAGATGAATGGCACGAGGTACTCGTTTGTTTTCTTTAGGCAAAAGTTTTTTAAGCTTTTTAATACATAGATTACCTTCAATCACTAATTCTTCTGTTCTAAAACCCGCGTGATAGCCCAGCATTAATGCGAGTTCGTCACGTTCACGTAAGAAGGGATCTTTGGTAGTTAAGTTAGCAAGCACCACTTCTTTAAAAGTCTCTTCATCCATAAAAGTCTGATGGAGCTTAGTGGTTAAGCCTTGCATAATACTGGTTTTTGTTTCTTCATCGCCATAGGAATAAGTAAAATGTGGAAAGGTGTCCATTAGTCCGTGGGAATAAGCAAATTGATAGAAACCGGTAAGCGAAGCGATATGACGTTCGACAGTACTGTCTTTGAGCTGCAATTGTACTTTGAGATAGCCGTGTAGATATCGTGACATCTGTTCATCTGTCATCTCTCTATAATCTATACCATAGATCCCTTGGACATTTTCTGTATGCTCAAGCACGGTAAAGAATTTAGTAAGATCGAATGAGTAGGCGCGGATACTCGTCTTAGCTTGACCAGTCTTAGCTAAATGAAATAGATACATGCTTGGTGCAAAAATAGGAATCCCTGCGTCATCTACAACACATTTAAAATCCAGCACCCTCGATGCATATTTGTAATTTTCAACCGACCTAGACTCTGCCATGAAATTATCTCCAATTACCTTATGTTGACATCTTAGCCATAAAAAAAGGTTTTGTCAACATAATTAACAAAAAAGACAATCCCAGATAATCGGTCCAATCTTCAAAGGTAGCAACCCTAAATAACGTCAGCATTGAAATGGACACATCGCCCCATAACACTTCATTAATTTGATGGAAAAACATGCTGCCCACAGCGGCGTAAATATAAAAAAT
>Ga0209826_1003058_pt1 | contig 10716 bp, 10 predicted proteins | sample GOMGulsemesocosm_5_FD_184637 | JGI IMG/M metagenome (GOLD analysis project Ga0209826, IMG submission 184637) | Methane-oxidizing microbial communities from mesocosms in the Gulf of Mexico - GOM15C Gulf of Mexico (SPAdes) (version 2) | ecosystem: Environmental > Aquatic > Marine > Cold seeps...
AACAGTTTTCTCACCATTGATAAGAATGTCTACATTGCCTTCTGCAACCAATTTTGATTTGGCAGCGAGAATAACAACAACCAACACTAAAATAATGGCTGTAAAAAATGCAATTCCTAAACTAATTTCTAACATACTAATTTCCTAATTACAGTTGAATACCAGAGAATGCCATAAAGCCCATAGCCATAAGCCCTGCGGTGATAAAGGTAATACCTAATCCACGCAACCCATCGGGTACATCTGAATATTTAAGTTTTTCTCTAACACCAGCAATGGCAGTAATGGCTAAAGCCCAGCCCAACCCACTACCAAAACCAAAGACCACACTCTCGCTCAGGTTGTAATCACGCTCGACCATAAATAACGAACCACCCAAAATGGCACAGTTCACTGTAATTAATGGTAAGAAAACACCCAATGCGTTGTATAACGCAGGTGCATACTTATCCATTGCCATTTCTAAGATCTGAACAACCGCAGCAATAATTCCAATATAACTAATCAAGCCAAGGAAGTTTAAATCTACTTCAGGCAAACCCATCCAATCCAAAGCACCCGCTTTTAAAACACCTTGATAAAGAATGTTGTTAATTGGCATAGTGAGTGTTTGCACCAAAATAACTGCAATACCCAAACCCATTGCGGTAGATACTTTCTTTGATACCGCCAAGAAAGTACACATTCCAAGGAAGAATGATAACGCTAGGTTTTCAACAAAAACCGCACGAACAAATAAACTAAGATACGCTTCCATTAGACTGTCTCCGTTCCGTTAACTTCTTTAATTTTGAAGTCCGCAGCTTCAACTTGTACTGGGCGCCATGTACGTAAAGCCCAAATTAATAAACCAATAATGAAGAATGCACTCGGTGGAAGTAACATCAAACCATTCGGTACATACCACCCACCATCATTAACAGTGCTTAATATTTCAATACCAAATAGTTTTCCAGAGCCGAGTAACTCACGAAAAGTTCCCACAAGCATTAATACTAAGCCGTAACCTAAGCCGTTACCAATACCATCGTAGAAACTAACTCCAGGTGGATTTTTCATCGCAAAAGCTTCCGCACGGCCCATCACGATACAGTTTGTAATAATCAAACCAACGAATACAGACAACTGCTTACTTAAGTCATAAACGTAAGCTTTAAGCACTTGATCAACAACAATCACTAAAGAAGCAATAATCGTCATTTGAACAATGATTCGAATCGCACTTGGAATATGGTTACGGATCATACTAATTGATAAGTTTGAAAACGCTGTTACAGCTGTTAAAGCTAGCGTCATCACCAAGGCTGTACCTAAGTTTGTAGTTACCGCTAATGCTGAACAAACCCCTAAAACTTGCAAACCAATCGGGTTATTATCAATTAACGGATCTAATATGATTTTTTTTGTGTCATTACTCATTTTATACTCCGTTTGCTTGGACTTTAGTGAGGTAGTTTTTATACCCTTCTGAACCCATCCAGTATTCCAGCATATTGCTCACGCCACGACTAGTCAGTGTTGCACCTGCCAAGCCATCAACGTGGTGTTGCTCACCTGCTGAACCGGGGATAACCATGCCTTTAATAACTTTAATGGCAACATCACCATTATCGGCATAAATCTTTTTACCCGTCCAAATTTTCTTCCACTTAGGGTTATCAACTTCACCACCTAAACCCGGTGTTTCTGCATGTTCGTAGTAACTTAAGCCGACAATTGTCTGACCGTCACTCTCTACCGCAAGAAAACCATAAAGTGTTGACCATAAACCATAACCATTAACAGGAAGGATCAGCTGCTTTACAACACCATCTTCCTTAACTTGGTAAACAGGCATTAATTTAGGACGCATTCTTATGCTGGCTAAATCATTACTTTTTTCAATCTGAACATTAAGTTCAGGGTTCTTAGCCGCTTTCCTTTCATCATACGTCGCAGCATCTAGTTCTGTTGAATACTCACCGGTTGATAAATCAACTAATTTAATATCAATCTTAGAAAAAGCTGCTTCAATGTCGTCGCCATCTTGGTATAAGCCTACAACTTGTAGAATGTTCTTTTTCTTATCTAGCTCCTTATTCAGTATCTGTAATGGCTTCAAAGCCACCGCAGAAACCGATACGAATACAGCACACACAAGGCAAACCAAGGTCGCCATAATATATGTTTTAGCCGTACTGTCATTTGGCAAGGCAAGAAAGTTCCAGACACTTGCTGGCTTGCTTTGATTTTCACTAGGCATTTCTTTTCTCCCTTCTTTTGATGTTTGACTGCACAACAAAATAGTCAATCAACGGTGCAAACATATTGGCAAATAGAATCGCGAGCATCATACCTTCTGGGAAAGCCGGGTTAACTACACGAATTAACACCACCATTAAACCAATCAACAAACCAAATACCCAACGCCCTGTATTTGTCATTGCAGAACTCACAGGGTCAGTCGCCATGTAGACCGCACCAAATGCAAAGCCACCCAACACCAAGTGCCAATGCCAAGGCATCGCAAACATTGGATTAGTATCGCTACCAATAAAATTAAATAACGTACTTGTTACAATCATTCCTGCTAGCACACCGAGCATGATGCGATAGGATGCAATACGTGTATACAGTAAGAAGCAAGCGCCAATTAAACAGGCAATGGTTGATGTTTCCCCAATTGAACCTTGCATCGTACCAACGAAGGCATCCATCCAAGTAATTCCTGACGCCATCACTGCATCAATACCGCCTGAAGCAGCCATACCTAATGCTGTTGCACCACTGAAACCATCAACTGCCGTCCATATAGCATCACCCGACATTTGCGCAGGATAAGCAAAAAACAAGAATGCACGCCCTGTTAATGCAGGATTCAAGAAGTTTTTACCCGTTCCACCAAAAACTTCTTTGCCGATAACAACACCGAATGTAATACCTAATGCTACTTGCCATAAAGGCGTTGTTGCAGGAAGAATTAATGAGTAAAGCATTGAAGTAACAAAGAAACCTTCATTTACCTCATGGCCACGAACAACCGCAAAAATCACTTCCCATATACCACCCACGACTAAGGTTACCAGGTATATCGGCACATAATACATAGCCCCGTGAACCATACACGCAAGAATGCTATCTGGATTGTAACCAACCATATTGGTTACCAAACCGCGCCATGAATCTAGCGAGGTTAAGCCTAAATCAGCCATTGCTGCATTAGCCAAGTGACCAGTATTCCACATTGCCATAATCACGCAAGGTAATGCCGCGATGAAAACATAAGTCATGATACGCTTTAAATCGATAGCGTCACGAACATGGGTTGAACCCGCTGTTACATCCTTCGGAGTATATAAAAAGGTATCAACCATTTCATAAATCGCGTAATACTTCTCATACTGCCCACCTTTTGCAAAGTGCGGGTGTATTGAGTCTAAATAATTCCTTATACGAGACATTACCCCTCCTTCTCGATGTGAGCCAAATTAGCGCGTAGCGCCATACCAAAATCATGCTTGCCCGAATCGACAAATGAGCACAGAGCCAAATCTTCTTCATCCAGCTCCATTGCTCCAAGCTGCTCCGCTGTATCAACATCCATCACCACCAACGCACGCAATAGCTGCGTAGGCAAAATATCTAGCGGCATAACGCCTTCAAATACACCAATGGGAACAATTGCTCGCGGACTTCCATGAGCTGATGTATCAAGCGCTATTTTTTTGCCGCGTCTAAAGCTTGAAAGCAACGCGTTTGTAAATGAAAACTTCTCGCCAGCTGGGTTTAACCAACCTAATAGCTGACGATCACGGCCTTCTTGCAACAATGAAATTTGCACATGGTAACGACCTAAGTATGCCGCCCAATTAGCTGCTTTAGTACCCGAAAAGACTGATCCAGAAATCACTCGCACGGTGTCAGAGCTTAGCTCACCTTTTACCAACTCATCAGTACTTGCACCCACACGTGTTTTGATCAAGCGTGGATTTTTAGCCAATGGCCCAGCCAATGAAACAATACGTTCAACATTTAACCAGCCTGTTGTAAATAACTTACCAACCGCGATAACATCTTGATAGCCCATCGTCCAAGAAACTTTCTTCACGCTAACAGGGCTAATAAAATGCATATGCGTACCCGGCAAGCCAGCTGGGTGAGGTCCTGAAAACTCAACCGTATCAACCATGTTCGGAACATCTACCGTAGTACCTGCCGCTTTACTAACGTAAACCTTATCATCTGCTAAACGCGACAATACTGTTAAGCCATTTTTAAAAGCTTCTGCATCAGCAGCAATAACAACCGTTGGGTCAGCCGCTAATGGGTTCGTATCCATAGCGGAGATATGAATAGCAACCGGCCGTGTTGAAGAGGCGGGTATTTTGCTAAATGGACGTGTTCTAAACGCAGTCCATAAGCCAGAATCGACGAGATTATGCATTACAGCAACCGCATCAAGCTTTGCTAATTTATCTACGGGATATTTCGCGAACTCAACCTTGTCGTCACCATCTAACTCAATAACAACCGCACGCAAAACTCGCTTCTCACCTCGGTTAATACTTTTAACAACGCCACTACCTGGCGACGTAAAGTTAACGCCTTCGGTCTTCTTGTCGCTAAATAGGATTTGCCCCAGTTTTACTCGATCGCCTTCCTTAACAAGCATGGTAGGTTTCATATCGATGTAATCTTTGCCGACGAGGGCAACACTGGAAACCTGATTACCTTCTGAAATTACTTGATTTGGCCCGCCCGTAATAGGCAAATCCAAACCCTTCTTAATCTTAAAGTGATTCATTGATTAGGCTTCTTATTAATTAAATTATTTGACTTACGCACATGTATTCACAAGCTTAGTTTAATTATTCCTAAACATTTGTAAAAAACATACGAAAAACTTGTCGGATTTTACTGCGTTTCTAGCTTTTATACAACAAATGAAAATCAGTTCTTAATCCCAACACCTTTATTCAAGAGCCTCAAGCTAAACGCTATTAACAGAAAAATAAACGTCAGAATCACGATAAAACCATTCATTATTGGTATATCCGACTCCCCTAAAATACTGTAACGGAACACATCAATAATATAAAAGACTGGGTTAAGCATTGACACATTCTGCCAAAACTCAGGCAGCATATTGACAGAATAAAACACTCCGCCTAAGTAAACCAACGGGGTTAATACAAAAGTAGGCACAATAGAAATATCATCAAAACTTTGCGCATACACAGCATTGATAAAACCTGCTGTAGAGAACAAAACCCCCGTCAACAAAAAAACAACAACCATCATTAACGGATTAGCCACTGTTAAATCAGAAAAAAACAACGAGACCAATGTCACCAAGCTTCCTACAATAAGCCCTCTAAACACCCCGCCAGAAATATAACCTGACAAAATAACCCAAGACGGTATCGGTGCCACCAGCATCTCTTCAATATTATGCTGAAATTTTGTCCCATAAAAAGATGACACTACATTTGAATACGCATTATTAATAACCGTCATCAAGATCAGACCCGGCACAATGAAATCCATATAGTCATAGCCATTCATCTTGCCAATACGCTCACCGATCAAGGTACCAAAAATCAAGAAATACAGACTAGTGGTAATAACCGAGGGCAGCAGTGTTTGCACCCAAATACGTAGAAACCGCCTGATTTCCTTATATGCAATCGTTTGCAATGCGACCATGTATTCTTTTCTAAACATTTGGCTAATCTCTCTTTTTATCCACTAGCTTTAAAAACAGCTGTTCAAGTCGGTTCGATTGGTTGCGCATACCCGTTACCGTTATTTGCAGTCGACTCAGCTCCGTGAACAACACATTCAAGCCAATGCCTTTCTTCACATGGACCAACAATGTCGTCTCATCAACACGGTCAAACTGACACCCTTCAAGACAAGGCAAAACACTCACTGGACGATCCAAGCTTAGCACTAAAGACTCCTCATCAGCCTGATCCAACAGACTCTTCATGTCCGTGCTCTCAACTACTTCACCTTTATCAATAATCGCAATATGCTTACACAGGCTCTCAGCCTCTTCCAAATAATGCGTGGTCAAAATAATGGTCGTTCCTGCTGCATTTATTTGCTTGAAAAACTGCCACATCGAACGACGTATTTCAATATCTACACCGGCTGTAGGCTCATCCAAGATTAATAGTTTTGGCTCGTGAACCAATGCCCTCGCGATCATCAACCGGCGCTTCATCCCACCAGACAAGCTTCTCGACGCATCCCCTCGCTTATCCCACAATTCCAGTTGCTTCAAACAAATCTCAGCACGCTGCAGCGCTTTTTTACGCGGAATACCGTAATAACCCGCCTGCGCCACAACAATATCAAAGACATTTTCAAACTGATTAAAATTAAACTCTTGCGGCACTAAACCAATACAGCGCTTAACCGCCTCAGGCTCTTTATCCAAATCATGCCCGAAGACCTTAACCGACCCAGCCGTTTTATTAACTAACGAAGCAACAATACCTATCGTTGTTGACTTACCCGCACCGTTCGCTCCCAGCAACGCAAAAAAATCACCCTGCTTTACAGTCAAATCAAGCCCCTTTACAGCAACGAACCCATTGCCATAACACTTCTCCAATTGTTTTATCTCAAGCGCATTCATCATCGACTCATCTTAAATTTACGGGGCCATGTTTAGTTAAAGTTAAGCCCATACTTAAACGCTACAGTTTAACGTATAATCAACCATTAATTTAACGTCTTTAGGTTATAAAAACATGTCTGATAAACTCGCCAAAAACGCCCTACACTACCACCAGCACCCAAAGCCTGGGAAAATTGAAGTCGTTGCCACGAAGACCCTTAGCAACCAAGATGACCTCGCATTAGCTTACAGCCCTGGCGTTGCCGAACCTTGCCTAGAAATAGCCAAAGACCCATCAACAGCTGCACTTTACACCTCTCGCAGCAATCTAGTGGCTGTTATTACCAATGGTACAGCGGTACTCGGCTTAGGTGATATTGGCCCGCTTGCTTCTAAACCTGTTATGGAAGGTAAAGGCGTTTTATTCAAAAAGTTTGGCGGTGTTGACGTATTTGATATCGAGATCAACGAAAAAGACCCTGATAAATTTGTTGATATTGTTGCCAGCCTCGCCCCAACGTTTGGCGGCATCAACTTAGAAGACATTAAAGCACCTGAGTGCTTCTTTATCGAACAGAAGCTTAGTGAACGAATGGACATCCCCGTCTTCCATGATGATCAACACGGCACAGCCATCATCACCGCCGCCGCTATTATTAACGGGCTAACTGTTGCAAAAAAAGAGATTTGTGACGTTAGGCTCGTTGCCTCAGGCGCTGGCGCGGCAGGCATCGCTTGCCTAGATATGTTGGTTAAAATGGGCTTAAAACAAGAAAACATTCTTGTTTGCGATAGCAAAGGCGTCATCTACGACGGTCGCGCCGAGGGAATGGATGATAGAAAGCAGCGTTACGCGGCAAAAACAGAAGTTCGCACCCTCGCAGAAGCCATTGTTGGCGCCGATATTTTCCTTGGCGTATCACGCGCAGGCATGATGACTCAAAATATGGTCAAGCAAATGGCTGCCTCCCCTATTATCTTTGCACTCGCCAACCCTGTACCCGAAATATTACCGGAAGAAATAAAAGCCGTTAGAGCTGATGCCATTATTGCCACAGGGCGTTCAGACTACCCCAACCAGGTTAATAACGTACTCTGCTTCCCCTATATATTTAGAGGCGCTCTTGATGTTGGCGCTAGCACCATCAACGAAGAGATGAAGCTCGCTTGTATTCGCGCGCTATCTGAGCTCGCCCAAAAAGCAGTCAACGACGATAGCGATAGCTACGCCGGCAACACACCCGTATTTGGTGCTGAATACCTTATTCCACGCCCATTTGACCCAAACCTAATTGTCGACATCCCTATGGCTGTTGCCAAAGCCGCGATGGACAGTGGCGTAGCAACCAAACCTATTGAAGACTTTGCTCAATATAAGGCCTCTCTCGAGCGCTACGTTTACCGCTCAGGAATGGTTATGAAACCCATCTTTGAACAAGCCAAACTTACCCCTAAGCGCGTTGTTTATGCCGAAGGGGAAAATGAAAAAGTACTTCGTGCTATTCAGGAAGTACTTAGCGGTGGACTTGCCAAACCCATTTTAATTGGCCGGAAAAAGACCATCCAAAGCACAATCAATGAGCTAGGTCTTAGCATTGACATCAGTAGCGATGTAGAAATCATCGAACCCGACAACAACCCTTACATTGAAGAGTGCGCTCAAACGTACCACAAAGCAAAAGAGCGCAAAGGCGTTTCAATTGCACTCGCAAAAAACTATGTGCGCACCAAAAACACCGTACTCGCATCACTACTGGTTAAGCTAGGTAAAGCTGACGCGATGATTTGCGGCATGGTAGGGAACTACCACCGCCACTTAGGACACATCACCGACATACTCGATAAAAAAGCCGGTGTTGATCAAATCGCCGCCATGAGCGTGGTCGTTATTCCAAAAGGCGTCTACTTTTTCTGCGACACCATGGTAAACCGCAACCCCAATACCGAAGACCTCGTTGCGATGACTTTACAAGCCGCGGAGTGTGTTAAGCGCTTTGGTATCGAACCTAAAGCAGCCATGCTATCGCACTCAAATTTTGGCAGTGACGAGGACGAAGAAGCAAGCAAAATGGCTGATGCAGCCCGCATTCTGCACGAAAATCACCCAGACCTTGAAGTTGAGGGTGAAATACAAGCCGATGCAGCCTTGCTTGAAGAACTAAGAAAAGAAATGATCGGTGACTCTAAGCTAACCGGTGCAGCCAATCTATTGGTTTTCCCCAATCTAGATGCTGCAAACACCTCATTCAACTTACTTAGGATATTAAGCGACGGCATCAGCTTAGGCCCGATCCTATTAGGTATTGAAAAACCCGTTCATGTCTTAAAGCCAATGGCATCAATAAGACGTATATTGAACATGACCGCCCTATGTTCTGCTGAGCACGAATCCAACAAAGAATAGATAAGTAAATGCTCGTAGTGTGAACCACTTCGCATTACGAGCACCTCTTTTAAGCTACACTTCAGAGTACAGAAACTACAGGGCAACCATTATGGACGTTGGATCAATCAGCCAAAACGCTCTATCAGGCATCCACCGAGGTGTAAGCCAAGCAAACGAAGCAAGCCAAAAGCTTGCCGGCCGAGAGCAACTAAGCGGTGAAAACACCAATGCAACCAAAGAGCTTGTTGCGCTTAAAGAAGCGGAAACACAAGTTCAAATATCGGCTAAAGTTGCGCAAACGGCAGGTGATGTCATCGGCAGCATCATCGACATCAAGGCTTAATACAAAAGGCTCTTCAACAAAGTCACTGCTCTTCATCACCTTTTAGGCTCCACCTCACCTATTCATAACCACTGGCTATTTGCAGGTTACGCTAGTTATAGCAAGCAAGATTACTGTAAAATAATCCTTTTTAACTACTAACAAAAGGACAGTACCTTGGAAACTGAAAAACAGAAGCTTAGCTATACCATGGGCCAACAAATTGGTGGCGGTATTCAGCAAGACAAACTAGACGTTGAAACTGAAGCGCTTGTTTTAGGCTTAACACACAGTCTAAATGGTGAAAAATGCCTATTAGAACCTGAAGAAATGCGCAGCGTTATCGAAAGCTTCCAAAAGAAAATGCAAGAACAAGCTGCTGCCGCTCAACAGGGAAATGCAGATGTTGGCACTAAATTTTTAGCCGACAACCTTAGCAACGATGGCGTTATCGCACTAGATAGCGGCATGCAATACATCGTTCTTACTGAAGGCGAAGGCGAAAAACCTGCTGCTACCGATACCGTTGACGTACATTATGAAGGCAGCCTTATTAATGGCACCGTTTTTGATAGCTCAATTAAACGTGGCGAACCAGCAACATTCCCAGTTAACGGCGTTATTCAAGGCTGGCAAGAAGCTCTACAATTAATGACGGTTGGTTCAAAATGGAAAGTATTTATTCCATCCGACCTTGCTTACGGCGCACAAGGTGCTGGCGGCGATATCGGTCCAAATGAAACATTAATATTTGAAATGGAGCTTTTAGCCATCAAATAAGCTTTTCATTAGGCATAAAAAAACCGGCTTAAAAGCCGGTTTTTTTATGCCTAAAATACAGATCTAGGCTTTGTAGCGCTGCATAACCAAGGTTGCATTCGTACCACCAAAGCCAAAGCTATTCGACATAACCGTATTCAAACTAGCATTTTCAACTTTTTCTTGAACAATTGAAATGCCTTCAGCTGCTTCATCTAACTCATCGATATTAGCCGATGCCGTAATGAAATTATCTTTCATCATTAGCAAACAATAAATCGCTTCTTGAACACCAGCCGCACCAAGCGAGTGCCCAGACAGTGACTTGGTTGACCCAATAGGCGGTGTATTATCACCAAACACAGCCTTAACCGCTTTAAGCTCAGCAATATCCCCTACTGGCGTACTCGTACCGTGAGCATTAATATAATCAATCGGCTCATCGACATTTTCCATCGCCATTTGCATGCAACGCGTCGCACCTTCACCCGATGGAGCAACCATGTCGTAACCATCAGAAGTCGCGCCATAACCCACTAGCTCGGCATAAATTTTAGCACCACGAGCCAGCGCAACATCTAGCGCTTCAACCACAACTGCGCCACCACCGCCTGCAATAACAAAACCATCTCGGTCAGCATC